>Ga0181537_10000653_pt1 | contig 32072 bp, 28 predicted proteins | sample PEATcosm2014_Bin_39_FD_119765 | JGI IMG/M metagenome (GOLD analysis project Ga0181537, IMG submission 119765) | Peatland microbial communities from MTU Mesocosm Facility, Houghton, MI, USA - PEATcosm2014_Bin23_10_metaG | ecosystem: Environmental > Terrestrial > Soil > Wetlands > Peat | place... | reverse complement strand
TGGCTGGGGTGGAAGGATTATTCGGCCCTGCGGGCCTCACCCCTCTGGGGCCGCCCTTCGGGCGTTATCCTTCCTCTGCCAACTCATCCTCTAGGACCAATTCCAGCCGACGAATCGCTTCCACCGCAAAAATATGGCTGGGGTGGAAGGATTATTCGGCCCTGCGGGCCTCACCCCTCTGGGGCCGCCCTTCGGGCGTTATCCTTCCTCTGCTAACCCATCCTCTAGGACCAATTCCAGCCGACGAACCGCTTTCACCACAAAACTTTGGCTGGGGTGGAAGGATTCGAACCTCCGTATGGCGGGATCAAAACCCGCTGCCTTACCGCTTGGCGACACCCCAACTTGGAATCAACAATCGGCAAACCCGCTTAAGAGCATTCTCAGCCGGCCGCTAATCTTTCAAGCAAGGGCGAGTCGTTGAGTCCGCGAGCCAAAAAAGCATCGATTGCCGGCGGCAACTTGCCTGCCAGTTCGCGGCCGCGCTCCATTGTCTCCACGGCCAAAAAAACACACGCCCCGGTGCCCGTCAGGCGAGCGAGACCATACGCCGACAGCCAATCGAGGGCGCGCCCCACCTCGGGATACCGGCGCCGCACCACGTCCAAGCAGTCGTTTCGTCCACCTCGCTGAAGGAAGCCGTGAATTGTGATGGGCGGTGAATTTCTTGTCAATTCAGGATCTTGAAATACCTGCGCCGTGCTGACGGCTACATTCGGCTTTAAAATCAGGTAGTTGGCCTGTAAAGGGGCGAATGGCGGATACAGCGGCGTCAGCCGCTCGCCGATTCCTTCGGCCCACGCCGCACGGCCACGGACGAATACGGGCACATCCGCCCCCAGGGTCAAGCCCAGCGCCGCAAGAGTGTCGATGGGCCAGTGCAAATCCCACAAATGATTGAGCGCCACCAGGCAGGTCGCCGCATCGGAGCTGCCGCCGCCCAGACCGCCGCCCAGAGGTATGCGCTTGAGCACGCCGATGTCGGCGCCGAGTGGACAGGCGGCGGCGGCTTGCAGCGCTCGCGCCGCGCGCACGCAAAGATCGGCGTCCTCGGCGACATCGGCGAGCTCGGTGAGGCGCCGAATCCGGCCATCGGCCCGCACCTCGATCGTGATCTCATCGCACAGATCGATGAACTGAAAGCAGGTCTGCAGCTCGTGATAGCCGTCGGACCGCCGTCCCACGACATGTAAGAACAAATTGAGCTTGGCCGGCGCCGGCCAGGGATTTGAGCTCCCCGCCGCCGGCGCCTGGCGCGGCGTGTCCGTCATCGCCGCTCCCAACGATCGACGGCGATGCGCACCCGCACCGTCTCGCGGCTCAGCGCCAATTGCGCCGGCAGCAAATCGCCGTCCACCGCCATGTAACGGTCGTAATCGATGCTCCACCCGGCTTGGATCAATTGCGACGCGCGATCCTGGGCATTGCGCTTGAGGTCGAAGGCCGCCGCCGGATCGGGTACTCCGAGCAGCCAGAACCGCAGGTGATCGATCGGCAGGTCGAATCCCAGACGCTCCTGCAGCTGCGCCAGCACGGCCTCGCTCGGCGGCGCGCCGTTCAACGAAAGCCCCGCGGGGGTGCTGGCGAGCATCAGCGCGCCGACGCCGAACGGTCCGGACAAATGCACTTCCGCCGAATCGCCGCGCTGGCGCCAATTCAACGTGGCCTGCCACCCCTGGGTGCCCACGGCCACGGCGGCGCGGCCGTCGAGCTGCCAGGCGCTCAAGGCCTGTAATTGCGCAACTCTCTGTTCCCATCCCGCGGCCGGCGGCGCCGGCGCCTGTCGGGTCGTCACGCACGCGGCGAGGCCCGCGCAACACAGCAAAACCAGCACTGCGCGGCGCATGGGTTCTAGTTCAAGATGGGCAGCGGATGCCGGGGCGCGGGCGCGGGCGGCGGCTCGGCATGAAATCGTTGCCGCGTCGCCTTGAGCAGGCGATTGTCGCCATCGAGGGTGGCGGCTTCGGTCCAGATGTGTTCGGCATCGGCGGGCCTGCCGAGCCGCCACAATACCTCCCCCAGATGCGCCGCGATGTCGCCGCCCCGATCGTCCGCATAGGCGGCCCGCAAATACGGCTCCGCCTCGGCGCTGTGGCCCTGGCGGAACAGTACCCATCCCAGACTGTCGAGAATCGCGGCATTTTTCGGCGCCGCGGCGTAGGCGCGCTCGATCAGGTGCCGCGCTCTCTTGAGCTCTCGGGAGTGATCGGCAAGCGTGTAGCCCAGCGCATTCAGCGCCGCCGGATCCTCCGGCCGCGCGCTCACGAGGCGGCCCAACTCATGCAGAGAGTCGCCGATTCGCCCCTGTTCCTCGTAGACCGACGCCAGCGCATAGCGCAGGTCGACACTATCGGGATACTCGAGCAGACCCTGTTCGAGCACCGCGGCCGCCCGGGGCAGATCGCCCGTGTCGGCGTAGTTGCGCGCGCTGGCGGTCAGAATTTCCGGCGCGCGCTGCGGTTCATCCTCGATGAGCCGGTCGAGCAATTCCTCGGCCGCCGCCGCCGCGCCATGCGCCTGCAGTATGGTGCTCGCCCGCAGCAGGGCCGGCACCGTGTTCTCGCCGCTCTGTACCTGCGCATACAGGCGCAGCGCGTGCTCCGCATCGTCGTGACGGTCGGCGATCAATCCCAGATAATAGAAGGCATCGTCGAGGTACTTGTCCGCCCGCAGCAGCTCCGCGAAGCGCACGGTGGCCGCATCGAGATGCCCTTCCTGAAACTCGAGAAGACCCAACAAGCGCACCGCCGCGGGCCCGTAGTCGCCGTTGCGAGCCAGAATCTCCAATTGCTGTGCCGCCGCCGAATCGCGCTGCGCGGTCATCAGCAAGAGGGCGTAGTCGAGGCGATTGGCGGCCGTATCTTCCCGCGCGAGCGTCTGGCGTGACTGTGCGAGCGGCTCTTCGGCATTGCCCGCCATGATCTGCGCGCGCGCCAGCGTCTGCAGCAAGTCGTGGCGCGCGGTTGCGTCTGCGTGATACCCGATCGCGCCCGCAAGCGCGAGCTCTGCCGTAAAGCTGCGTACCGCCGCCGCCGGATCGTCCGCTCGCAGGGCGGCAAATCCCTGCACCTGCAGCGCCGCGGCCGAAGACGGATACGATGCGGCCAGACGATCCGCGAGCTGGCGCGCGCCAAAGATATTGTCGTTGCCGGCGAGGTAGGTTTCCAGCGCCGCGAATTCCGCCTCCGTGCCGATAGGCGAGCTGTGCAGTACGACACTGTAGTGGCTCGCGGCTTGATCGATCTTGTACAGCGCCAACGCGGCCTGCCCCGCCGCGCGTTGCGCTTCGACGGACTTCGGATCGACTTCGATCCAGCGCACGGCGACCTTCTCGGCCAGCGAGGGCTGCAGGGATTCTGTCTCGACTTGCGCCGCATGTTCGAGCAGCGTCGCATCGGTTTCGTTCGCCGCGGCGGCGGCGTATTGAAGCGCCGCGATCCGCGGCTCATGCCGCGCAAGGGCTATCTCGGCCGTGACGGTATAAAATGCCTGCGGGGCCGGGGGCTGTTTCCCCTGGTGGCCCATGCCGGCGCACGCGGCGCAGGCGCCAAGCGCAAGCCCGGTCGAAACCCTGGTGAAGATTGAAATCGAGAACACGGCCTCACTATAGCGAAATGACCACCCCGATGCCGCGCATTCCTGCTTGATCTAGCGGCACCTGTTCCACGAGAATCAGAGGGTTACGGCCCACAAGCGCTTCAATGGCATTCAGCATCCTCGGCATCAATCACAGGACCGCACCGATCGCCCTGCGCGAAAAGGTGGCGTTCAGCGAGGAGCGATTGCTTGCTGCTTTGCGCACCCTGCGCCAGGAGGCCGGCGTCGCCGAGGTCGTGATCCTCTCCACGTGTAACAGAACCGAGCTGTACTGGGCCGGCGCCGCGACCGGCGCCGAGCTGTCCCAGTGGCTCGGGCGTCACCACGGAAACAATCTGGACCTCGCCTCCAGTCTGTACGTTCACCAGGAACGGCGCGCCGTGGAGCACGCCTTCAGTGTCGCCTCGGGTCTCGACTCCATGGTCCTCGGCGAGGCGCAGATCCTCGGCCAGTTGAAGGACGCATACCGGGTGGCGCAGCAGGCCGGCAGTACCGGACCCTCGCTCAACAAGTTGTTCCAGGCGGCCTTTTCCGCGGCCAAACGCGTGCGGTCGGAGACTCGCATCGGCGAGAATGCGGTGTCGATCGCCTCCGCCACGGTGAGTTTGGCGCGGCGTGTGTATTCGGACCTGAGCGCCCACACGGCCCTCATGGTCGGCGCCGGCGACATGAACGCTCTGGCGGCGCGCCATTTCGTGAGCGCCGGGGTGAAGCGCATGGTGATCGCCAACCGCACGTTGGGCCGAGCGCAGGCTCTGGCCACCGAGCTCAAGGCCTATGCCGTCGGACTCGAGGATCTGGACAAGGAGCTGGCCCAGGCCGATATCGTCATTGCCTGCACGGCGAGTTCCGTGCCCCTCGTCACCAAGAGCGCGGCGGAGGCGGCCATCCGCGCGCGGCGCCGCAGGCCCATTCTGATGGTCGACCTCGCGGTCCCGCGGGACATCGACCCGGCCGTAGCGGACCTCGAGGACGTCTACCTGTTCTCGATCGACGATTTGCAGCAGCTGATCGACGAAAACCGGCAGCAGCGCGCGGCGGCGGCAGGCGGGGCGCGGCTGGTCATCGATGAGGAAGTCGCGCGCTTTCTGAGCGAAGCACGCGCCCACGACGCGGGCCCTGCGATCCGTGCGCTGCGCCTCAGGGCCGATGGGATCCGCTCACAAAGCCTGGAGCAGGCGCGGCGCCTGCTGGCGGCGGGCAAACCTGCCGATGAGGTCATCGAGTACCTGGCCAACAACCTCACGAATCGCCTGCTGCACACGCCGACGCAGGCCCTGCGCCAAGCGGCGGAACTGGCGGATACCGCCCTCGCCGAGGCCGTCACCCGCCTCCTGACCGAAGAACGCGACCGGCATTGATCCCCAAGGCCGCTATAATTCGCGGCGAATGAAAGACTCCATCCGCCGCAAGCTCGAACGATTGGACGAGCGCTTCGAGGAAATCAGCCGGCTTCTGTCGGATGCGGGCGTGATATCGCGCCAAAATCAATTCCGCGAGCTGTCGATGGAGTACTCGAGATTGGGGCAGCTGGTCGAGCGCTATCGGCGCTTCATCGCGCTCGAGGCCGACCTGGGAGTGGCCCGCTCGCTGGCGGCCGAGCCGGACGCCGCGACCCGGGCGATGGGCGAGGAAGAGCTCGCCGACCTCGCGCCCCGCATCGCCGCCGAGGAGCTCGAGCTGCAGCGCCTGCTGGTGCCGAAGGATCCGCACGATGACAGCAACATCTTCCTGGAAGTGCGCGCCGGCACCGGCGGCGACGAGGCCGCTATTTTCGCCGGCGACTTGTTTCGCATGTACACGCGCTACGCCGAATCCAAGGGTTGGGAGGTCGAGACCTTGAGCGAAAGTCCCGGCGAGCACGGCGGCTACAAGGAGATCATCAGCCGCATCATCGGCCGCGGCGCCTATTCGCTGCTCAAATTCGAATCCGGAACTCACCGCGTGCAGCGCGTGCCCGCCACCGAGGCGCAGGGACGCATTCATACCTCGGCGTGCACGGTGGCGATCCTGCCCGAGTTGGAGGAAGTCGAGGCCGTCGATCTCAACCCCGCGGATTTGCGCATCGACACCTTTCGCGCCTCGGGCGCGGGCGGCCAGCATGTCAACAAGACCGATTCGGCCATCCGCATCACCCACCTGCCCACCGGCCTCGTGGTCGAGTGCCAGGACGAGCGCTCGCAGCACAAGAACCGCTCGCGCGCCATGTCCTTGCTGAAGTCCCGGCTGCTGGCCGCCGAACGCGAGAAGCAGCAGAGTCAGCAGGCGCAGTCGCGCAAATTGCAGGTCGGATCGGGCGATCGCTCCGAACGCATCCGCACGTACAATTTTCCGCAGGGCCGCGTCACCGATCATCGCATCAACCTCACGCTCTACAAGCTCGACGATGTCATGAATGGCAATCTCGACGAGTTGATCCGCGCGTTGAACCAGGAGCACCAGGCCGAAGAGCTGGCGCAGCAGGTCGAATGACGCTCATGAGCGCCTCGAATGATCCTCCCGCGACGGGGCAACGGCCCGGCAGCGATGCGGGCGCGCCGGTGGGCACGGTCGCCGACACTCTCGAGCGCGGCGCGCGCTCGCTCGCCGGCCACAGCGAGTCGCCGCGGCTCGACGCCGAATTGCTGCTCGGCAAGATTCTCGGTCTGCCGCGATCGGGGCTGATCGCCCACGGCGATGAGCCCATTGCCGGCGAGCGAGCGAGCGCCTACGCGACGCTGCTCGAGCGGCGCCTGAACGGCGCGCCGGTCGCCTATTTGACCGGTATCCGGGAATTCTGGTCGCTGCCGCTCAAGATAACGCCGGCGGTACTCGTGCCCCGGCCCGAAACCGAATTGTTGGTCGAACTGGCCCTGGAACTCCTCGGCAAGCATCCGCCGCGCCCATCCGCCGATGAGCCACCCTCCATTCTCGATCTGGGCACCGGCAGCGGCGCCATCGCTCTCGCCCTCGCTTCGGAGAGGCCCGCATGGCGGATCACGGGCGTGGATGTCTCACCCGCGGCCCTCGAGGTGGCGATCCAAAACTCGCGCGATCTTGAGCTCGCACACATCGATTGGCGCTTAGGATCCTGGTTCGGGGCGGTGCCGGGCGAGCGCTTCGACCTGATCCTCTCCAATCCCCCCTATGTCGCCGCCGCCGATCCGGCGCTCGATGAGCTGTCGGCCGAACCCGCGCTTGCCTTGAAAGGCGGCGCCACGGGCCTGGAAGCCCTGTCGGCCATCGCCGGGGCCGCGGCGGCGCATTTGCGCGGGCATGGCTGGCTCATCTTGGAGCACGGCAGCGATCAGGCGCCGGCCGTTGCGGCCTTGCTGCGGCGGCACGGCTTCGACCGCGTTCACTCGCACCCCGATTTCTGCGGCAAACCCCGCGCTACGCTGGGAACCGTTTACTCACCATAGCAGGCAATTCCCATGATCCGCTTCGAAACCACGTTGGGCGATTTCACCATTGAGCTGTTCGAGAAGGATGCGCCCTTGTCGGCCGCCAATTTTCTGCGCTACATCGACGACGGATTCTTCGACAGCACCATCTTTCACCGCATCGTTCCCGGCTTCGTGATCCAAGGCGGCGGCTTCACCGAAGACATGACCCAGAAGAAAACCCAGCCGCCCGTCAAGAACGAGGCGGACAACGGGCTGAAGAACAAGCGCGGCACGCTGTCCATGGCGCGCACCAACGACATCAACAGCGCAACTTCGCAGTTCTTCGTCAATTTGAAGGACAACGACTTTCTCGACCATTCGCGGGGCAACTTCGGCTACGCCGTATTCGCGCGCGTCACCGACGGCATGGACGTCATCGACAAAATCGCCGCGGTCGAGACCGGTCGGCGGCGCGGTTTCGACGATGTCCCGGTCGAGGCCGTCATCATGAAGAGCGTGCGCCGCATACCTGCCTGAAACGAGCGTGGCGCGCAACAGGTCGTTTCTCGGGCGGCTGCTGCGGGGGATCGTATGGCTGGCCGCGGGATGCATCGTGGCGAGCGTGCTGGCGGTGGCGCTGCTGCGCTGGGTCAATCCGCCGTTCACCGCCTTCATGGCCGAGACGCAAGTCGAGGCGTGGGCGAGCCGCGACTCCAGCTACGTATTCCGCCACGCATGGGTCGATCTGGACCGGATCTCCCCCAATCTGCCGCTCGCGGTCGTGGCCTCGGAAGATCAGAAGTTTCCCGAGCACTGGGGCTTCGACGTCGAGGCCATCGAAAGGGCCTATGCGCTCAATCAGCACAGCCACAAGGTGCGCGGCGCCAGCACCATCAGCCAGCAAGTGGCCAAGAATCTCTTCCTCTGGTCCGGCCGCAGTTATTTTCGCAAGGCTCTCGAGGCCTACTTCACGATCTTGATCGAGCGCCTGTGGCCGAAGCGGCGGATACTGGAAATCTACCTGAACATCGCCGAGTTCGGCTACGGCACCTACGGCGCGGAAGCCGCCGCGCAGCGCTTCTTCCACAAACCTGCGGCCCGGCTCACGCGTGACGATGCCGCGGCGCTCGCCGCCGTGCTGCCGAATCCAGAGCACTACTCGGCGGTATCGCCCTCCAGGTACGTTGAGCAGCGGCGCGAATGGATTCTGGGGCAGATGCAGGCGCTCGGCGGCCCGGAGATGCTGGATGAAATCGACGCCTATCCCAACCGGCGGCGCTGAGAGGCCGCGGGCAACGAATTGGCGATGGATGGCGCCGGCCAATGGCGCGCCGGGTGAACCGCGGCCAGGATTTGCTCGAGTATCATCGGCACCTCGAATATGGCGCGATTCCGCACGCCCGCCGCTCTGCGGCGAAATTCCTCGAGCCGCGCCGTGAGTTCGTCCACGGCAGGGCGAATGGCGCCGAAGGAGTCCAGTACGAGTCCCACGCCGTTCTCTTCGACCCAGTCGGCGTTGTAGCGCTCCTGCGGCATGGTCCAGGCGTTGCGCACGACGATGACGGGCAGCCGCTGTTGCAGCGCCTCGCTGATGCTGCCCGGGCCCGGCTTGCCGATGAAGAAATCGCTCAGTTGCATGAAATAGCGGATATGCGAGGAGAAGCCGATCACGGCCCGAGGCGCCCGCGCGCGCATCGCGCGCAATTCATCCGCCAGCGTGGAATTGTGGCCGCACACCAGAATGAGCTGCGTGTTCTCGAGACGCGTGGCGATACGGCGCATCATCTTCGATCCATGGCCGCCGAACATGACGATGCCTGTCGGCCGATCCGGATCCAGCTGCAGCTTGCACCGCTCGGCACGCCGGTCGATATTCAACGGCTGATAGAATTCGGGCCGAATGATCATGCCGGAGGTCGCATGAACGCTCGATTCGCCGTAGCCGGCCGCCCGGGCCTGCGCGACCGCCTTGGCGGTTCCGCAAATCAAATGCTGCGCCTGATTGGGCTCGATCCAAAAATTCGGCGGCGAGTCGGCGAAATCCGTCAGGACGGTGACATACGGCGTATGCGGCCGCGCAGCGTTGAGCGCCTGGTACATGGCGCGATTGAAGTTCGGCACCAGCGAAACCACCAAGTCCGGCTGGGTCGCCTGCCAGTAGCGCCGCAGCTGCGCCGTCAAGGACTTATGGCTCAGACGAATCAGTGCCTGCAGCACCTTCAGCTCCTGCCCCAAGCCGATGGTCCAGCCGCGAGCCAGACGCGCATTGTAGTACTGCTCCGGCTTCATTCCCGTGGTCTTGCCGAACACATCCCGGGGGTCGAGTACTTCGAAAAGATTGACGAGCCGCACCTGCCAGGGCAGCGCCAAGTCGTGGATCACGGCTTCGAGGGCCACGGCCGCGGCGCGATGTCCGCCTCCCGCGTTGAAATAAACCAGATCGACTGTTTTCATCGGTCGTCCGCATTCTGCGCACCGACTGTGACCGAACGATGACCTTCCTGGTAGCCTGTCGCCGGCGAGCGAGGTTTGTATATGAGAGTTTCGTTGACTGTGCGAGCGTATTGGGCATTGACCTTGAAGCTATTGTTGGCCTGCGGCGCGGCGCAGGCCGCCGCGGCAGAGCCTACGGTCTTGAGCCACGGCCGCTTCCACGACTTTCTCGTCTACCGGCCGGCCGGGCCACCGGCCAGTTTCATGCTGCTGCTGTCCGGGGCCGAAGGTTGGAACTCGACCGCGGACGCCATGGCGCGGCATCTCGCGCTCGAGGGCGCGATGGTCGCCGGCATCGATTGGGCGAAGTTCAAGGCGAACCTCGAAGCCGACGGCGATCAATGCGTGTTCCCGGACGGCGACCTGGAGAATCTGAGCCACTTCGTGCAGGCCTACTTTCACGGCCCGACTTATCTGACGCCGGTCTTGGCCGGGGTTTCATCGGGCGCCGCGATGGCGTACGCCATGCTCGCGCAAGCGCCGCCGAATACTTTTGCGGCGGCGTTGACCCTGGGGTTCTGTCCGGCCGTGGATTTGGACAAGCCGCTGTGCAAGGGCTCCGGACTCGACACCGTTCGCAGCACCCGCGGTCACGGGGCGGATCTTCTGCCGATCAAGAACCTCGGCAATCCCTGGGTGAACCTGCAGGGCGAAGCCGATCGGGTCTGTCCGGCGGATGCGGCGCGGCGTTTCATCTCCCAGGTCCGCGGGGCGGCGCTCGTCACGCTGCCGGCCGTGGGTCACGAATTCGCCTCGCCGCCGCAATGGTTGCCACAGTTCACGGCCGGATACTTGAGCTTGGCCCGGCAAAATCCAACCACTCGGGTGGCGCCGCCGCCTGCGGATCTGCGCGACCTGCCGATCATCGAAGTCCCGGCGCAGCCCGCCGCGGCCACGCCCGATACCTTCGCCATCGTCATGTCGGGCGATGGCGGCTGGGCGGGACTCGACCATGACGTCGCCGCCGCCCTGAGCGCCAAGGGCATTCCGGTCATTGGCCTCGATTCATTGCGCTATTACTGGACCGCGCGAACGCCGAGCGGTCTGGCCGCGGACACCGACCGCATGATCCGCTACTACCTCGCGCATTTCGGCAAGCAGCGCGTTCTGTTGATCGGCTACTCGCAAGGCGCCGACACGCTGCCCTTCGCGGTCAATCGGCTGCCGCCGGCAACGCGCGCGCGCGTCGCCCTGACCGCCGTCATGGGAATGTCCGAACACGCCCTGTTCGAGTTTCACTTGACCAACTGGGTGTCCGACGACAATACCGGACCGAAGACGCTGCCCGAGATCAACCGGATTACCGGCATGCCGGTGCTGTGCATCTACGGCGCCGACGAGAAGGACTCGCTCTGCCCCAGGCTCGATCCGCAAAGATTCATCATCGTACAGCTCAAGGGTGGCCATCATTTCGACGGCGACTACGCCAACCTGGCGCGCCAGATACTCGCGGCGGCGAATCCATGAACGGCCCGCCGCGCCCTGACCGCACGCCTGCCGGCTGCATCATCGGCACGCATTGGCGCCGCCTGTAGCACGCTCGAATGAACAGCGGCACCGCTATGCCGGCCCCGCCCCGGCCGCTCTCTGCGCTGATCCTGGGTTGCCTGGCGGCAACGTGGCTGATCTGGGGATCGACCTATCTCGCGATTCGCTTTGCCCTGGCGGCCTTCCCACCCTTCTTTTTGATGGCAACCCGCTTCCTATGCGCCGGCGGCCTGTTGCTCGCCTGGCAGATCGCGCGCGGCGCCGCCCTGCCCGACGCGCGGGAATGGCGCAATGCATCGATCATCGGCACATTGATGCTCGGCGGCGGCATGGGCGGCACCGCGTATGCCGAACAGACCATCGCCTCGGGTCTGGTGGTGGCATTCATCGCGGTGCTTCCGTTGCTGCTGGTCGTCATCAACCTGCCGTTCGGAGTCTATCCGCGCCGCAGTGAACTGCTGGCAGTCTCGGTCGGTCTGGCCGGCGTCCTCATGCTGACGCAAGGGGCGGGAATTCACGGCTCTCCTGCCGGTCTCATCGCCATTTCATTGGGCTGCACCGGGTGGGCGTTGGGCAGCGTGTTGAGTCAACGGAGGCTCACGCTGGCCCCGGGGGCCACCGGGTTCGCGAGCGAGTTGCTGTGCGGCGGCCTCGCATTGCTGGCCATGTCGGCACTCGGCGGCGAATCGTGGCGCTGGCCGGCGCAGGCGGGCGCCTGGCTGGCGTGGGCGTACCTCATGACCTTTGGATCCTTGATCGCATTCAACGCGTACATGCTGCTGCTGGCCCGCACCTCCGCAACCGTTGCCTCCAGCTATACCCTGGTGAATCCTGTGGTTGCTCTGTTTCTCGGCGTGACGCTGGGCGGTGAAGTGGTGTCGACGTGGGAGTGGTGCGCATCGGCCGTCGTCATGGCCGGCGTGGTGTTGCTGTTCATCGGCCGGCGCCGATGATTTACGCTGCGTCCGCCGTCGCGGCGTCACCGCCGCTGAGTTCCACGCCCGGCTCGTACCCCAAATTCGGCGAGAGCCAGCGCTCCGCCTCGGCGAGGCTCCACCCTTTGCGCCGCGCGTAACTCGCGACCTGATCACGGTCGATTTGGCCCACTCCGAAATAGTGCGCCTGGGGGTGCGAAAAATAGAACCCGCTGACGGCGGCCGTCGGCAACATGGCGAAGGATTCGGTGAGGCGAATACCGGCGTTTCGTTCCGGATCGAGCAACTGCCACAGCGTCGCCTTCTCCGTGTGCTCGGGGCAGGCCGGATACCCGGGGGCGGGACGGATGCCCCGATACTGCTCGCGGATCAGCCCGCCCGCATCCAGCCGCTCCTGCGGGTCGTAGCCCCACAACTCGCGCCGCACCCTCTCATGCATGCGCTCGGCCAGCGCCTCCGCCAGCCGATCCGCCAGAGCCTTGAGCATGATGCTGCTGTAGTCATCGTGCGCTGCCTCGAAACGCCCCACATGGGCGTCGATCCCGATGCCCGCGGTCACGGCGAAGGCGCCGAGGTAATCGGCGCGGCCGCTGCTCGCGGGCGCGACGAAATCCGCCAGGCAGGACTGAGGCTGATTCTGCGGCTTGGATTTTTGCTGCCGCAGGTGATGCAGCCGCGCCCTCACGGCCTCGCGGGTCTCATCGGCAAACACCGCGATGTCGTCATCCTCGGTGCTGTTCGCCGGGAAGAACCCCACCACGGCCCTCGCTCGCAGCCATTTCTCCTCCACGAGCAGGGTCAGCATGCGCTTCGCGTCCGCATACAGATTGCCGGCCGCTTCGCCGATCACCGGATCGCGCAAAATGTCGGGAAACTTGCCGGCAAATTCCCACGCATTGAAGAAGGGCATCCAGTCGATGTACGGCAGCAGCTCATCGAGCGGATAGTCATCGTAGGCCCGCACGCCCAAGAAAGACGGCACGGGCGGGGTATAGGTCTGCCAGTCGATGTGCAGCCTCCTCGCCCGGGCCTGCGCCAGCGCCAGCTGCGGCGCCTTGACTCCTTTGTTGCGGTGCTGCTCGCGCCGCCGCTCATGCTCCACTTTGATGTTCGCGATATAGGCGTCGCGCGTGGTGCCCGCGGTCGCCAGCTGCTGGCATACGCCGACCGAGCGCGAGGCGTCTTTCACGTAGATCACCGCGCCTTGGTACTGCGGATCGATCTTCACCGCCGTGTGCGCCGGGGACGTGGTGGCGCCGCCGATCAGCAGCGGCTGCGTGTAGCCGAGGCGCTGCATTTCCTTGGCGACGTGCACCATTTCATCGAGCGACGGCGTGATCAATCCGGACAGCCCGATGAGGCTCGCGCCCTCGCGCGTCGCCGCCTCCAGGATCTTTTCGCAGGAAACCATGACTCCCAGGTCCACGACCTCGAAGTTATTACACTGCAGCACCACGCCGACGATGTTCTTGCCGATGTCATGAACGTCGCCCTTCACGGTGGCCATCACCACCTTGCCGTTCGAGCGGCTGCTGCCGTCCTTCTCTTTCTCTATGTAAGGAATCAGCACGGAGACGGCCTTCTTCATGACCCGCGCCGACTTCACGACCTGCGGCAGGAACATCTTCCCGGAGCCGAACAGATCGCCCACCACGTTCATGCCGTCCATCAACGGCCCCTCGATGACATCGAGAGGCCGGCGCGCATTGAGGCGCGCCTCCTCGGTGTCCTCGAGCACGAACTCATCGAGGCCCTTCACCAGCGCGTGCTGCAGGCGTTGCTCCACCGGCAGCTTGCGCCACTCCAGGTCATCGCCGCGCTTGGCGGCGCCCGCGCCGCCCTTGAACGCTTGCGCGATGTCGAGCAGCCGCTCCGTGGCGTCGGGGCGGCGCGCGAGAATGACGTCTTCGCAGCACTCGCGCAGGTCGGCCGGTATGTCCTCGTAGATCGACAGCTGGCCGGCGTTGACGATGCCCATGGTCAACCCGGCGCGAATCGCATGGTAGAGAAATACCGAATGCATGGCCTCGCGCACCGGCTCGTTGCCGCGAAAGGAGAACGATACGTTGCTGACGCCTCCGCTGATGTGCACTGCGGGCATGCGCTGCTTGATCAAGGCGGTGGCTTCGATGAAATCGAGGCTGTAGCGATTGTGTTCCTCGATTCCGGTCGCCACCGCAAATATATTCGGATCGAAGATGATGTCTTCCGGCGCGAACCCGATGCGCTGCGTCAGCAAGGCGTAGGCGCGTTCGCAAATCGCCACCTTGCGGTCGATGGTATCGGCCTGGCCGCGCTCGTCGAAGGCCATGACGACCACGGCCGCGCCGTAGCGCATGCACGATCGCGCGTGCGCGAGGAATGCCTCCTCGCCCTCCTTGAGGCTGATCGAATTGACGATCGGTTTCCCCTGCACGCACTTCAGGCCCGCCTCGATCACCGACCACTTGGACGAATCGATCATCACGGGCACCCGCGCGATATCGGGTTCGCCCGCGATCAGACTCAGGAACTTCGCCATGGCCGCCGGAGAATCGAGCATCCCCTCATCCATGTTCACGTCGATCAGCTGCGCGCCGTTGGCCACCTGCTGCCGGGCGATGTCGACCGCGGCGGCATAGTCGCCGGCCTCGATGAGCTTGCGGAATTTGGCCGACCCCGTCACGTTGGTGCGCTCGCCGACGTTCACGAAAAGGCTCCGGGCGTCGATGGTGAGCGGTTCGAGCCCGCTCAGGCGGCAGGCCCGCTCGATGCGGGGCAGCGCGCGCGGCGGCACGCCCGCCACGGCGCCGGCCATCGCGCGGATGTGCTCCGGCGTCGTGCCGCAGCAGCCGCCCAGCATGTTGAGGAAGCCGCTGGTCGCGAATTCGCCGAGAATGGCGGCGGTCTGCTGCGCAGTCTCTTCGTACTCTCCGAAGGCATTCGGCAGGCCCGCGTTCGGGTAGGCGCACACATAGGTGTCGGCGATGCGCGCCAGCTCCTCGATATACGGGCGCAGCTGCTTGCCGCCGAGCGCGCAATTGAGGCCCACCACGGCGGGCCGCGCGTGCCGGATGGAATTCCAGAACGCCTCGGTCGTCTGGCCCGACAGGGTCCTGCCGGAAGCGTCGCTGATCGTGCCGGAGACGATGATGGGCAGGTCCATTCCCGCCTCCTCGAGCAGCCCGCGCACCGCGAAAAGCGCCGCCTTGGCATTCAACGTATCGAACACCGTCTCGATGAGAATGATGTCGACGCCGCCCTCGACCAGGGCGCGCGCGGCTTGGTGATAGGCGGCGACCAATTCATCGAAACTGATGTTGCGAAATCCCGGGTCGTTGACATCGGGAGACAGCGAGGCGGTGCGGCTGGTCGGTCCCAGCGCGCCGGCGACGAAGCGCCGTTTGCCGGTCTCGGCGCCCACTTCGTCGGCGACGCGGCGGGCCAGGCGCGCGGCGGCGAGGTTCATGTCTTCCACCACGGACTGCATCGCATAGTCCGCCTGCGAGACGGCGTTGGAATTGAACGTATTGGTGCAGATCATGTCCGCACCCGCGAGCAGATAGTCGCGATGGATGGCGGCGATGATGTGCGGTTGAGTGATCGACAGCAGGTCGTTGTTGCCGCGCAGGTCTCTGTGCCAGTCGGCGAATCGCTCGCCGCGGAACTGCGCCTCGCTCAGGGCGTGCCGCTGGATCATCGTGCCCATGGCTCCGTCCAGGATCACCAGGCGCTCTTGCAGCAGCGCCATGAAGGCGCTGGCGCTCGCGGGCCTCGGCGGCATCGTTGGGTCCGGCATCTGCATCTTCAGGCCACCCGCGCGGCCACCTGCGCGGCCACCTGCCCTTCGGCCGCGCGGGGCCGCAGCCCCAGGGCATGGCAAATGGCGTAGGTCAGCTCGGCGCGGTTCAGGGTATAGAAATGGAACTCCTCGACCCCGTGTTCGCGCAGGCGCTGCACCTGTTCTATCGCCACATTGGCGGCAATCATGCGCCGCGTTTCCGGATCGTCATCCAATCCGTCGAAGCGCCGCCGCAGCCACTGCGGCACGGATGCGCCGCAGCGCTCGGCGAAACGCAGCAGCTGAGGGAAGCGCGTGATCGGCAAAATCCCCGGCACGAGGCGCGCGCCAATGCCGGCAGCCGCGCACCGGTCGCGATACCGTAGAAACACCTCCGTATCGAAGAAGAATTGCGTGATCGCGCGGCTTGCGCCGGCATCCACCTTGCGTTTCAAGTTGTCGAGATCGGCATCGAGGTCGCGGGATTCCGGATGTCCTTCCGGGTACGCAGCCACCGACAGGTCGAAATTCCCGACCCCCGCAAGTCCTTCGACCAAGTCGGATGCGTACGCAAACCCGTCGGCACGGGGCCGGTATCGCCCATCCGGCGAAAGATCGCCCGCAGGCGCATCGCCGCGCAGCGCGACCATGTGCCGAATTCCCTGCTGCCAGTACTCCCGAGCGATTCGCAGCACCTCGGAGCGCGAAGCGCCCACGCAAGTCAGATGCGGCGCGACCATCAAATCCGTCTCGCGCAGGATTCGCAGGACGCATTCATGCGTTCGGGTGCGCGTCGAGCCGTCCGCGCCGTACGTTACCGACACAAAATTCGGCCGCAAGGGAGCAAGCCGCTGCACGCACTCCCATAGCTGCCGCGCCATGGCCTCATCGCCCGGGGGAAAGAACTCGAATGACACGGCCGCTGGATCGGACATTGTATTTTCCTCGAAAGACTCGACTGACATCATGAAGCGGCCTAGGCTATGATAAAAGCTCATTATTCTCATATACAGGATGAAACCGGCTCATGCCATCGACGGCTCTGGAGTTGAGGCACTTGGAGACCCTCCTGGCCCTGGCTGAATGCGGCAGCCTGTCGAAGGCCGCCGCGCGGCTGTTTTTGACCCAATCCGCGCTGTCACACCAGCTGAAGGCGCTCGAAAGCCACTATGGCGCCGCGCTGGTCGAGAAGAACGTCCGGCCCCTGCGCTTCACCGCCATCGGCCAGCGCTTGCTCGCCCTGGCGCGCGTGGTGCTGCCCCAGGTCGCCGAGGCGGGGCGCGACGTGGCCCGCCTGGCCCAGGGTCACGCGGGTCCGCTGCGCGTGGCGGTGCAATGCCACAATTGCTTCGACTGGCTGATGCCGGCCATGGACGCCTACCGGTCTCTGTGGCCGGAGGTCGAGCTCGATATCATTTCCGGCTTCGTGGTCGATCCGCTGCCGCTGCTCGACCGCGGGGAGGCGGAACTCGCCATCATTCATGATCCGCAGGAGGCACATCCCAATGTGGTCTTCAGCCCCTTGTTTCGCTACGAAAGCGTCGCTCTGATGAGCCCGCGGCATCGGTTGGCCGCGAAAGCATGGCTCGAGGCGGCCGATTTTGCCGGCGAAACGCTGATTACCTATCCGGTGCCGGACGAGATGCTGGATGTGATGAAGCACTGCCTCACGCCGGCGGCGATCAATCCGAAACGCCGCACGGCCGAATTGACCGTAGCCATACTTCAACTGGTCGCCAGCGGCCGCGGCATCGCCGCGCTGCCCTCCTGGACCGTGGGCAATTACATCGAGCGCGGCTACGTGGTATCGCGCCCCATCGGCCAGAGTGGCTTGCGCTGTGAGCTCTATGCCGCCACCACCCCGATGGGCGCCGACGCGGCCTACATCCGCGAATTCATCGCGTTGACCCGCGCGCAGAGCCTCACCGAATTGGCCGGAGTCTCCGCCCTGTAGCCCGCCGCGCGTCGAGGCCGCTTGTCGGTACACTAACGTTCGGGATGGGGGCTGACATGCGATATCCGATTGATCCATATGAACGATGACTCTGCATGAACGATGACTCTGCGTTGACGAACTCGATGGGAGCGGCCCTGGAAGAATGCGACGTGGCCGTGATCGGCGGCGGCCCCGCCGGCAGCACGGCCGCCGCCTTGCTGGCGCGGCGCGGCTACAAGGTCATCGCGCTGGAGAAGGCGCGCCACCCGCGTTTTCACATCGGAGAGTCTTTGCTGCCCATGAACCTTCCGATATTCGAGCGGCTCGGTGTGCTGGACAAAGTGCGCGCGCTCGGGGTCCACAAGCCGGGCGCGGACTTCGAGGCCAACAACGAGCGCGGCTACAACACCTATGCATTTTCCCGCGCCATCGGCAAAAGTCCGCCGCATGCATACCAGGTGTGGCGGCAGGATTTCGACCGGATGCTGTACGAGCACGCGCGCACCGCCGGCGCGGACGCGCGCGAGGGCCATGAGGTCGTGGGCGCCGCGCAGAACGGGCCGCGCGACACGCGGCTCGACGTGCGGACGGACGAGGGTCGCAGTTACGGCATCCAGGCGCGCTACGTGGTCGATGCCAGCGGCCGCGATGCATTTCTTTCCTCGAAGAAGCGGCTGCGGCGCAAGAACGCCGAGCATCAAAGCGCGGCGATCTTCGGCCACTTCCGCGGTGCCGTGCGCCGCGAGGGCGAGGACGCGGGCAACATCAGCATCTACAGCTTCGAACATGGCTGGATGTGGATGATTCCCCTGCCCGCCGGGGTGATGAGCGTCGGGGCGGTGTGCCGGCCCGATTACCTCAAGCAGCGCAAAGGACGCACGGTGGAGTTCCTGAAGGACACTCTGCGCCGCAGTCCGGCGCTGTGGCGGCGCGTCGAGCACGCCGCGCTGATTGACGATGAGGTCCGCGTCACCGGCAACTATTCCTACGATTCGGCGCGGATGGGCGGTCCCGGCTGGGTGCTGATCGGCGATGCGTTCGCCTTTCTCGATCCGGTGTTCTCCTCCGGTGTCTATCTGGCGATGAGCGCCGCGGAGCGGGCGGCGGAGGTGGTGGACACGGCGCTGCGTGAGCCGGCCCGCGAGGCGGCGCTGTTGCGCAAGCTGGAGAAGCGCCAGCGCGCCGGCATGGCCCGCTTCTCGTTCTTCATCTACCGCTTCAACGGCCCGGTGATGCAGCAGATGTTCCGCCAGCCGCGCAATACCTGGCAGCTGGAACAAGGCGTGATCTCCATGCTCGCCGGCGACCTGTTCGATACGCCGAAGGTGCTGTGGCGCCTGCGGCTGTTCAAGCTGGTCTATGCGGTCTGCGGCCTGCGCGACTGGCGGCGCTGGCGCGCCGAGCACCGATACCGGCTGGCGCAGGCGCGCTCGCAATTCACCGGCGGCAACACGCCGCTCGACAAGGCTTGACAAGGAGACTCAACATGCGATTCGGCCGGAGGTTCCGTCGATCCGTGAGCGTGTTCAGAAACACCACGATGTCCCGGATGTCCGCGTCGCTCATTGCCGGCTGGCCGCCGGCGTGCCGGTCGAAGGGCGCCTGCATGTCGACGTTGCCGCGGTACTGCATGGGCAAATCGTCGAATTTCACGGTGACTCCGTCCTGCCCGCGCGAGTACCATTTCTCCGGCCGGGTATCGCGCTCGGCGTAGAATCGCACCACGTCATCCAGCCGATGGAACACGCCGTTATGAAAATACACACGGCGAGTCGCCACATTGCGCAAGGTGGGCGTGCGGAACAATCCGCAATATTCCTTCCTGGCCGCAAGATCGGCTCGCAGCGGGCCGCACAATCCGAGATCGAAGTAGCGCCGATCGAGGTTGGCGGGGATGGCGCCGTTGCGCGGCGCGCCGATGGCCGCGTAACCGAAGTCCGTGAACTGCGGAAATGCGCCGTTGCGCATGGCGCTCGGATGACAGCGGGCGCAATTGCCTTTGGCCGGGTCGTTGAATGCGGCCAGACCCCGCAGCTCCTGGGGGCTCAGAGAGGCCTCCCGCCGCAGCCAGGCGTCGTACTTGCTGCTGTAGGGGTAGAAGTCCGTGGGACTCTGCTGAAAGGTCTCCAACGCCATCAGCACGGCCTTGAGGGCCGAGTTCTGGTCGTCGAACACCGCATCGCCGAAGGCGTCGCGAAATTGCGCCGCGTAGCTCGCGCGCCGCACCCTCGCCACCAGCGCATCGGCGCTGACATTCGCCATCTCGAACGGCGAGAACAGCGGCAGCAGCGCCTGATCGTGCGCCGACTGCGCGCGGCCGTCCCATGTGCGCCCGCCGGCCGGCCCTTGGTCGATGCCGTCATCCCCCTCGTCGTCGAAGTAGTGTTCGGTGAACGGCGGTATGTTCTGCGAATACATCAGCGACGGCACGGCCCGCACCCCGAAGCGGCGCCCATCGCTGCCGCCGCGCTGCACCGGCGAAGCGTTCGGCGGCCCGTAAGCCCGGCTCGGAACATGACAGGTGGCGCAGGCGACCTTGCCCGAGTCCGACAGGGATGCATCGAAGAACAGCGCGCGGCCGATATCGCTCATGGCGGCCGCCGCAGGAACTTTCCCGAAGGTGTCGGCATAGAACGGTGTGCCGGAGCCGGCCAGCGCCGCGCAGGAGACTCCGATCATCCCGGCCCAGACCACGGCCCCGCTTAAATTCGCAGGGCGGCGCGCTGTGGTGATCGGTTTCATTTTCCGGCGATTATAATGCCGCATTGGTTTTCGATGACAGGCGGTATCTCGTGCGTATGCTCGTCGCGCTGATGTGGCTGTGTATCTCGCTCATCGTTCCCTGCGGGCTTGTCCTTGGCGCAGACGCGGGACCCCTCGTCATCTCGGTGCCGGAGGGATTCGACGGACCGATACGCAGTGAGAAGGACGGGGGCATGACCATCGCCTGGGTCAAGCGCCGGCCGGGCATGGAAGGCGGCACGCTGCTGCAGATTTCATCGGTGGACCTGGGTGCGTCGCTCGATGGAGTGACCGCAGCACAGCGCCTCGAGGGCGCAAGGCATTATCTGTTGGAGTTCGTCGGCGGGATCGAGCAAAAACGCGGCAACTTCGACCTGGGCGAGGTCGAGCAGGTATCTCTCGCCGGATTACCGGCAGCGCGCGTGCGCTGGACCGGGACGGTCGGCGACATCGCTGCCGTCGGCGTCATGTACTGCGTGCTGGTGGGCCGCTCCGTGGTCAGCCTGCATACCCAGGACCTCGGGTTTGTCATAACCCCGTCGATGTACAGCGCGATGAGCGCGATCGAGGGCGTTCGCGTTCGTTGAAGTCCGCCCATCGGCCATGTCGGCCACTCGACTATGCTGCAGGAAGCGGCGGCCGGCCATGCGGCCCGTCAATTGAAGGCCGAAGCCTCCCACTTCATGCCCGTCAGTATCGATGCTGCAACCTCGATCATGGCCATTACCGCATCCTTCGGCATGGGTGTTTCGTAAGGCGCCGAGCCCCGTGTGGCCTGGTCCCCCCGCGCTGTCAGCTCTGCGACCAGGTTGACCGCCCCGACGATCTCGCCGCGATCGTTGCGCAGTGGATAGGCATACGCTTCGCCGGCAACGCGCGTGCCGTCGCGCCGCTCAATCACGATTTTCCAGCCGGTATGTGGCGTTCCCTTCTGCAGCGCCAGCGCCATCCAGCATTGATCGTGGCGTATCGGAGTCCCGTCGGAAAGATACATTTGATACGAACCGCAATAGCGTTCGCTCGAGTCGCGCAGCTTCGGCGCCTGACCCCATAAAGATAGGGCCACAGGATTGAAATAGGTGATCAGACCCTTCGCATCGCAGGTATAAGCGGCTGCCGGAATGACATCCAGTATTCTCTGCCATGGCGCCGGCACATCGGGCCGGGGAGCCACTCGCTGAGGTTCATCGTCATCAGTTTTCATCGTCGATTGTCCTACGAGCGCGTGAGCGCCTTATTGTTTTGACTCGAGGGGAGTTTCGAACGAGAAAATAAATGTACGGCGCCGTGCACGTCTGTGCGTTAGCGCACAGAGCGTGATCGGCATACCCGGGTAGCGCGATCCGCAGCAGCCACAGGCGCATCCCGGCGCCGGGAACTCAGTGAACCGAGCCGCTTTCGCTGGCGATGCCCTCATTGAACAATTGCGCAACGTCCACTGCGTCGAATACATAGGGGCGATTGCAGAAGTCGCAGCGCACTTCCACCTCCCCGCGCTCGAGCAGCACCGCGCGAGTCTCCGCTTCGCCGAGGCCCTGCAGCATGCCGCCGACCCGCTCGCGCGAACATCGGCAGCGAAAATACACCGGCGCAGGCTCGAACAGGCGCACATCGTCCTCGTTGAAAAGCCTGTGCAGAATCTCGGCGTCCGTCAGCGCGCGCAACTCTTCGGGCGTGAGTGTCTCACCGATGAGCTGCACGCGGCGCCACGCATCATCGATGGCCGCAGGCTCGGCGTGCCCGCGCGCGTTCGCGCCGGGAAGTTTCTGCAGCAGCATTCCAGACGCACCGGATGCGTCGGCGTACAGCCAGAGCCGCGTCGGCAGCTGCTCGGAATTCTCGAAGTAGACCTGCAGCGACTCGGCCAGGCGCCGGCCCGCAATGGGCACGATGCCCTGGTAGCGCTGCGCGCCGTCGTCGGTCTCCAGCGTCACCGTGAGATTGCCGGCGCCGAACAGTTCGGTGCTCCGCCCGGTGCCCATGCCGCCGTCCGGACCCACAAGGATTTCCGCGTCACCGCCCGCGGTGACGCGAGTGCGGGCCAGCCCGCGGACACCGACACCGCTGGTGCACTGCGCCAGCATGAAGTGCACGGGCCCGTCCCCCTGCAATTGCAGGGAAAGAACCCCTTCGAATTTGACCGTCGCCGCGAGCAGCAACGAGGCCGTCACCGCCTCACCCAGCGTGTCGCGAATCGCCGCCGGATAGTCGCGGTGCAGGATCAATGCGCGCCAGGCGGCGTCCAGGTGCACCAGATGCCCGCGAATCGGGTATTGCTCGAACATGAAGCGATGCAGGCAGTCGCGGTCATGCATATCAGGCGCCGCCGCCCAGCTTGAGCTTGAGCAATTCGTTGAGCTGCGCCGGATTCGCCTTGCCGCCGGTGGCCTTCATCACCTGGCCCACGAAGAATCCGAACAGCTTGTCCTTGCCGGCACGGTACTCGGCCAGCTGCTTGGGATTGGCGGCGATCACCGCATCGATCACCCCTTCGATGGCGCCCGAGTCGGTGATCTGCTTCAGACCCTTCGCCTCGATGATGGCGTCCGCGGTGCCGCCCTCCGACCACATCGCCTCGAAGACTTCCTTGGCGATCTTGCCCGAAACGGTCTCATCGACGATTCGCGCCAGCAGGCCGCTCAACTGCTCGGGCGCGACGCGCGACTGCGCGATGTCGGCATTGTCGCGGTTCAGTGCGCTCGATAACTCGCCCATGACCCAATTCGCGGCCAGCTTCGCATGCGCTGCACTCAACCGCGCCGTCACAGCCTCAAAATACGCGCCGAGCTCGCGGCTCGCGCTCAAAACCCCGGCATCGTATGCCGAGAGACCGAAATCCCGCGCGAAGCGCGCCGCCTTCTCGTCGGGCAGCTCCGGCAGCGTGGCGCGCACGGCCTCGATGAACGGCTCGTCGATCTGCACCGGCAAGAGGTCGGGATCCGGGAAATACCGGTAGTCGTTCGCCTCCTCCTTGGAGCGCATCGAGCGGGTCTCATCCTTGTCCGAGTCGTACAGCCGCGTCTCCTGCACGACGGTGCCGCCGCTCTCGAGCAGCTCGACCTGCCGCGCAACCTCGTAGTTGATCGCCTTCTCGACGAAGCGGAAGGAATTCAGATTCTTGATCTCTGCGCGGGTCCCGAATCTCTCGCGGCCGCGTGGCCGCACCGAGACGTTGGCGTCGCAGCGAAACGATCCTTCCTGCATGTTGCCGTCGCAGATCTCCAAATACCGCACCAGAGTATGGATCTTCTTCATGTACGCGACCGCCTCCTTGGCGGAGCGCATGTCGGGTTCGGAGACGATCTCGAGCAGCGGCGTGCCCGCGCGGTTCAAGTCGATGCCGCTGGCATGGACCAGGCCTTCATGCAGCGACTTGCCGGCATCCTCCTCGAGATGCGCGCGGGTGATGCCGACCGTCTTGACGGAGCCGTCGTCGAGCATGACCGCGAGCCTGCCCTGTTTGACCACGGGCAGCTCGTACTGGCTGATCTGATAGCCTTTGGGCAGGTCGGGATAAAAGTAATTCTTGCGCGCGAACACCGAGCGGCGCGCCACGGCCGCCCCGATGCTGAGTCCGAATTTCACCGCCATGCGCACGGCTTCGGCGTTCAATACAGGCAGCACCCCGGGATACGCCAGGTCGACCAGATCGGCCTGGGTGTTGGGAGGAGCGCCATAGGCGGTCGGCGACCCCGAGAAGATCTTCGACTTGGTGGCGAGCTGCGCGTGTATCTCGAGCCCGATGACGACTTCCCAGTCCGTCATCACTCGTACCCTCGTGGGCTCAGGCGATGCCAATCGGTGGCTTCCTGGAATCGATGCGCCGCGTTCAGGAGCTTCGCTTCGGAGAAATGCGGTCCGATCAACTGCAGTCCCATCGGCAGCCCCTCGACGAATCCACAGGGCAGGGACAATCCGGGCAATCCCGCGAGATTGGCGCCGATCGTATAGATGTCGTTCAGGTACATGGTGACCGGATCGTCGATCTTCGCGCCGATGGAGAAAGCCGGCGTCGGAGTGGTGGGTCCGATCAGGAGGTCGGCCTTGCCGAACGCGGCGCGAAAATCGTCGGTGATCAGGCGCCGCACCTTCTGCGCCTTCAGATAGTAGGCGTCGAAGTATCCGGCCGACAGCACGTACGTGCCCGTCATGATGCGGCGCTTGACCTCGGCGCCGAATCCCTCGCCCCGCGACCGCTTGTACAGGTCCGCCAGATCCGCGGGGTTCTCGCAGCGATAGCCGAAGCGCACGCCGTCGAAGCGCGAGAGATTGGAGGAGCATTCGGCCGGCGCGACCACGTAGTAGGTGGGTACCGACAACGGCAGATGCGGCAAACTCACTTCCACCGTCTGTGCGCCGAGACTTCTGTAGATTTTCAGCGCGTCGTGAATCAGCGCCGTATTGCGGGCCTCCAAGCCATCGAAGAACTCCTGCAGCAGGCCGATTTTCAGGCCCGTGAGCGGCGCTCCCAAGGTGGCCGGGTAATCGGGGACTGGCGCATCGATACTGGTGGAATCGAGCGGGTCGAATCCGGCCATCACCTTGAGAACCTCGGCCGCATCCGCCGCCGAATGCGCAAGGACCCCCGCTTGGTCGAGGCTCGAGGCGAATGCGACCAGGCCATAGCGCGACACGCGTCCGTAGGTCGGCTTGACGCCCGTCACACCGGTCAACGCGGCGGGCTGACGGATCGAGCCGCCGGTATCCGTGCCGGTGGCGAAGGGTGCCAGCCGCGCGGCCGTCGCGGCCGCGGACCCGCCGGAGGAGCCCCCGGGCACCCTGGTCGTATCCCAGGGATTCTTGACGGGTCCGTAGAAGCTCGTCTCATTGGAGGAGCCCATGGCGAACTCGTCCATATTGGCCTTGCCCAGCATGATGGCGCCGGCCTCCTTCAGGCGCGACACCACGGTCGCATCGTAGGGGGCTATGAAATTGTCGAGCATGCGCGAACCACAGCTGGTGCGTACCCCATCGGTGCAGAAAATATCTTTATGAATGAGGGGGATGCCGAGCAACGCCCCCCTCTCGCCCGCGGCACGCCGCAGGTCCGCTGCCGACGCCTGAGCCAGGGCCAGCTCGGCGGTGGTCGTGATCAGCGCATTCAGCGCGGGGTTCAGGCGCTCGATCCGTTCCAGGAAATGGCGCGTGAGCTCGACGCTCGAAATCCGGCCCGAGCTCAAGCTTTCCCCAAGCTCGCCGATGGATAGGGTGTGCAGCATCGTCCGTTAAGATTAGCAGGCCTCGCGGGGCCTACTCGATCACTCGCGGCACGACATACAGTCCGGCCTGCACGGCCGGCGCGTTGGCCTGGTATTTCTCATGCTGGTCGCTCTGCGTCACCCCGTCGGCGCGCAGGCGCTGATGCTGGCCATCCAGGGGATGGGCCATGGGCTCAACGTCGGCGGTTTGCACCCGTGATAATGCGTCGACGAAATCGACGATGCTCGACAGGCTGGTCACGTAGACCGGCATCTCTTGTTCGGTGATCGACAGCCGCGCAAGGTGCGCGATCCTTTCAACGTCTTGCCGGGTCAGGCTCATAGAATCGACCAAAAGTGCGCGCTATCTCACGCAAAATAAGCGTCACGAATGATACACGTTGCCTTGCTGAATGTCGTGTCGGTTGTTACATTACCCCAACTTTTTTCACCCCCATTTTGCAAGTAAAAAAACCCCATGTTCAAACGCCTTAGAGGTTATTTCTCCAATGACCTCTCAATCGATCTTGGCACCGCCAACACGCTGATCTACGTTCGCGAGCGCGGTATTGTCCTGAACGAGCCATCGGTCGTCGCGGTGCAGGACGAACCGACCCGTGGCGGCAAGATCATCGTCGCCGTCGGGGTCGAAGCGAAGAACATGCTCGGGCGAACCCCCGGGCACATCACGGCGGTCCGGCCCATGAAGGATGGCGTGATCGCGGATTTCACCTACACGGAAAAGATGCTGCAGTACTTCATCAAAAAAGTGCACGGCAATCGATTCCTGAGCCCCAGTCCGCGGGTTCTGGTGTGCGTCCCCTTCGGCTCCACCCAGGTCGAGCGGCGCGCCATCAAGGAGTCGGCCGAGGGTGCCGGTGCGCGCAGCGTGGATATCGTCCCGGAACCCATGGCGGCGGCGGTCGGCGCCGGATTGCCGGTGCAAGAGGCGCGCGGCTCGATGGTGCTCGACATCGGCGGCGGCACCTCCGAGGTGGCGGTCATCTCGCTGAATGGCATCGTCTACGCGGCGAGCGTACGCATCGGCGGCGACAAGTTCGATGAGGCCATCACCAACTACGTGCGGCGCAACTACGGCATCCTGATCGGCGAGGCGACGGCGGAGCGCATCAAGCTGGAGATCGGCTCGGCCTATCCGGGCCAGACAGTAAGAGAGATCTCGGTCAAGGGCCGCAACTTGTCGGAGGGCGTGCCGCGCAGCTTCACCCTGAACTCCAACGAAATTTTGGAGGCTCTGCAGGAGCCGCTGCAAGGCATCGTCGGCGCGGTGAAACAGGCGCTCGAGCAAACGCCGCCCGAGCTTGGCGCCGACGTCGCCGAACGCGGCATCGTGCTCACCGGCGGAGGCGCTCTGCTGCGCGACGTCGACAAATTGCTCATGGAAGAAACCGGCCTGCCTGTGGTGGTTGCGGACGATCCGCTGACCTGCGTTGCGCGCGGCGGCGGCAGGATCCTCGAACTCACCGAGGAACATGGACCGGGCATCTTCGGACTGGAGTAATGCAAGCGAAGGGATATCTGGGGATTTCCCATGGTCGCCTTTCGTAGCACCGACACCTCCGGTCGAACGACTGGACTTCTGCTCCGCTGCGTGCTCTATTCGCTGCTGGCGCTGGGTTTGATCATCGTCGACAAGCGCTACGATCACCTGGGCAAGATTCGCCGGGTGCTCTCGATCGTCGCCTACCCCGTGCAGATCGCGGTCGCCAGTCCCTTCGAGGGTTGGGACTGGTTTCGCGAGAACGTATCGTCCCGCGCCGCCCTGCGCGCCGACAAGACCAAGCTCGAGGCCGAGCTGCGGCTGGCTCAGTTCCGCCTGCAGCGCTACGAGGCGCTCGAGGCGGAGAGTCAGCGCCTGCGCTCCTTGCGCGACAATACCGCCGGGGTCGCCGACCGGTTCGTCGTCGGAGACATTATGGACGTCGATTTGGACGCCTTCCGGGAGCGGGTGCTGGTCGACAAGGGCGCGCAGGACGGCGTGTTCGTCGGACAGGCCGTGTTGGACGCCGGCGGAGTATTCGGACAGGTCGCGCGCGTCGGACAGCTGACCGCCGAGGTCATACTGGTCAGCGATGCGACACACGCGATTCCGGTACAGATCAACCGCAACGGATTGCGGACCATTGCGGTGGGCACGGGGGATATGGGCCGGCTCAAGCTGCCGTATCTGCCCACCAGCGCCGATGTGGTCGCCGGGGACTTGCTCGTGACCTCCGGGCTCGGCGGCGGATTTCCCGCCGGCTACCCGGTCGGCACCGTCGCGGAGGTCAAGCGCGATCCTGCCCAGTCGCTGGCCGATGTCGATGTGAAGCCGGCCGCCGCGCTCGATCGGTCGCGCGAGCTGATGTTCGTCTGGTTGAAGCCGCAGCCTGCCGCGAGCATCGCGCCAAGCGGTCCCGTGCAACCCGCAGCGCCGAAGCCCGGCGCCGCCGCTCCCTCACCGTCGGGCACTCAGCCGCCGCGCGCACCCGCCGCACCCGCCGCGCCCACTGCGGCGCAGCCGCGCGCGCCCGCCGCGTCTGCCGCGCCCGCGAAAGTTCCGCCGCCTGCGGGAGGGAACGACGAATGATGCGCGACACTCGCATCCGCCGCCTGCCCATGGCCCTGTCCGCGCTGGTGGCGCTGGCGCTGGCGGTGCTGCCCGTGCCCCAGGTCTTGGAGACATTTCGACCGGACTTTTTGGTGTTGGTGGTCTTTTACTGGTCCATCGAGTCGCCCCGCGCCGGAGGGCTCACGCTGGCGTTCATGGCGGGCCTCGCGCTGGATGTGATCCAGGGCGTGGTGCTCGGCCAGCACGCGCTGGCGCTCACCCTGATGGCTGCATGGGCCACGCACCTGCGGCTGCGGCTGCGGGTATTTTCGGTTCTCTCGCAGTGTCTGACCATATTCGCTTTGTTGACGGGTTACCAATTCGTGCTGTTCTGGGTGGATGGCGCCACCGGCAATCCCGTGACGACGTTTGGCCGTTGGCTCGCGCCCGTCATAGGCGCGTTGCTGTGGCCGCTGCTGATCGCCGCGCTGAGCCGTCTGCATGAACGCTGACGCCTGTCGCGACTGCGGCCTCTCTGCACGCGAGCCGCCCGCCGCGCAAGAGGTGCCGACGCTATGATTTTCGACGAATTCTCGCCGTCGCGAACCCGCCGCACCCTGACCGCCGGCGGCCGCGCCTTGCGCGCCCTCGGACTGGATGGCCCGCTCACCGGCGTGCTCGCCATCATCGTGTGCTTCGGCATTCTCGTCGTCTACAGCGCCTCGGGACAGAACCTGAAGATGGTCGAGCATCATCTGGGCAATATCGCCATTGCAGTGATCGCCATGCTGGCGCTGGCGCGCCTGGCGACGCCGCAATATCTGCGCCTGTTCTCCCCCATCGCCTACCTCATCGGCGTGCTGCTGCTGGTCGTGGTCGACGTGACGGGCCACATCGGCAAGGGCGCGCAACGTTGGCTCGACATCGGCTTCATGCGCTTTCAGCCATCCGAGATCATGAAACTCGCCGTGCCGATGATATGCGCCTGGTACATGCACGAGCGGCCGCTGCCGCCGACCTTCAAGGATCTGCTGGTGATGGGGCTGCTCATCGCCATTCCGACGGCGATGATCGTCCGGCAGCCCGACTTGGGCACCGCATTGCTGATCGCGGCCTCCGGTCTGATCGTGATGCTGCTGGCCGGACTGTCGCTGCGAATCATATTGATATCGATACCCCTGCTCGGCGGCGCGGCGGTCGGGGCGTGGCATTTCATACATGACTATCAGCGCCAGCGCATACTCACGTTCTTGAACCCCGAAAACGATCCGCTGGGAACGGGGTACCACATCATCCAGTCGCAGATCGCCATCGGCTCGGGCGGCATGTTCGGCAAAGGCTACATGATGGGCAGCCAGGCTCAGCTCGAGTTCCTGCCGGAGCGTTCTACCGACTTCATTTTCGCGGTCATAGGCGAGGAGCTGGGACTGCTGCCGTGCGTGGTGCTCCTGGTGCTCTACGGCGTCGTCATCGGGCGCGCCCTGTACCTCGCCATGCAGGGTCAGGACACGTTTGCACGGCTGACGGGGGGCGCCATCGCGCTCAGCTTCTTCGTCTATGTTTTCGTCAACTCCGGCATGGTGAGCGGCATCCTGCCCGTGGTCGGCGTGCCGCTGCCGATGATCAGCTACGGCGGCACATCGATGGTGACGCTGTTGGCGGGCTTTGGCATATTGATGTCGCTGCATTCGCACCGCAAGCTCATCGGATCTTAGGAGCCTCGAGACCGTGTCCTGCCTGAAGCATCTGTTCCTGGCCGCGGCCATTCTATGCGCCGCTTCGCGGCCCGCCGGCGCGATCGACATCAAGCGCGCCGACGTCAAGGAATTCATCGCGCACATGGCCGATACCTCGCCCTTCAAGAAGCGGCAATTGCGCAAGCTGCTGAAGGCGGCGCAGAGCCAGCCCACCATCATCGACGCGATGGATCGGCCCGCGGAGAAAGCCAAGGCGTGGTTCGAGTACCGCCCGATCTTCCTCACCGAGAGGCGCATCCGGGAGGGCACGGAATTTTGGCTCGCGCATCGCCAGGCGCTCGACGAAGCCAGCGTTCGCAGCGGCGTCGCGCCGGAATATCTGGCGGCCATCCTCGGGGTCGAAACCTACTACGGCCGCCTCACCGGCTCCTACCGGGTGCTCGACGCGCTGGCGACGCTGGCCTTCGATTACCCCGCCCGCGCCAAGTTCTTTCGCGACGAGCTCGAACAGTTTCTGCTGCTCACCCGCGATGCCGGCCTCGACCCCCTGAGCGTGAAGGGTTCGTACGCCGGCGCGATGGGCGCGCCGCAGTTCATGCCGTCGAACTACCGGCGCTATGCCGTCGACGCCGACGCGGACGGGCGCATCGACCTGTGGACCAATTGGCCGGACGTGTGCTCCAGCGTCGGGAATTATCTCAAGGAGCACGGTTGGAATGCCGGCGAGCCCGTGCTCAGCGAAGCCATCGTGGCCCCCGACAAGGTTGCCGACCTGGACGGCCGCACGCTGGCGCTGTCCGAGACCGTGGGATCGCTGCGCACCAAGGGCGTCGATTTCGACAGCTCACTGTCGCCTGATGCACCCGCCCTGTTGATTGCGGCCGACGAGACGGATGGCATCCACTGGCGCGTCGGCTACAACAACTTCTATGTGATCACCCGCTACAACCACAGCGCTCTGTACGCCATGGCGGTGTACGAGCTGGCATCGGCGGTCAAGCAGCGCGTCCTGCTGAACGATGCCTCCAGCGCCGCGGTGAACGCGGCGGGGGCGAACGCCCCGGCGACTGCGAACGCGGCAGCGGCACCGAACGCGGCGGCGGCACCGAACGCCCCGGTGGCACCGAACGCCCCGGCGGCACCGAACGCGGCGGCGGCGAACGCGCCGGCCGCAACCGCGGATACGCCTTCGGCCCCGTCCGACGGCGCTCCGCAATCGGCCTTGCAACAGTGAGCCTCGGCCGCGCACTCGCCCCTGCGCTCGCGCTGGTCATCGCCGGACTCGCCGCGTGCTTGAATACGCCGCCGCAGCCTCAAACGCCCACTCCGCCCCTACCGCCGCCGCTGACCGCACAGCCGCCGGTGCCCCCGGTGCTGCCGGATTCGGTGCCGGATGCCGTGCCGCGGGTCGAGCCCCGGTCGCGCAACGGCAATCCGCCGTTCTACGATGTATTCGGCAAGCGCTACTACGTGCTGTCCTCGAGCGTCGGCTATCGGGAGCGCGGCGTCGCCTCCTGGTACGGACCCGGCTTCCACAAAGTGCGCACCTCCACCGGTGAGCCCTATGACATGTTCAGCATGACGGCCGCGCACAAGACGCTGGTACTGCCCGCCTATGTGCGGGTCACGAATTTGCAGAACGGCCGCAGCATCGTGGTGCGGGTCAATGACCGCGGTCCTTTCGTCGATAATCGAATCATCGATCTCTCCTACACCGCCGCCGCCAAGCTCGACATGCTGCGCAACGGCACGGCCATGGTCGAAGTTCGCGCCATCGATCCCTCGGCGCCCGCGCCCGCGATCGCGGCATCGACGCCGCCCGAATCGCCTGCGGCAGCGGCGGCGCCGCCCGGGGCGGCCTCGCCCGTCCCGTCAAGCGCCGCCGGCGCGGCGGCGCCGAGCTCCGCGCTATTCGTGCAGGCCGGTGCCTTCTCGGACCCCGCGAACGCCGAACGCCTCGCGGAGAAATTGCGCGGCGGCAGCTACGGCAGAGTCTTCGTGCGCGACGATCAGATCGCGGGCCGCAGAATGTATCGAGTGCGCATCGGCCCGGTGTCCGGCGTCGCGGAGTTCGACCGGGTGGTCGCCGCGCTCGAGCATGCCGGCATCAACGATGCGCATCTCGCGCTCGATTAGGCTAGCCCGCATCCAGACAAGTTGCCGTGCAATAATCCTCCACATCCATCCATTGTTACCAAGGTATTGATCCACTATGTTCCGATCCTTTCTGGCGTGCACGTTTCTGACGGCGCTCGCGGCCGCTCCAGGCCTTGCCGACACACCCGCGTCGAACCGCGCATCGAACCCCGC
>Ga0181537_10000652_pt1 | contig 32106 bp, 28 predicted proteins | sample PEATcosm2014_Bin_39_FD_119765 | JGI IMG/M metagenome (GOLD analysis project Ga0181537, IMG submission 119765) | Peatland microbial communities from MTU Mesocosm Facility, Houghton, MI, USA - PEATcosm2014_Bin23_10_metaG | ecosystem: Environmental > Terrestrial > Soil > Wetlands > Peat | place... | reverse complement strand
GCTCCGGGCGGCTGTCCGGCCTCTTGTCCGGATGCCCACCAACCGACACGCGGCCACAGGCACGTGCGAAATTGGGCGATCGGCACATAGGCGCAACCGCTGCGCGATGCAAGAGTTTTTTGTAGTGACGACGATTTTTTCGCGGACGGGACCGCAGATCGTTAAACGATCGTCTGCTCGCAGTGCTCCGAGACCTTATACTGCGCGCGCTCAACCGCGCCAGTAACGATCCTCCCAGCTCCGCGACAGCCGCATCGCCGAAAGGATGAGTCCGGCCATCGAATAGGTCTGAGGAAAGTTGCCCCAGAGCTCGCCGGTCTGTGGATCGACATCTTCCGAAAGTAGGCCGTAGCGGTTGCGATGGCTCAGCGCATCAACGAACAGGTCGCGCGCCGCCTCCCGCCGTCCGAGCGACCATTGCGCGTCGATCAGCCAGAACCGGCAGATCAGGAAAGCTGTCACCGGCAGGCCGAAGTCGTCGGCGTTGGCGTAACGCATCACGTGCTTTTCCCGCACCAGCTCGCGCTCCATGGCGGCGACGGTCGAGACGAAGCGCGGATCGTCCACCTCGACGACGCCGAGATCGGGCAGGAGCAGCACGCTGGCATCGAGGTCGTCGGAGCCGAAAGCGGCGGTGAACGCGCCACGCTTCTCGTTCCAGGCGTTTTCGAGTAGCGCCGCATGGATCGGCTCGGCGACCGAATTCCAGTACTTGGCGCGGTCGTCCAGACCGATGCGCGTGGCAATCGCCGAAAGCCGTTGACAGCCGGCCCAGCACATCGCCGCCGAATGGGTATGGACGCGCTGGCGTCCGCGATATTCCCAGATGCCGGCATCCGGTTCGAGCGCCTTCTTGGCGGCGCGGTGGCCGAGCGTCTCCAGCAGCCGAAACAAGCCCTCGTCACCCGGCCGCGGCAGGCGGCGATCGAAGAACATCGGCATGGCGGCGAGAATGACACTGCCATAGGCGTCATGCTGGTTCTGGTCGACGGCGGCATTGCCGATCCGCACCGGGCCGTCGCCGCGATAGCCCTCAAGGTCGGGCGCGATCCTCTCCTCGAGAGTGCCCGTAGGCACCACGCTATAAAGCGGTCGCAGCTCCTGGTCGGACTTCGATGCGATGGAGAGTGTGAAGGAAATAAACTCCTCCATGGTGCGCGTCGCGCCGATGCGGTTGAGGGCCTGGACGACGAAATAGGCGTCGCGAAGCCAGCAATAACGATAGTCCCAGGTGCGGCCGGAGCCCGGCGATTCCGGGATCGAGGTGGTATGCGCGGCGACGAGGGCGCCGGTTTCATCGAAATTGCTGAGTTTGAGCGTGATGGCGGCGCGTATGATCGCTTCCTGCCAATCGTAGGAGATCGACAGCCGGCGCACCCATTCCATCCAATAATCCCGCGTGCGATCGGCGAACTCGCGGCAGGTCGCCTGCAAGTCGCCGGGAAATGGTTCGTCCGGGCCGAAGACGAGATGGAGGGGGCGCGTAAGCACGAACGGCGCCTCGCCATCGATCAGCGACAGCGGCGCATCCGTGGTCAGCCGGATCACGGTGCCTTCGCTGGAATAGCGGATATGGTTTGAGCCGAGCGATCGCTGCGGCAGCGGTTTGCCGTATTCGCTGGTGGGCCGCATCCTGATGGTAATGCGCGGCAAGCCGGCCACCGGTTCGATGATGCGAAAAATCTGCGGCGGCCGGAACACGCGGCCGAACTGGCGAAAGCGCGGAATAAAATCGGTGATCCGCACCTTTCCGCCGTGGCTGTCGGTCAATACCGTGCAGACGATCGCGGTATTTCGGAGATATTCCGACTGATACTCCGCCATGTCGTCGAGGATGACGTCGGAGAAACCCTTCTCCTGCTTGCCCGCCAGCAACCGGCAGAACACCGGATTGCCGTCGAAACGCGGATAGCACCACCACACGATGCGCGAGCAGGGATCGACCAATGCGGCCGTCCGCCCGTTGCCGATGACGGCAAGGTCAAGCCCGTGGTCCTTCATTCCGACGCGTCCCCGCGGTCGGCCACGATCCGCGCCAGCCAGGAGCGGACATCTTCCGGCTTGTCGAAATGACCGTTGACGCCGGGGACAATGCGGCCGACGGAAAAGCCAAGGCCGCCGAAGTTCGGAATGACGCCGAAGACTGGCTCGTCGGTGACGTCGTCGCCGATGAAGATCGGATGCCGGTCGGTGAATGGCGGATACTTCATCAGTTCGCGGACCGCCAGCGCTTTGCTCACTCGGGTGGGTTTGACCTCGACGACCGATTTGCCCGGCAAGATCTCGACGGTGCCCGAGGGCAGAGCGGCGCAAATGCGCGCGACCGCCGCATGCAGCGCGGGGCCCAGATCGGGGGCAAGCCGATAGTGCAGGGCGAGCGAATAGCCTTTGTCCTCGACGAGAACCCCCGGTCCAAGCTCGCTCAGCGTCGCAAGCTGACGCTTCAAGTCGTCATCGAGCCAAGCCGCCCGGGCCTGAGGCTCGGTTCCCGGGACGGGACGTATTTCGGCACCGTGGCCGCCGATCGCGGCGAGTTGCAGCGGAGCAAATAACAGGTCGATTTCGCTGAGCTTGCGGCCGCTCACCAGCGCCAGCGCCCCACCGGTCAGTTCCTGCAAGCGAGCCAGCGTATGCCGCAGATCCGGCGATACCCAGACTTGCCGCGGCGTTGGCGCGATATCGACGATCGTGCCGTCGATGTCGAGCAGGATCGCGCATTCGCGCAAATCGGACGTGAGCGACGTCGTCGCAATTTCCATGTCGAAATTCGCAATATTCGTCTGACTTCGCACGTTTTATCCCATCATCATTCAATAAACGATAGCGGCCGGGCCACCGCCTCGAGCGACTTGCGCTCGGCGGCCACGCCCCACGATGCTTCAGCTCCCGCGGCGACGATCATCAGCAACGCGCCGATGAAATAGCCGATGGCGACGCTGCTGCGCGAGCCTGTGCTGATCAGTGCGCCCAGGAGTAACGGCCCCGCCACGCCGCCGACGCCGGTGCCGACGGCGTAAAAGAAGGCGATAGCAAGCGCGCGAATTTCCAGCGGGAAAATCTCGCTGACGGTCAGGTAAGCGGAGCTTGCCGCCGCCGAGGCGAAGAAAAAGACGATCATCCACGCGAAGGTCAGCGTCTGCACCGAAAGTATGTCTTGGCTGAACAGGTAACCTGTGCTCGCCAAGAGAGCCCCCGATGTTGCGTAGGTCGACGCGATCATCACTTTGCGGCCGATCGTATCGAACAGCCGACCGAGCACGATCGGTCCCAAGACATTGCCGGCGGCGAAGGGCAGGATGTACCAGCCGATCCGGCCGGCTGGAATGTTATAAAACTTGGTCAGGACCAGCGCGTAAGTGAAGAAGATCGCGTTGTAGAAGAACGCCTGCGCCGTCATCAGGGTCAGGCCGACCAGGGTGCGCTGGCGGTACGTTCTGAGCAGGACGCGCGCGACTTCCCGGAGCGGGGTATGATCGCGCATGCGCAGTCGGGTCCGCGGCCGCTCGTGCGCGGCGCCGCGACTCTCGCACGGGAACCGCGCTTCTATTCGACCGACGACGGCTTCCGCTTCCTTCATGAAGCCGTGGGTCATAAGCCAGCGCGGGCTTTCGGGAATCCAGCGTCGCATAATGAGAATAACGAGTCCTATGGTCGTGCCGATCAGGAAGGCCAATCGCCATCCCAGGGCCGGGTCGATGAGGGCGGGGTTGAGCAGCACAATCGAGCCGGCCGCACCCATCGCGGCACCGATCCAAAAGCTGCCGTTGATAAGGAGATCAGTCCAACCGCGCAGGCGAGCGGGGATAAGCTCCTGGATTGTCGAATTGATGGCGGTGTATTCGCCGCCGATGCCAGCGCCGGTCAAGAATCGGAATAGCACGAAACTCCAGACATTCCAGGACAATCCGGTGGCGGCGGTGGCCAGAAGGTAAACCGCGAGCGTGATCGAGAACAGTTTCTTGCGCCCGAGCCGGTCAGTGAGCCAGCCGAAACCGAAAGCACCCAATACCGCCCCGCACAGATAAGTGCTGCCGGCGAGCCCAATCTGCGCACTGCTCAAGCCGAGGCCCGAGCGCTGCATCAGTTCGCCGGAAAGCGAGCCGGCAAGCGTCACTTCGAGACCGTCGAGCACCCAGGTGATGCCGAGCGCAACGATTACCAGGAGATGGAAGCGGCCGAACGGCAGCGCGTCTAGGCGATCGGGAATGTTGGTTTGGACGACGGCACCGGATAGCGGTCTCGCCGCACCGGGCTGCGACCGGGCGCGCGAATGCTTTTTACTCAGCGCAGGAACCGGCCACCTGGAATCGACGTCGTGCGCCGCGCGGGGTGCATATCGAGCCATGACGAATTGCCCCCAAAGCGCAATATCTCTCTTACCAACCGTTTCTGCGATCAGGAGTTCCGCGCGCAGCCCGCCAGCGTGACTTCAATGCTGCGCGGCGCGGCCGACATGGGTAATGCGCCAGATCGTGCCGCTCGCATCCTCGGAGACCAGCAAAGCGCCGTCCTTGTCCACCGCAACCCCAACGGGCCGGCCCCAAACCTCGGCGTCGTTAATGACGAAACCGGTGGCGAAATCGTCGTATTCGCCGGTCGGGACGCCATCTTTGACGATGACGCGGATGACCTTGTAGCCGGTGCGGCTGGCGCGGTTCCACGACCCATGCTCGGCGGCGAAGATATTGCCGCGATAGTCCGCGGGAAATTGCGACGCCTCGTAGAAGGTCATTTCGAGCGAAGCCGAATGGGCCTGGATCAACACGTCGGGGACGGTGATCTTGTCTTTCAAATCCGGCCGCTCGCCCCTAAGCCGCGGATCCTCATTGGCGCCGAGGTAATACCAGGGCCAACCGTAGAACGCGCCCTGGCGCACGCGCGTGATGTAATCGGGCACCAGATTGTTGCCGAGGCCGTCGCGTTCGTTGGTCGAGCACCACAATGTGCCGTTCGATGGATCGATCGCCATACCGACGCAATTGCGAATGCCGGTGGCGAAAATACCGACACGTTTGCCTTGCGGATCGAATGTCAGCACGTCGGCGCGATCGGTCTCACGGCCCCACGTGGCGCCGAGCGGATGAGATGATTGCCAGTCCTGCAACGCCTCGCCGCTCAACTTTTCCATGTCTTCTGCGACATTCGATCCCGAACCCACCGAGACATACATGGTCTGCCCGTCCGGCGAAAACACCACATCGCGTGTGCGATGGCCGCCAACCGGCAAGTGCGGCACGATGATTTCGGCTGGGCCACGCGCGTTGAGATCACCGTTGCGATAGGGAAAGCGGACGACTGAATCAGTGTTGCCGACATAGATCCATTGCGGATCGGGACCCGGCGGATAGAAGGCGATGCCGAACGGGCCGAAAAGCCCGGATGCGAACACGCTTGTTTGTTCCGCTCGCGCGCCGTTCGGGCGCAACGCGCGGATACGCCCGGCCGCGCTCTCGGCGGCGAAGATATCGCCATCCGGCGCTACGCGGATCAGCCGCGGATGATCAAGCCCGGAAGCAAATTCGTTGACTTCAAAGTCGTTTGAGACGATGGGCTTTTGCGCATCGGTGCGATGCACGTTGGTAACGGTATTTCTCACTGATTGAGCGGGGTCGGGGGCCGGTAGGTCCTGCGGCCTGATCAGACGCCGTGTCCCGGGGCTATCCGCATGCCAGTCGCCGAATGCCGCCTTGCCTGCGAGCGGCGGTCCGCCCGTTTGCGCCAGGAGAGGGAAAGTCGTGGCGACGACAAAAGCCACAACGGAACCAGCAACAATGGTGGGATGAAGCATGGCGCGCTCCTGGCTCGGCCGTTCGTTGCGCTTGTGGCTTGGTTTGCGACGTGAACAAGCCAACGTCGGCGCGGTTCCAATATAGGGCTGTCCAGGTGCCCGCGGCAGGGACCCGGACGACTATGGTGATTGGCCTTGATCGATAAAATCGTCCGTCATTTGGAGATACCGCGGCGATTGCGTGCCCTCGTGCGGGCGCGTGAGTCGAGCCTGATCGGTCTCGCGGCTCTCGTCGGCGCCCTCGCCGGCCTGGTCGTGGCCGCGATGGGTATCGGGGTTGATTGGCTGCACCATCTGTTCTTCCAGCTTGACCCGGGCGTGCGCCTGTCCGGTCTGCTGCGACTCGATCCGCTTGTGGCGATCTCGGTACCACTTGCCGGCGGGCTCGTTTTTGGCGTCGCCCGCGAGCTGATTGCGCGCTGGCGGCCTGAGCGGGAAATCGATCCGATCGAAGCCAATGCGCTCCATGGCGGCCGCATGTCGCTTGTCGGAAGCCTCATCGTCGCCGCGCAGACGGTGTGATCGAGCGGCATCGGCGCGTCGGTCGGTCTGGAAGCCGGCTATACGCAGCTCGCCGGCGGCATCGCCTCGCGCATCGGAATGGCGTTTCGGCTGCGGCGCGCCGATTTGCGCATCCTCGTGGGCTGCGGGGCCGCAGGCGGCATCGCTGGCGCGTTTGGTGCGCCGCTCGCAGGCGCATTCTATGGCTTCGAACTGATCATCGGCGGCTATTCGCCGAACAGCCTGGCGCCGGTCGCCGTGGCCGCGCTGATCGGCTATGTCGTCGCGCACGCGCTGGCGGCGGCCGAAGTCGGTATCGTCGCGCCCGACAAGATCAACATCCTCACCCACGATCTCGTCATCGCCGCCCTCATCGGCATCCTCTCCGCCGTGCTTGGCATTCTGCTCATGCGCGGTGTGGCGCTGTGTGAGGCCTTATTCGTCCGCCTCAAGCTGGGGCTTGGGTTGCGCACGGCGGTCGGCGGCCTTGTCGTCGGTCTGTTGGCCATTGTCGCCCCGCAAGTAATGTCGTCGGGTCACGGCGCGCTGCACCTTTCGGGAATGATGCGGCTGTCGCTATGGACCGTGGCGCTTTTTTTTGTGCTCAAAATCGCCGCATCGATCGTTTCGCCCGGCTCTGGATTCCGCGGCGGCTTGTTCTTCTCCTCGCTGCTGATGGGTGCACTCGGCGGTAATCTTTTGGCCGATCTGTTGGCGACGATCTGGCCGAGCGCCTCTTTCGACTCCAACGCCTATGCCGTGATCGGCATGAGTGCGCTTTCGGCCTCGGTCATCGGCGGGCCCCTGACCATGACCTTCATCGCGCTCGAGACGACGGGCGATCTCTGGCTGACGACGGCGGTGTTGATTGCGGTGATCATCTCCTCGCAGGTGACTCGCGAGGCATTCGGCTACTCCTTCGCAACCTGGCGCTTTCATCTGCGCGGCGAAACAATTCGCAGCGCCGCCGATATCGGCTGGATGCGCGATCTCACCGTCGGCAAGATGATGCGCCACGACGTACGCACGGTGCCGCTGGCGATCACCATCGCAGCTTTTCGCCAAGCCTTTCCGCTCGGCTCTCCCGCCTCGATCATCGCTGTCGACGAGCGCGGTCGTTATGCCGGTATGGTCCAGGTGGCGGATGCACATGCGGCCGAAGCATCGCCAGATCGACCGATCAAAGGGCTTTTACGCAACGCCGATACCGTGCTGCTGCCGGGCATGTCGATCAAGGAAGCGGTGCTCGCCTTCGATCGGGGGGAGGCGGAGGCGCTCGCCGTGGTCGATTCTTTTCTCGATCGCCGCGTCATCGGGCTTCTAACCGAGGCCTACGCGCTGCGCCGCTATGCGGCGGAACTGGAGCGGCGCCGGCAGGAGCTTGTCGGCGAAGAATAGCGGGCTTGCCTCGGCCCCGTTATTTTGGTGGTCTTTTGCGCCGATACGTCATAATTTCCAAAATCCGCGCGGAAGGCTCGATGGTTGCCGAGGCACTCTTATGAAGCGTTCAGTCGCAGCGTCTCATTCGATGCGTCCAGATCACGATGGTCTGGTGCCGCGGACTATTGCCGAGTCGATATATCGACGCATTCGGCAAGACATTCTGTGGATGAAACTCGCGCCGGGGTCGCCGCTCCGCTCCGATGAGTTGAGGGCGCGTTACGATGTAGGCGTTAGCCCGTTGCGCGAAGCACTGACGCGTCTTGCATCCGAACGGCTTGTTACCTCCGTCGGCCAGCGCGGCTTCAAGGTGGCTCCGCTGACCGCGTTCGACGTCGAAGATACGATGAAGACGCGGATCGTGATCGAGCGGCAGGCATTGGCACGTTCGATCGAGTATGGCGACATCGCCTGGGAAACCGCGGTAATTGCGGCGTTTCAAGCACTTTCGCGCAATCCCGTTCCGAAAGAACCGGGCCCGGCCACGGAAATTTGGACCATGCACCACCGCCAGTTTCACATGGCGCTGCTCTCGGCTTGCGGGTCGCGGTGGCAAATGGAACTCGCCGGATTGTTGTTCGATCAAGCCGAGCGACATCGCATGCTGCGCGTCAAATTCGCGCCGCCGAAAAAGTTGAAACGCGACACGGTTAGCGAACATAAGCAAATCTTCGACGCGGCGCTTTCGCGGGATGTGAAAGCTGCGGTTCGTGCGCTGGAAAAGCATTATGAGACGACCGCCAAACAGGTCGCCGCCGTGATCTCGCGTATTCCGCGGCTCGTTTTCAAGCGCGATTGAAGCGCGCTCCGGCGCGGCGTGCTTGACAGTGCGAAGCCGGCATCTTAGAAATTTTGGAAAATCAAGCTGGATCGGAAGCCAGCGTGCGGCGACTGAGTCCGCGAAACTCGCCCGGTTGATCGGCCGGTGCGCGCATTGGTAGGGAGGTTGTCATGTATGAACTAAGCAGGACTGTTCCCGTCAATGAACCGTCCAAATCATTCCTGAGCCGGCATGATGTGTGGACTGGCCTTCTGATGAAGGCCAATAACGCGTTGCCCTACGTGCCAGAAATGAAGAAATGCGAGGTGGTGGAGCAGGGCGACAGCTGGCTGATCCGCGACATCATGCTTAAAGACGTGCCGCTGCGTGAGAAAGTGACGTTCGAGCCGGAACAGCGGGTGATTTTCGAACGGATCCGCGGCTCGGAGCTTGGCCGGATCGAGAATGTCATCGGTGAGGACGCCAACGGAAATCTCACGTTGACCTTTTCATTCGGTCTGAAAAAGGACGGCGTCCCTGAGGGTAGCGAAGCGGAAAAGGCGCATTTTGCGCCCATGGAAGGTGCCTATCTTGGCGCGGTCGCCTCGACACTGGCGGCGGTGCGGCGGACGGTGGACGAAAAAGGTCGTGAGCATTTGGTGCCCAGGCAGCCAACCGACGCCGCCGGCGATACCCGCTGGATTTACGACTATTACCGCGCCGTCGATGCGATGGATATGGAGCGGACGCTGGCGCAGCATACCGACGACACGACGCTGACATTTGCCAACTATCCGACCGTCCACGGCAAGGAAGGCTACAAAGCTGCGATCGGCCAGCTGTGGGGAAGCATCAAGGGCCTGTCGCACAGCATGACCGGCGCCTGGTCGATCCACGACGGACAGGTCGGTGTCGCCGAGGCGATCGTGCAATATACGCGGCTCGACGATTCGCTCGTGGCGATCAAGTTCTGCACGACGCTGCGCCGGCGCGGCGGCAAGATTGCCGACATTCGCATCTATGGCGACGCGGCGCCGCTCTACGCGAAGTAGTCCCGTTGCAGCGGGAAATCTGCGCAAGAGCCGCGAATTAGTTTCGCGGCTCTTTTGCTTGCGCCATCTCCAGCATGACGTCGCGAAGCCAGCAGAACGCCGGGTCGCAGGCGAATCTGGAATGCCAGATCAAATGTTCGGTGAAACGCGGCATTTCGAACGCGACCTCGAGCTTGCGCAAGCGAGACCGCTCCGACGCCACCCGAAACATCCGGCTCGGCATGATGCCGATGGTGTGGGTGCTGCGTACTAGGCTGGGAATGACGCTGAAGCTCGGTACGTTGATCGACGGGCTTGAGCCGCTGCTCCGTATTCTTGCCCGCAATTCGCCGGTCTGCATCGTCACGCCCAAGAACTGCGCCACGACGTGCGGAAATCCGAACAGCTGGTCGAGCGTGACCGTGCCGCGCAACGGGTGAGCTTTGTCAACGACACAGCAATAGACTTCGGAGAAAAGCGTATCCGAGCGCAGCAATTGGTCGGCGACCGCCTGTTCGTGCGCATACGGATTGCCGGTTACGCACATCTCGACCGCGCCATCGCGAACATGATCGAGCGGCGAATTGATCGGCACGATCTCGTAGCTGATATGCGGCGCGTGCTTGCGCACCCGCCGGAAGACCGCCGACAGATACACCATGGTGTTGTAGTCGGAAGCCATAATGCGGAACCTGCGGCGATCCTTCTTCGGGTCGAACAGCGCTTTCGCCGAGACTGTCGTATCAATTTGCAAAATCGTCTGGCGGACCGCGACGGCGAGCGACTGCGCGAAAGACGATAGTTCGTACCGGCGTCCGATTCGCACCAATAGTTCGTCCTCGAACTGGTCGCGCAGACGGCGCAGGATGCCGCTCATCGTCGACTGGGTGACGTGCATCTTCTGCGCGGCGCGGGTGACATTTTTTTCCGCAAGCAACGCGTCGAGCGAAGTCAGCAGGTTGAGATCGAAGTGCTGCATGTGCCGGCAAGGTCCCAGCTGCCGGTCTACGACCGCGCGTCGGCAACTATCGGCCCGGCCGATACTTCAAGTTGAAAAATACAATTTGTCAATATCGTGCCGCGAGGCCAGCCTCATCGCACGCATAAAAGAAGAAGAATGCGCGCGCCAGGGGAGAGAAAAATGCAGACCGAAGCCAGGCTCCACGCCGTCGATACGGCAGCCACGCGACCCCAGTTCACGGATATCCTCGACCGCGTAAGCAAGATGCGCCCCGAGATCGCGTCCCGGGCGTTGGCGGCCGAGAAGGCCAAGCGGGTGCCAGCCGAAACCATGGCGGCGCTGCGCGATGCGGACGTGTTCCGCCTGATGCAGCCCAAGCGTTTCGGTGGTTACGAATACGGTCCCGCCGAACTCGCACAAATCGGCTTCGAGCTCGGCCGCGCCTGCGGCAGCACCGGATGGTGCGGGACGTTGGCGGTTTGCTTCGGCTGGATGACCGCCTTCTTTCCGCTCGAAGCTCAGCAGGAGGTCTGGGACCATCCGGACAATCTGCTCGCGGTCTCCTACGTGCCAACGCCCAAGGTCGAGGCGGTCGACGGCGGTTTCAAGATTTCCGGCAGCTGGCCGTGGGCTAGCGGCGTCGACAGTGCGACGTGGCTCATCCTCTCCGCGCTCCTTCCCCACGCGGAAGGTCCGCCGTCGCTTGCTTGGTGCCTCGTCCCCGTCAAAGATGTGATCGTCGACCACAACAGTTGGAACGTCAGCGGGCTCGAGGGAACAGGCTCCAAGACGGTCGGCATCAAGGATTCCGTGTTCGTGCCGGGCCATCGCGTGTTGCCACTCGGCCGCATCTTCTCCGGAAAAGTGCCGGGGCTTGAGATACCGGGCAACGAACAGGCGCGCTTCGGCTATCCCACCTTCGGGCCGACGGCGCTGGTGGCTCCCATCGTCGGGATGGCCCAGGGTGCGCTCGATGCCTTTACCGAGACGGCGCGCGGTGCGAAGCGAATGGCCCGGCCCGGCGTCTTCGAAAAGGTCGCGGAATCTGCGCTTATTCAAAGTTTGGTCGGTCAGGCCTCAGCCCGCATCGACGCCGCACGGACCTTGATGCTGACCAGCCTTCACGAAGGGCAGGACATCGTTCGCGCTGGCGGAACCCTCGACGTCGAACAGCGCGTGCGCATCCGCCGCAATCACGGCTTTGCTGCCAGGACTTCGGCCGAAGTGGTGAACGATATATTCGCCAAGTCCGGTGCGGCCGCGGCGGACGAAAACAACCGGGTGCAGCGGTTCTGGCGCGATGCCAACACGGCGGCGCTGCATGCCAGCATCGATTGGGACACGCTCTCGGCGCTCTACGGCGCCCAGCAATTGGGGCTGCAGCCTCAAGGGATATTTTGAGTTCAAGGCAGATAGCGACACGGCAGAGCAACGAACGATGGCACAGCGACTTCAGGGCCAACCGCTCATTGCCGATGCAAAGCTCGCACTTCGGCGTCTCGCAAGCTCGGTGAGCGTCGTGACCTGCCGTCACGACGGCCGCAATTACGCCATGACCGCGACCGCGGTGAGCGCGGTGAGCATGGACCCGCCGTCGATGCTGGTTTGCGTCAATCGCTCGATGGGCTTTCACGACGCTCTCGATCAGGCGAGCGAATTTGCAATCAACGTTCTCAGCCGCGCGCACGTGGGCATCTCCAAGCTTTGCAGCGGCGGCGCCAGTGGGGAGCGCCGGTTTGAGGTTGGATACTGGGACACGCGCGCCGCGGCGCCCGTTCTGATCGATGCCCAGGCGGCCATCATCTGTCGCAAGGACAAAGAATTTCAGTATGGCTCCCACACCGTCTTCATGGGTCCGATCATATCCATCTCCGTGAATGGCGACGTGGATCCGCTGATCTACGTCGATGGACGATATACCGCCCGACCGCTTGATAATCCCGTGATGTGAAGCCGTGCGCGGCGAATCCGGCGACGCTGCGGCCGGATTTGGCGCTTGTTGAGGACGACCGGCCATGAATGTTGCTTTTGAGCGTCGAATCGCCGGCTTTTGGGGCGGTCAAAGAGCGGTGCAGCGCAAACGCTCGACTTTCAGGGATATTGATCCTGCCACCGGCAACGTCGTCGCGATCGTTGAGGAGGCCAATCGCGACGACGTTGATGCGGCAGTTCAGGCCGCGAAGGCCGCGCTGAAAGGGCCTTGGGGTTCTCTGAGCATCGACGATCGGGCGCGGCTTCTTCATCGCGTCGCCGACGAGATTGACAAGCGTTTCGACGAGTTCCTGAGGGCGGAAATTCTGGATACCGGAAAGCCGGTCTCGATGGCGTCGCATCTCGATATACCGAGAGGCGCGGCGAACTTTCGCGCCTTCGTCGATATCTTGAAACACCAGCCTGGCGAATTCTTTCCGATGAAAACGCCCGACGGCGGCGACGCGATCAACTACTTGCTGCGTGCGCCGAGAGGCGTAATCGCCGTGATCTGCCCGTGGAACCTGCCGTTCCTGCTGATGACCTGGAAGGTTGCGCCTGCGCTGGCGTGCGGCAATTGCTTAGTGGTGAAGCCGTCGGAAGAAACGCCGGCAACCGCCGCCCTGCTTGCAGAAGTGGTGCGCGATGCCGGCGTTCCGGACGGCGTGTTCAATGTCGTGCACGGCTTCGGTCCGAACTCGGCCGGGCAATTTCTGACCGAACACCCGGACGTCAATGGGATCACGTTCACCGGGGAAACGCGCACTGGTAAGGCCATCATGGCTGCCGCCGGCAAAGGCGTGCGGCCGGTGTCGTTCGAGCTCGGCGGCAAGAATGCGGGAATTGTCTTTGCCGATGCCGATCTCGAAAAAGCGATCGAACAATCGGTCCGCGCCGTTTTTATGAATGCGGGACAGATTTGTCTGCAGACTGAGCGGATTTATGTGCAGAGGCCGGTGTTCGAGCATTTCGTTGCGGGGCTCAAGGCCAAGGCCGAAGGGCTGGTGTCGGGCAATCCGTTTGACAAAGCGACGACTTTCGGACCGCTGATTTCGATCGCGCATCGCGACAAGGTGCTGAGCTATTACGATCTTGCCCGACAATCCGGTGCTGAAGTCATCACGGGTGGCGGCGTGCTCGATGCCGGTCCGGGCTTCGGGGACGGATCGTGGATCGCACCGACCATCTGGACCGGGCTTGCGGACAAGGATCGCGCCGTCCGGGAAGAAATTTTCGGCCCCTGCGTCCATATCGCGCCGTTCGACGAGGAAGACGAAGCGATCGCGCGCGCCAACGACACCGACTACGGACTGGCCGCCATGCTGTGGACCAGCAACCTTAGCCGCGCTCACCGGGTTGCCGCCAAGCTCGAAGCCGGGATCACTTGGGTCAACAGCTGGTTCCTGCGCGATTTGCGAACCGCCTTCGGCGGCATGAAACATTCAGGAATTGGCCGCGAAGGCGGCATCCACGGACTGGAATTCTATACCGCGCTCAAAAACGTTTGCGTGAGAATCTGATCATGCCAGCCGAACCGGTAGAACAATCGGAAAGTCGGCCGATGATCGCGATTGAAAAGCTTTGCTATGTCCGCTTGGGCGTGGCGGATCTGCGCAAGGCGGCCGATTTCGCCACCCGTATCGTCGGGCTGGAGCCGGTAGAAGGTCCGGAGGAAAACGCGATGTTCCGCTCGGACTATCGCGACCACACTTTGGTTCTTTATCGGAGCGAGACACCGCGACAGACGCTTGCCATCGAACTGCGCTCCGAGGCGACGCTCGAAGCCGCCGCCGCGCGTTTGCGCGATGCGGGCTACGCCATCACCGGCGAGGATGCGGCGCTGTGCCAGTCACGCCGTGTCAGGGCGATGGCCTCGTTCCAAATCCGCGGCGGGGTGACGATCGAGCTTGTGGTACGTCCGCTTCATTCCGGCTGGCGCTATTTTCCCTCACGCGATGCGGGCATCACCGAGTTCTTCGGCGTTGCCTTCGCTTCGACCGATGTCGCGGCTGACGTCCGCCTCTGGACTTCGATTTTCGACGGCACAGTGACCGACTATGTCGGTGACGCTGTCTATATCGGCATCGACGAGGAGCATCACCGGATCGCGATTCACCCTTCGGCCTCGGACCGGCTTCTGGAGGTTCAGTTCCGGCTCGAGAGCCTGCACGAGCTGATGCAGAACAGCTATTTCCTCCAATCTGCCCAGGTTGCGATCACGCATGGTCCCGGCCGCAGGCCGACCTCGCAGCAGGTGTTCATCAGCTTCAAGGGGCCCGATCCGATCCTGTTCGGTTTCGTCGCCGAGGGCGACAAGTTGTCGCCCGATCAAGACCGCGTGGCTCGTCAATTTCCGTGCGCTCCGGAATCCTTCTGCTCTTGGGGTAGTCTCAGCCTCGAGCCCGAATTTAGCGGCGGGCGCGCCGACAGCGGATATCGGGAAGCGAGTGCGTTATGATCAAATTACGCGAAGTCAGCTACGTCCGGATGGGCACGCGCGATCTCGAAGGCGCGGAATTTTTCGCCACCGACTATCTCGGTCTCGAAGTATCCGAGCGGCACAAGAACTCCGTCTATTTCAAATCCGATGCGAGGGCGCATACGCTCTGCTACTTCGAAGGCGATCTGACCGATCAGGCGGTGGCATTCGAAATAGCCTCGGAGGCCGAACTCGAACAGGCGGCGGCGACGCTCGAAGCCATGCAGCATGCGGTTCACCGCGGCAGCGCGCAAGAAGCGGCGCTGCGCAAGGTCGCCGCCTTCATCTCCTTCCGCGATCCGACGGGAAACACCATCGAGCTTGTCGTCCGCCCAGAACGCTCGGGCCGGCGCTATCACGGTAGGCGCGACGCCGGCATCACCGGCTTCTCGCATGTCGGTCTATGCACCACGGATGCGGTTCGCGATGAGAAGTTCTGGACGGAAGTCTGCAACGCCCGCGTGTCCGATCGAATCGGCGATGCGCCGCTTTTGCGCATCGATGCCGTCCACCACACGATTGCATTGTTCCCAACGGACCGCGCCGGCATCCAGCATATCAATCACCAGGTCGAAACCGCCGACGACGTGCAGCGGTCGTTTCACTTTCTCAACGACCGGCAGGTCAAAATGGTGTTCGGTCCGGGCCGGCACCCGACGTCGTCGGCCAAGTTTCTCTATTTCGAAGGACCCGATGGCGTGGTCTTTGAATATTCCTCCGGTGTGCGCGAAATCGCAGACGAACTTCTTTATCGGGAACGCCAGTTCCTATTTTCGCCGAAAGGCTTCTGTCATTGGGGCGCCAAGCCCGCAATCCGGGAGTTCACTTGATCCATGCCGTCCGAGGCGTTGCAGGTTCTGGTGCGCAAGGCGGCGCGTGCGCTCGGGCGGCATGGTCTTGCGCACGCCTATGGTCATGTGAGCGCACGGATCGATCCCGGCAGCTTTCTCGTTTGCGCGGCCGAGCCGATGGGCTTGATTGCGGCGGGAACTCCCGGGGCCGTGGTTTGCATCGATGGGGATTTACCGGACGGCGTCCTGGGGGAAGTGCGAATTCACCGCGAAATCTATCGCCGCCGCCCCGAAGTTCGCGGTGTCGCGCGAACCATGCCCCCGAAAATCATGAGCCTGTCGACGCTGCGGCTGACGCCCCGGCCGCGTCACGGCTTCGGCAGCTATTTCTTCCCCGGCATTCCGCTGTGGGACGATCCGCTTCTCATCCGCAATGATGCGGCGTCGAAACAGCTGGCTACGCAGATGCAAGATGGATTTGCGATCGTTATGCGCGGGAACGGTCTCATCACGGCGGGCGAAAGCGTCGAGGAGGCGGTCGTTCGAGCCTGGTATGCCGAAGACGCGGCCCGGGTCGAAATCGACGCGCTTTCGGCCGGCAACAACGGCGATCCGGCCTTTTTCAGCGAGCAGGAAGCGAAAATCCGCAGCACCTGGTCGGGCCGTATCCTTGAGCGAATGTGGGCGTTTTTGACTGCCGGAGACCCGGAGTAAACGCGCTTGCACGTCGGAAACCAGCGGATGTTGACAGATCGCGCCGTAACGGCCGACCATGCGGCAAAACACGTTGTCGCGTCAGGGAGGATCGGCAAATTATGAATATCGACGAGCGCATCGCCGAGCTGACGCAGCGCATGTGGCGGCGTAAATTTTACGCCGTCCTTTCGCAGCCATCGGCGACGCCGGAGAAGCTGAAGGCTCTGCTGCCGGCGCATCTCGAATACATGATCGGCCTGGAAAAGCGCGGCGCGTTGTTCGCGTCCGGTCCGCTGGCCGACGGTGAGGGACCGCCGAGCGGCGCCGGTTTGACCATCTTGCGGGCGGCTAACGCACGTGAAGCCCGGGAACTCGCGGAAGCCGATCCTTTTGTCAGCGGCGGGCTGCGCACTTTCGAACTCAAAGAGTGGACGATCATGGAGGGCTCGCTTGGGTTGCGGATCAATCTCTCGGATCAGTCCATCGAGGTTGCCTAGGAGAAAATCAAAAAAATGAAAACCATCGGTTTTGTCGGCGTCGGCAAGATCGGGATGCCGATCTCGGCGAACCTGATCAAGAGCGGCTATCGCGTGGTCGGCTACCGCCGCTCTTCACTCGCCGAGTTTGAGAAGATCGGCGGCATACCGGCGCAAACGGCGGCGGAAGTGGGCGCTCAAGCCGACATTGTCTTCTCCTGCCTGCCTTCGGACGAAGCGCTGGAAGAGGTCGTGCAGGGCCCGGATGGGCTCCTGAAAACGGCACGGCCCGGGCAGATCGTGATTGAGCTTGGTTCGTATCCCGTCCCGGTCAAGGCGCGTCAGATCGCTCCGCTGGCGGAGAAGGGCGCGTTCTTCATCGACGGCGAAGTCGCCGGTACGCCGGGTATGGTGTCGGCGCGCAAGGGCGTCGTTTTTCTCGCGGGCGACGCGAACGCCTGTAAGAGGATCGAGCCCGTGGTTGCCGGCTTTGCCGATTCATGCATTTACTTTGGCCCATTCGGGGCGGCGAGCCGAGTCAAGCTTATCAACAATTTGTTGGTTTCTATTCACATCGCGGCGACCGCGGAAGCGATGGCGCTCGGGCTCAAATCGGGCGTTGATGTGGATCTGATGATCAAAGCCATCGCCGCCGGCAGCGGCGGGTCGACCCAATTCGGCATCCGCGCGCCGTGGATGGCGGAGCGGCGCTTCAAGCCACTGCAAGGCCCGATCCCAGGTTTGCAGAACTACATCGACATGATCGGAGAATTCGCTGACAGTGTTGGCGTCGCAACGCCGCTGCTGGATCGTACCGCCGAATTGTTTGACCGCTTCGTCGACATGGGCCTCGCGGAATGCGACGGCGCAGCCATGGTCGACGTCATCGGTTCGCTACCACGAGAAAAATCACAGAAATCGATCCCCCAAGAGGGGAAACAAGGCAAACAAAAAGGAGAGTCCGCATGATCCGCGTCAGCAAAATCGCTCACGCCACTTACGATACGCCCGATCTCGACCAGCAGACCGAATACTACACCGACATTCTCGGGCTATCGGTGGCGGCAAAAGAAAAAGACACGATCTATCTCGCCTCGACGGTCGATCATCACTCGGTGGTATTGCGGAAGGGCGCGCAAGCCAATTGCGTGACCTTGGGCTTTCAGATTGCGCCCGATGCCGATCTCGGCGCATTCGAGAAGCAGGTTGCCGCCCAAGGCATCAAGACCGCGCGGAAGAAAGACCCTGAGCCGTCGATCTCCGAGGCCGTCGTGTTTGCCGATCCGAAGGGCACGACCATCGAAGTATTCAAGCGCGACGACTTTTCGCATCAGAAATTCCAGCACAAGGGCATCGTGCCGCACAAGCTCGGCCACGTCGCGTTCCATTGCGCCGACGTCAAGCAGGTTACCAAATTCTATGTCGACGTGCTCGGCTTTCGCGAATCCGACTGGATGGCGGATTTCTTCTCTTTTCTGCGCTGCGGTCCCGATCATCACACGCTCAATTTCATGGGGACCGGTTCGAATCGCCACTTCCACACGGCGTTCGAGTTGCGCGATTGGGGGCACATGCATGAGGCCTGCGATTTTCTTAGTCTGCACGGTTACAAGCTCCTGTGGGGTCCGGGCCGGCACGGCATCGGCCATAATCTGTTCGCTTATCATCGTGGACCGAACGGGCTGATTACCGAGACGTTCTGCGAACTGGACCGGATGAACGAGGAGCTCGGCTATTTCGAGCCGCGGCCTTGGCACCGCGACAATCCACAGCGCCCGAAAGTGTGGGCGAAAGACCCCTCGGCCTCCAATCTGTGGGGCATCATGCCGGGCGACGAGATGATGCAATAAACTCCTTGCCGCTAAACGGGCAGGGAAAAATCCGGGAGGGTATTCATGGTTGGTGTTTTGCGGGCAGCCGTTGCGGCTGCGGCGGTTTTGTTGCTGTCGTTCCACGCTTTCGCGGTCGAGCCGGTCAAGGTCGGGTTCAGCATGGCGCTGACCGGCGCGGTGGCACAAAATGGCAAGCAGCTTCTGATCGCGCTCCAGCTTTGGCGCGACGACGTCAACGCCAAGGGCGGCCTTCTCGGCCGCCCCGTGGAGTTCATCTATTATGACGACCAGAGCAATCCGGCAAACGTCCCCGGCATTTACACCAAGCTCATCAACGTCGACAAAGTCGATTTGCTGCTCGGTCCATACGCCACCAACATGACCGCGGCGGCGATGCCGGTGATCGTCGAAAACAAGAAGCTCACCATCAGTATGATGGCGGTCAACGTTAACCGTCACTTCAACTACCCGAAATATTTTTCGATGCTGTCGATTGGGCCTGACGGGGTGAAGTCGTTCTCAGAAGGCTTCTTCGATCTCGCCGCGGAGCAAAAGCCAAAGCCGCAGACGGTTGCTATCCTGGCCGCCGACGCCGAGTTCGCCAGAACCTCCGCTGATGGCGCGCGCGAGAACGCCACCGCGAAAGGCTTCACTATCATCTACGACAAGAGCTACCCGCCGCCGACTACGGATTTTGCGCCGACCATGCGCGCGATCCAGGCGGCAAATGCGGATGCCGTCTTTATCGCCGCTTACCCGCCCGATACCGTCGGCATCGTACGGGCGGCGAACGAGATCGGGCTAAAGCCGAAAATGTTCGGCGGCACCATGATCGGATTGCTCATTACCCCGATCAAGATGCAGCTTGGTCCGATCCTCGACGGCCTGGTCATCATGGAAAGCTTCGTGCCGAGCTTCAATTTCGCGGGCGATGCCGATCTGATCAAACGCTACCGCGCGGCAGCGGCGGGCGAAAAGATCGACCCGCTCGGCTACGGCTTCATACCGTTCGGTTATGCCGCGGGGCAGGTGCTGGCGCAGGCGGTGGAAGGTACCAAGAGTTTCGATCCCGACAAGCTTGGCGAGTACATCCACAGTCACAAATTCGAAACCGTGGCTGGCCCCATCGAATACGGTCAGGACGGCGAATGGACGGAGGGACGCACGGTCTTCACGCAATTCCAGAACGTCTCGCCAAGCGATTTCGAGCAATTCGCCGACGGCAAGAAGCAGCCGGTGCTTTGGCCGCCGCAATACAAGAACGGCAATATGATCTATCCCTACGCCGACGCACGGAAATAACCGCGCGCCGTTTACTCGCCCTTGCCGCCGAGTTGCTTCAGCTTGGCGAAGACGGCTTCGACATTGAGATCGTCGGCTTTCTTTTCGGCGGCTTCCGTTTCCTCCGGCTCGGGCTCTGCCTTCGGTGCGGTGGTGACCGAGGCGGGCAGCAACGTCGCGCCCTGCGCCTCGACCGGTACCGGCTTTTCCTTCGCCGCGCGTTGAACTTCCAGATCGAGGTCGATCTGCGAGCAAAGGCCGAGCGTCACCGGATCGAGCGGTGTCAGGTTCGCAGAATTCCAGTGCGTGCGTTCGCGGATCGCTTGGATGGTCGATTTTGTGGTGCCGACAAGCCGCATGATTTGGCTGTCTTTAAGTTCGGGATGGTTGCGCACCAGCCAGAGGATGGCGTTCGGCCTGTCCTGGCGGCGCGACACCGGCGTGTAACGGGGGCCTTTTTTCTGCTTGGCTTCGGGAAGGCGGACCTTCGGGTCGGCAATGTGCAGCCGATGATCCGGATGAGCTTCGGCGTCGGAGATCTCCTCGCGGGTGAGTTGCCCGGTCAGGATCGGATCCAATCCCTTGATTCCTTGCGCGGCGTCACCATCCGCAATCGCCTTCACCTCGAGCGGGTGCAGGTTGCAGAACTGGGCAATTTGGTCGAACGACAAAGCCGTATTCTCGACCAGCCATACCGCCGTCGCTTTCGGCATCAAAGGGGCGATAGCCATATGCAAATCTCCTTTGTGCTCCGCCCACCCGCGGGGGCGAAGCCACTTACGTCATCGGGGATGACTGAAAAGCTATAGAAATATAGGCCGCTCACCCCTCCGGCGCAACCGGCCAAGTGGCTCCGCCATCAGCCCATCCCCATTGCGAAATAACCCAGATTTGGCACAAAGGAAGCGGCGATGCGGCTACCGGAACCCGCATGTTGCGCTGAGACGGAGCCCTTACGTGACCGAGACGGTCGCCGAAATCCTTGACGCTTATCGCAGCGGAGCCATTACGCCCGCGGATATTGTCGCGCGGACTTTTGCCCGGATCCGCGCCCATGACGATCCGGCAATCTTTATCTCGCTGCGCGAAGAGGCCGATGTCCTCGCCGAGGCGCGCGCGCTGGCGCGTGACGGCGATAAAACGCTTCCGCTCTACGGTATTCCGGTTGCCGTGAAGGACAACATCGACGTCAAGGGTCTGCCGACGACGGCCGCGTGCCCAGCTTACCTCTACCGCCCGCACAAGGACGCGGCGAGCGTCGCGCGGCTGCGCGAAGCTGGCGCGCTCATGATCGGCAAAACCAATCTCGACCAGTTCGCCACTGGACTGGTCGGCGTGCGCACCCCTTACGGCGTTGGCCGCAACCTGTTTGATCCCAAGCTCGTGCCCGGCGGATCGAGTACCGGCTCAGCGCTCGCCGTTGCGGCTGGGTTCACGCCGCTGGCGCTCGGCACCGACACCGCCGGATCGGGCCGCGTGCCGGCCGGCTTCAACAACATCGTCGGATTAAAGCCGAGCCGTGGGTTGATCTCCACCGGGGGCGTCGTGCCTGCCTGCCGCACGCTTGATTGCGTTTCCGTCCTCGCGCTCACCGTCGATGATGCCGTGGAAATGCTCGACGTGCTGGTGGCTCCCGACGCGGGCCAGATGCAGCCCGTCGGGCTGATGCCACAGGGAGTCAGGCTCGGCGTGCCGCTGGCGGGCCAGCGTCTGTTCTTCGGCGACCGCGCATCGGAGGCGGCCTATGAGGCGGCGCTGGAGCGATTTGCAGCACTCGGCGCGAAAATCGTCGAGATCGATATCGAGCCCTTCTACGCAGCGGCCCGACTTCTGTATGAGGGGCCTTGGGTGGCCGAGCGGTTTTTAACCGTCAAAGCGCTCGTCGCATCGTCGCCCGAATCCATGCACCCGATCACGCGGCAGATTCTTCTGGCCGGCGCCCACGGCACAGCGGCCGATGCTTTTGCCGCCTTTTATCAGCTCGATGACCTGCGGCGCGTCCGCGATGCTACCTTTCGCACGATCGACGCGATGGTATTGCCGACTGCGCCGACCATCTACACGCTCGAACAGGTCGCGACCGATCCGATCGGACTCAACAGCCGGCTTGGCACCTACACCAACTTCGTCAATCTGCTCGACATGTGCGGCCTTGCCGTGCCGGCTTCGATGCGGCCCGACGGCGTGCCGTTCGGGGTGACGCTGCTTGCGCCCGCGGGCGGTGACATGACGCTGGCGGCGATCGGCCGAGAATTTCACGCCGCGACTGGGCTCCCTTTGGGCGCTCTCGGATATAAGCAGCCGCCAATTTCGCAGCGGCCGATTCCGCCAGTCGAGGGCGAAGTGCCGCTGGCGGTGGTCGGCGCGCATCTCTCCGGCATGCCGCTCAACGGCGAATTGCGCAGCGTCGGCGCTCGTTTGATCGAGCGCACGGCGACCGCGCCGCATTATCGACTCTATGCACTCGCCGGGACCAGGCCGCCGAAACCGGGGTTGCTCCGCGTCAAGAACGGTTCGGGTGTCGCCATCGAGATCGAGGTTTGGGCGATGACCGAGAGTGCGTTTGGCCGGTTCGTTGCAGCGGTACCGCCGCCGCTATCAATCGGCACGCTCGACATCGGCGGGGGCCGGGTGGTGAAGGGCTTTTTGGTCGAGGCCCAAGCGGTAGCCGGTGCCCGCGACATTTCCAGCTTCGGCGGCTGGCGCGCTTTCATGGCGCAGGAAAAGGCGGCTGTGTGAAACGCGGCAGTCAGCGTTCGTCGATTACGCTCACATGCCCGGCAACCACGCGCCAGCCTTGCGGAAACCGCACCCAGGTTTGCATCTGGCGGCCGACCTTGCCGGGCGCCGTGGGACGATGGAATAAAGTCGCAGTGACGGCGTAATCGCGGCCGTAAGTCGTGATCACCGTTTTTGACAGCGCGCGCGCCAGTCCCACCGGCGAGCGCGCGGCGCGAAAAGCCTTGATCTCGGCGTAGCCGTAAAGATTTTCCGTCGCGCCGTAGCGGACGGTGCGCGGATCGTCATGCAAGAACGCATCGAGGGCGGCGACGTCGTTCGATACCAGGGCCTGCTCGTAGCGCTCAAACGTGGCGCTGACTTCAGCGACGACCTCCGGCAGGTCGATCTCCATTGCTGTCTCCATCGGGCGTTGTGTGACGAGATGTATGTATGCCGACCGAAAGGCGATCAAACTTCCTTCGAACGTCCTTCAAACTCCTTTGGGCCGCATCGCGGCGGCGATGCCTTCGACTTCCAGCGTGTGCGCGATGCGCAGCGCCACGTCCTCGCGCCACGGCGCGGCAATGATCTGAACGGCGATCGGTAACGGGCTCATCGGAATCGGCACGGCGACCACCGGGACGCCGATGAAGGAGATCGGCTGCGTGTAAAGTCCGAGATTGGCGCGTACCGGCAATTCGGCGTCGCCGAGTTTGAATGTTTTCTGGCCGATTAGCGGTGCGGTGCAAGGCGTCGCTGGCGCCAAGATCGCATCGACCTCGGAAAATAGCTTGAGCATTTCGGCGCGATACCACCGGCGGAATTTCTGCGCCTTCACCACCGGCGATGCGGGCAGCATCGCACCTGCGATCAGACGGTCGCGCACGGCCGGGTCGAAGTCGCGCGCGCGCGTCCGCAGCCGGTCGAGGTGCAGGCTTGCGCCTTCGGTCGCGGTGATGATGTAGGCGGCCGAGCGCGCGCGCTCGGCTTCTGGAATCTCGATGTCGCGATTGACGCCCAACGCCGCCGCCACCCGATCAACGGCGTAGACGGCTTCCGCATTCCGGCTCTTGAAATAGCCGCCGGCGACGGCGATGCGCAGTCCCTCCGCGCCCCGCTGCAACAACGCCGCCACCGGCTCGCTGGCGCGATCGGCGCAAACCGGATCGGCGGGATCGTAGCCCTGCATGGCGTCGTAGGTGAGCGCGAGGTCGCGGGCGCTGCGCGCCAGCGGGCCGACGTGATCGAGGCTGGTCGCGAACGGAAATACACCGGCGCGGCTGAGCCGGCCGTAAGTCGGCTTAAGACCGAATACGCCGCAGAGCGAGGAGGGTACACGGATCGAGCCGTTGGTATCGGAGCCGAGCGCGAGCGGCACTAGGCCGCCTCCGACAGCAGCGCCGGAGCCGCTCGATGACCCTCCGGCCATGCGCGCTAGATCGTGCGGATTGCGCGCCGGGCCGTCGTGAAGATTCTCGCCGGTGAAGTCATAGGCGTATTCGCCCATATTGAGCGCGCCGACGAGAACGGCACCGGCGGCTTGGAGCCGCGCGACCAGAGTGGCATCGCGGTTCGCGGGAGGCGCGTCGCGATTGATTTTCGAGCCCGCGAGCGTCGGCAATCCGGCGACGTCGAACAGATTTTTCACCGCGAATGGGACGGCGGCGAGCGGCGGCAGCGGCTCGCCACCGCTGCGCGCCGCATCGAGCGCCTGCGCGCGAATAAGGGCGCGCTCGTCAGTGACTGCGGTGAAGGAATTAAGCAGCGGATCGCGCCCGCGGATGCGGGCGAACGTCGCTTCCACGATGCTCAATGCGCTGGCGCGGCCGGAGGCGAAAGCCGCGACGATATCGGCCGCATTGCTCCAGCCGAGATCGAGCCCAGGCATTTCAAGCACGGAACACCGGCGCAGGCTCGGTCTCATCAGGCAGCACAAATGCGTCGACGCGCGCCGCGTGCGCGAGGAGCAGTTGCAGATTGAACTTTACGCCGGTGTGCCAAGCGGGCTCGAGCGGGACCGCAAGCGCCTGCGCACTGGCGGCGACCAGGCCTGCAAGAGCGTCAGACTTTTTGGCGCGCGACGAACGCTTCAGGGACCTTATTCGTCGCGCTGTCTTCGCTTTGCGGGGGATGGATTTGCGGCTCATTGCCAACCGACACTTTCGCAAACTTCGCCTAAGTCTTTGATTCACGGAAATTGTTGCACGTGCCGCCGGTAAGCGCCAAGAGGCAGCGTTGGATCATGCGGATTGCTCTCGCCTAATAAATGAGCAGGGCGTCAAAAAGGGCAAAATCCCCGCGTGCGGCCCCGATCTTGCATGGGAATCGCAAACTTCACTGCGATGCAGGGGACCGAAATGCCGAACGTGACCTTCGAGGCCGAGCCGTCGCCGCTTTCCGTCGATCTCGATCGGGCAGCGCTGGTGATTATCGATATGCAGCGCGATTTTCTCGAGCCGGGCGGCTTTGGTGAGGCGCTTGGCAACGACGTGTCTCGTCTTCAGGCCGCCGTCGGGCCGCTAAAGCAAGTTCTTGCGGCCGCGCGGCAGCAGGGAATGCTGATCATTCACACGCGAGAAGGGCATCGGCCCGACCTGTCCGACGCGCCACCGCACAAAGTTGAGCGTGGCGATCCGTCGACCCGTATTGGCGCGAAAGGCCCGATGGGCCGCATACTTGTGCGTGGCGAGCCTGGTCACGACATTATCCCCGAACTCTATCCGCTTGCGGAGGAGCCGGTCATCGATAAGCCGGGCAAGGGTGCATTTTATCAGACCGACCTTGAACTCATGTTGCATAACCGCGGCATCGACACGCTGTTCGTCTGTGGCGTCACCACGGAAGTTTGCGTCAATACGACGGTGCGCGAGGCCAACGACCGCGGCTTCCGCAACATCGTATTATCGGACTGTTGCGGCTCTTATTTCCCGGAATTCCACGCGGCCGGCTTGGCCATGATCAAGGCCCAGGGTGGCATTTTCGGTTCGGTGGCCGCGTCGAAGCCACTGCTTAATTCGCTGGCATCAATTCGCTATCCGACGCGGGCCGCAGTCTAAGATTGCCGAAGGCGCCCGTCGTTTCTCGCTTTATTTGACGCTCCATGGCGCTGGCCGTGCTGTTTTTTTGACAGCGCGGTGACCGTTATTTGGTCGCCGATATGTATTCGCAACTCCTGCCGCTGCGCCGCGTTTGCGGCCAATAGGTCGTGAAATAGCGCGCATCAGGGCTAATTTCATTGTCCTTTCATCGACTTCGCCAATGTCTGTGGGGACTTTAAGAGACTCATAAAGTTTGGCACGCGCCTTGCGAAGCTCCGATCACGCAATCGCTGAGGATTGCGCATGTTACCGCCAGGGGGGCGGGGCTTCTCACGTTGCAGACGCTGCGCGCCGGAAGGCGGGCTTCGATCTGACTGTGAGCATTGCTTCGCAAAGCGATGAAATACGCCATCAACAGGAGCGTACGATGACGACCACAACGTCGACGACGGCGTTTCGTCCACATTTGTGGACATCTGGTGACCTGAATGCCTTCTTTGGCTTCGGCACCAATATCCTCGTCAACATGCTGGTGCTGACCGGCTTGTTGCGGTTCGTAATCAAAATGCCGGACGCAATCGTGTTCGGTCGCATCTTGCCGGCGCTTGGCCTGATGCTCTGCCTGTCGACGTTTTACTACGCGTTCCTCGCTTATCGGCTGGCGCAAAAGACCGGCCGTAGCGACGTGTGCGCGCTGCCCTCTGGGGTCAGCGTGCCGCACATGTTCATCGTCACCTTCGTCATCATGCTGCCGATCGCGTTAAAGACCAATGATCCGATCAAAGGCTGGGAAGCCGGCCTGGTGTGGGTCTTCTTCCAGAGCTTCATCCTGATGATCGGCGGTTTCATCGCTCCTTACGTTCGCCGCATCACACCGCGCGCCGCCCTGCTGGGTACGCTCGCCGGCGTTTCAATCACGTTCATCTCGATGCGTCCGGCGTTGGAAATGTACATGACGCCGATCATCGGCCTGACCTGCTTTTCCGTGATCCTGGTGAGCTGGTTCGGCGGCTTCAAATATCCCAAGGGCATCCCCGCCGGTCTCGTCGCTATCGTTGTCGGCATGATCATCGGCTGGGGCTCGAACCTCTTTGATCTCAATTATGGTGGTTTGAGCTTGAAGGGCATCACCGACTCGTTCGCGAGTTTCGGCTTCTCTGTGCCGATCCCCGCGATCGATCACATCTTCGGTGGCTTCCAGTATTTCGCCGTGATCCTCGTTACCGCCATCCCGTTCGGCATCTACGATCTGGTCGAGGCGATGGACAACGTGGAGAGCGCCGAGGCGGCCGGAGATCCGTATCCGACGACCCGCGTGCTCACCGCTGACGGCGTCGTCAGTCTCATCGGCTGCCTGATGGGCAATCCGTTCATCAACGCGGTCTATATCGGTCATCCCGGCTGGAAGGCCATGGGCGGCCGCATCGGCTACTCGGCTGCGACCGGCATCATGGTGATCATCCTGTCATGGTTCGGTATCATCTCGCTGTTGTTGGCCATTGTACCGGTGGTCGCGATATCGCCGATCCTGCTCTACATCGGCATGTTGATCGGTGCGCAGGCGTTCCAGACCACGCCGCGGGGACATGCGCCGGCAATCATACTGTCTCTGGTTCCGCATCTCGCCGGCTGGTGCAAGACGCTGATGGACGGCGCCTTGGCAGCGGCGGGCACGAGTGCGGCGGCCATCGGCTTCGCCAAGCTCGGTGGTTTCGGCGTCCTCTATGCCGGCCTGCAAACGCTTGGTGGCGGCACCATCCTCACCGGACTTATTCTCGGTGCGGTAGGCGCGTTCATCATCGACAAGAAGTTCGCGCAAGCCTCCGCGTTCGCGCTTGCGGGCGCCGTGCTGACCTTCTTCGGGTTCATGCACGGTGAAGCCGTCGGTATCGCGGTGACTCCGGTAGTGGCGGTCGCCTATGTGATCGTGGCGGCCTTCCTGTTTGCGTTGAGCCGCGTGCCGGTGAGCGCACTCGACCGTACGGCGCCGCATGAGGCGATAGCCGAACCTGCGGAATAAGCTGGCCGCAACGGAAAATCTGGTCGCCTCTCCCCATCCGGGGAGAGGCGATTTCTTTTATGCGGCGGCCTTTGCGGTCGTCCGCTCGTGGATGGCCTGCCAAACGCGGCTCGGCGTTGCCGGCATATCGATGTGATCGATGCCGAGCGGTTTGAGCGCATCGAGGATGGCGCTGATCACCGCCGGCGGTGCGCCGGTGGCGCCGGCCTCACCAGCGCCCTTGACGCCGAGTGGGTTGGTGGTCGCCGGCACTTCTGTCAGTTCGGAGGCGAGATCGGGGAAGTCCTCGGCGCGCGGCATCGCATAGTCCATAAAGCTGCCGGTTACGAGTTGCCCATCGCCGTCGAACACGATCGATTCCATCAAAGCCTGGCCGACACCTTGGGCGACGCCGCCGTGAATCTGACCTTCGCAGAGCAGCGAGTTAATGATCTTGCCGACGTCGCCGACCGAAGCATAGCGCGCCAGCGTTACGACGCCGGTCTCAGGGTCGATCTCTACCTCGCACACATGGCAGCCGTTCGGATAGTTCGACGGCTCGGCCGCGAATGTGCCCGAAGCCTCTAGGCCGAGCTCAAACTGCGGCGGCAGAAATACCGGCCGGTGCAGCGACTGGGCCACGGCGGTCAGCGGCAGCGAACGGTCGGTGCCGACGATGTGGAAACTGCCGTCTTTGAACTCGAGGTCTCCGGCTGAAGCCTCCATCATCATCGCCGCCATCGGCTTGGCCTTCTCAATGATTGCGTCGGCTGCTTTCTTCAGCGCATTGCCCCCGACATGCATGCTGCGCGACCCGTAGGTGCCGCGGCCGACCGCCACCTCTTCGGTGTCGCCCTGCACAAAGTTGATCGACTCAAGGGGCACGCCAAGCCATTCATGCACCATTTGCGCGTACACAGTCTGGTGCCCTTGCCCATGCGAGTGCGTGCCGGCGATGATGGCGAGCGATCCGCCCGAATCGAAGCGGATCACCATGCGCTCGTTGAAGATTGCGGCTTCTTCGACGAAATAGCCGACGCCGCGACCACGCAATCTCCCGCGTTTCTTGGATTCCGCGGCGCGCTTGGAAAAGCCGTCCCAGTCGGCGAGCTTGAGGCTATCGTCCATGATGCGCCGGAAATCGCCGCTATCGTAAGCGATGCCGGAATGAAGCTTGTGCGGCATCGCCGAAGGCGGAATGAAGTTGCGCCGCCTGATCTCGATCGGGTCGATGCCGATGACCGCCGCGGCGCGGTCCATCAATTGCTCGATGAGGAAAGTTGCCTCCGGCCGGCCGGCGCCGCGATAAGGGGCCATGGGCGCGGTGTTGGTCAAAACCGCCTGCGCTACGGCGTGCACGGCCGGAATGTCGTAGACCCCCGGCGCCAGCTTGAGCGCGAACAGCGGAACGACAATGCCGGCTTCGAACACATGCGAGCCCATGGCGTGGAGGGCGTTCGTGCGCATACCGAGAATTTTACCCTTCTCGTCGAGCGCCAATTCTCCGGTCACAACTTGATCGCGCCCGTGCGCGTCGCCAAGGAATGATTCCGAACGGGTCGCGACCCATTTAACCGGTCGCCCGCCCAAACGGCGCGATGCCCAGCAAACGAGGGCATCCTCGGGATAATTGCCGTTTTTCATACCGAAGCCGCCACCAACATCCGGCGAAATGACGCGCAGCTTGTTCTCCGGAACTTTCAGGACGTTGCCGGCGACATGCGCGCGCGTGCCGTGGGGGTTCTGCGTCGTGGAGTGCAGCGTGTAGCCGCCGCTGTCGGGATGATATTGACCGATGGCCGCGCGCGGCTCGATGGTATTGGCGCAGACGCGGCTGTTGGTGAGTTTGAGCTTGACGACGTGCTTGGCCTTGGCGAAGGCGGCGTCGGTCGTCTCCTTGTTGCCCATCATCAACCCGACCGCGACGTTGTTGGGAGCCTCATCCCAGACCGCGGGAGCGCCAGGCTTCACCGCGTCTTCGAGATTGGTTGCAGCCGGCAGAACGTCGTAGTCAACTTCAATCAATTCGGCAGCGCTCCGGGCTTGCAGGAGTGTTTCCGCGATCACGAACGCCACCCGCTCGCCGACCGAGCGCACTTTCCCGACCGAAAGGATCGAGCGCAATGTGCGATAACCCTTGGGTCCGCCCATGTCTTCAGGCATGACCGGCGAGAATCCGCCGAGCTTGTCGGCCTCGACGTCGGCGCCTGTCAGCACGGCGAGAACGCCTTCCGCCGCCTTGGCCTTCGTCGTATCGATGCTTTTGATGAGCGCATGTGCATGCGGGGACATCAGCACCGCGCCGTAGCATTGTTGCGGCAAATTGATATCGTCGACGTAACGGCCGCGGCCGGTAATGAAGCGGGGATCTTCCAGCCGGGGCACCGGTTGGCCAATGCCGAATTTTTTCACGCATTTCCTCCTCGACATGGTCGCGTCGAAGCCCGGGCCCGTCGGCGCCGAACTCGCGCGATCCTTGCGTCCACCCGATTTATACTAAGGATTGGCTGTAATGACAGAGGCTATCGCCTTGGCTGAACGTGCGCGGTCTGCCCATCAATCGGCCCAAGCAGGGGGAGTTCCAGCGCGGGGTGAACTCTTCGGCCACCCGAAGGGCCTGACTTTCCTGTTCAGCACCGAAATGTGGGAGCGTTTCTCCTATTACGGCATGCGCTCGCTGCTCGTGCTCTATATGACCAAATATCTGCTGGTGCAGGGCAATGCCGGCAACGTCTTGGGCATGGACGGGTTGCGGAATGCGCTTGAGGCGGTATTCGGCCGGCTCGACGTGCAGCCGCTGTCCTCGCAAATCTACGGTTTCTATACGGCGCTCGTTTATCTCACACCGATCTTCGGCGGTCTCCTCGCCGACCGCGTGCTCGGTCAGCGCCGCACCGTGGTCGTCGGCGCGATTCTGATGGCGATCGGCCATTTCATGATGGCCGTCGAGCAGCTTTTCCTGCTTGCGTTGCTGGCGCTGATCCTCGGTAGCGGCGCGTTCAAGCCGAACATCTTCACTCAAGTCGGCGGAATCTACGCTCCCGGCGACCGCCGCCGCGATCGCGCCTATTCGATCTTTTACGTCGGCATCAATATCGGCGCTTTCCTGGCGCCGCTGGTTTGCGGCACGCTCGGCGAGGAGGTGGGCTGGCATTACGGCTTCGCCGCCGCCGGAATCGGCATGCTGATCGGGCTGTCGATTTATCTCTATGCCATGCCGTTCTTGCCGCCGGACGAGCTGCAAAAGGCCAAAGCCGCGCGTGCCGAACGGCGGCCGCTCAACCGCAACGATTGGCGCGGCATCATCGCCATCCTCGTTCTGTTCGTTCCCTCCGCTTTGTTCTGGGCAACCTACGAACAGAGCGGCAACACCATCGTCCTCTGGGCCGGCGCCTCTACCGACCGCACCGTCGGCTTATTTGGCTTCAGCGCGGAGATCCCGACTACGTGGTTTCTTGCTTTCAACCCCTTCATGATCTTCGCTTTCACGCCGTTTATCGTAACGTTGTGGTCGCGGCAGGCGGCGCGCGGGACCGAGCCTTCGACCGTTACCAAAATGGCGCTCGGCTGCTTCGGCGTCGCGATCTCATATCTGATCATGGCGGCGGCCGGCTGGCAGGTCGGCGGCGGCAAAGCGAGCTGGCTGTGGTTGTTCGGCTATTTCGTCGTCATCACTATCGGCGAGCTCTATCTCTCGCCGGTTGGCCTCTCGCTGGTGACCAAGATCGCTCCCGCGCGGATCCTCTCGATGATGATGGGCGTGTGGCTAGCGACGAGCTTCGTCGGCGGCTTTCTCGCCGGCTTCCTCGGCAGCTTCTGGAGCCGGATGGAAAAGCCGGAATTTTTCCTCATGATAGCGGCGATCGCCGCAGTCGCGGGCGCGGCGATCTTCGCTTGTCGCGGGCTATTGCGCGGAACGTTGCGCGAGTAGGGCGCCTTAATGCGCCGCGGCGACTGCTGCTGCGTGCGGCGCAGTTTCCATGGCGCCGATGCGGCTCTTTACCGCTTTCTGCACCTTCTCGAAAGCGCGCACCTCGATCTGGCGCACGCGCTCGCGTGAAACGCCGAACTCGTCGGCGAGCTCTTCCAGGGTGATCGGCTCATCGGCAAGCCGGCGCGCCTCGAAAATGCGCCGTTCCCGGTCGTTGAGCACCGTGAGCGCTTCGCCCAAAGCCTCGTGGCGGTTCTCCGATTGCTCGGATTCGGCCAAACGGCTTTCCTGGCTGACGCTATCGTCGACCAGCCAGTCCATCCATTCGCCGGAATCGCCGTCCTCGCGGATCGGCGCATTGAGCGAGGCGTCGCCGCCGAGGCGGCGATTCATGTCGATCACGTCCTGCT
>Ga0181537_10000650_pt1 | contig 32112 bp, 25 predicted proteins | sample PEATcosm2014_Bin_39_FD_119765 | JGI IMG/M metagenome (GOLD analysis project Ga0181537, IMG submission 119765) | Peatland microbial communities from MTU Mesocosm Facility, Houghton, MI, USA - PEATcosm2014_Bin23_10_metaG | ecosystem: Environmental > Terrestrial > Soil > Wetlands > Peat | place... | reverse complement strand
GCGTGGCTCAAGACCGGCAACACGCTTTACCACCAGATGGCGCGGTTCTGGACGCGCGTGTTCGCGCTCACGTTCGCCATCGGCGTGGCGACGGGCATCGTGATGGAATTCGAGTTCGGCACGAACTGGGCGGCGTATTCGCGCTTCGTTGGCGATGTGTTCGGCAGCGCGCTGGCGGCGGAGGGCATTTTCGCGTTTTTCCTAGAATCCGGCTTCCTCGCGGTGCTGCTGTTCGGCTGGGACAAGGTCAGCCGCAAATGGCATTTCTTCTCGACGTGCATGGTCTGCCTCGGCGCGCACTTCAGCGCGGTATGGATTATCGTCGCCAATTCCTGGATGCAAACGCCGGGCAACGGTTATCACATCGTGGTGCATGACGGCGTGCCGCGGGCGGAAGTCACGGACTTTTGGCAGGTCGTCTTCAATCCGTCCTCGATGGAGCGGTTGTCGCACACGGTTTGCGGCGCCTGGTGCGCCGGGGCGTTTCTGGTCGTCAGCGTCAGCGCCTGGTATTTGCTGAAGGGCAAGCATCTGGAGTTCGCGCGCAAATCGCTCAAGGTCGGCTTGACGGTGGCGCTGCTGGCTTCGCTGCTGCAAGCCGTCACCGGCCACATCAGCGCGCAGGGCGTGGCGAAGAACCAGCCGGCCAAGCTCGCCGCGTTTGAAGGGCTTTACAACACGACTTCCAACGCGCCGCTGGTGCTGGCGGGCATCGTGGATGAAAAAAATGAAAAAGTGGTCGGCCTCGAAGCGCCGGGACTGCTGAGCTTTATGGTCCACAATAATTTTCATGATCCGGTCACGGGGCTGAATGATTTCAAACCGGAAGACCGTCCGCCGGTGCAGGCGTCGTTCCTGTTTTTTCACGGCATGATCGGCATCGGCTTGACGATGATTGCCGTTGCCGCGCTGGGATTTTTATATTTCCGCCACGGCTCGCTGCATGAGCGCCGGTGGCTGCTGTGGATTCTGGTGTTCTCGGTGCTGCTGCCGCAAATGGCGAACCAGCTTGGATGGTTTGCCGCCGAAGTCGGACGCCAGCCGTGGATTGTCTATGGCGTGCTGCGGACGCCGGAAGGATTCTCCAAGATTCTGGAGGCAAATGTTGTCCTGTCGTCGCTGATTTTGATCACGCTGATTTATTTCCTGCTGTTCGCCGTCTTCATTTACCTGCTCAACGACAAAATCCAGCACGGGCCGCACGAGGATGATTTGATTCCGTCCGGCAAACTCGCGCTGCCCACCAGAAATTAAATGCCATGCACCTCGATTTGAACACCATCTGGTTCGTCCTCGTCGGCGTCCTGTTCACCGGCTACGCCATGCTCGACGGCTTCGACCTCGGCATCGGCGCGCTGCACCTGTTCACGAACAAGGACGATGAGCGGCGGCTGATGCTGAACGCCATCGGCCCGGTCTGGGACGGCAACGAAGTCTGGCTCGTCACCGGCGGCGGCGCGCTGTTCGCGGCGTTTCCGAACGTTTATGCGACGGTGTTCTCCGGTTTTTACCTCGCGTTGTTTCTGCTGCTGGCCGCACTGATTTTTCGGGCGGTGGCGATTGAATTCCGCAGCAAACGGCCCGAACACTGGTGGCGGCAAACGTGGGACGTCGGCTTTGCCGCTGGCAGCATCGTGTCGTCGCTGCTCATCGGCACGGCGCTGGGCAACATCGCCTGGGGCGTGCCGGTGGACGCCAATGGCGAATTCGCCGGGACATTTCTCGGCCTGCTGACGCCGTATCCGCTGCTCGTGGGCATCACAACCGTGGCGCTGTTCATGATGCACGGCGCGATTTACGGCGTGATGAAAACCGAGGCCGCGCTGCACGACAAGCTCCGCGTCTGGGCCATGCGCTGCATCATCTTCTTTGTGATTTGCGCCGTGACGCTGACGATGGCGACGCTGCTTTACGTGCCGCACATGTCGGAAAGAGTGCGGGAACATCCGCTGCTCTTCACCGTGGCGCTGGCGAACATGCTGGCCATCGCCAACATCCCGCGCGAATTCCACCACGGCAACGATGGCAAGGCGTTTTTGTCCTCGTGCGCCGCCATCATCACGCTGATGGCGCTGTTCGCGCTGAACATTTTCCCGAACCTGGTTTACAGCCTGCCGGATCCTGAAAACAGCCTGAACATTTACAACGCCGCGTCGTCGTCCAAGACGCTGGGCATCATGCTGATCATTGCGTGCATCGGCGTGCCGGTGGTGATTGCCTATACTGTCTGCATCTACTGGATTTTCCGCGGCAAGGTGAAGCTCGACCGGATGAGCTATTGATAATTCAGCCGGCGGACACCGTGAAAATCTTCAAAACGGCCAGTTGATGCCGACGGAAAAGTAAAGTTGCCCGCCCAGCTTCAATCGTCCCTCCCGGCCGCCGCCGCTGATGGCCGCGTCTTCCATCGGCATATATTGCACGCCGGCATAAAAATCTCCGCTGTCCACCACATGATACATCAACGCCGCGTTCACATAACCGCCAAAGATGACGCCGGTCCCTCCAATCTTTCCGGAATTGCGGGCGCTGATGCCGCCAGCGGTGATGGTCTCATCGTATTTGTAATCGCCGGACACGATGCCAACGGCGGGACCGGCGCCCAGGGACATGCCGACATGCTCGGTCAAATCCCAATAAAACGACGGACCTAATCTCGCCGTGTAAAGCATCACATTCAGCGATTGTGTGCTGGTAACGGTTCCGGGAGACTGGATGGTGGTTGAAGTGTAGTTTGTGGAGATGACAGGTTCGCCTTGTCCGCTGAAGCCGCCCTGGTAAGGCGCGGTTGGAATAACGATGCCGCCGGTGTTAAAAGTGTAGGTTGATTGGCTGACTGTCACCGGCGTGGTGCTGCTTTGTGAAATGTCAACGGGCAGCAGGCCAAACCCCAGTTCCCAACCGACGCGGGCGTGTTTCCAATACCAGAGATTGTCACCGTAGGCCATTTCGAATCCGGGAAACGGGCCGCCATCAGCGCTGGCGCTGCTGGAGGTGGAGAAGGCCGTGGCGGCGTGCATGGCCAGCGTGTTGTTCGCGGCGCTGTATTGTGACGCGCTGTTGTATCCCCAATAACCCGTGTAGCCTCCGGCGTTTCCAGTCTGATCCGCCCGCACATATCCGTCGTCAAAGATGCCATTTGCCGGGTCATTGCCGGAAATGCCGAATGCCGATCCGCTCGTGCTGAAGCTGGCTTTGACGTTCATCCCGACCAGCGCGCCGATGCGGAAATGCCGCGTCCAATCGTCCGTGTCGGAGGGAATTCGAATGAAGGCGCTGGAATCCGGTTTCCCGTCAACGTCCGGCTGGGCCGAAGCAGCCAGCGCAACCCCCAGGAAACAGCAGGCCAGACACCATGCAGACAGAATATGAAGACGGGCGTTTCTCATAAAATGGAATGCAATGTCTGCCAACCTCATGGGTTTAGAAACACCTGATAAAAGCGCACGCTGGAGCTGGTTGGCGCGCTGATTGTCGTGGGCGGGCCATAATCAATCCATTGCGCTTCATTCGCCGGAGCCATGATGGATGGCGGCGCCATCAGGGCATTTGAAAACGAAACATTGTCGCTGTAAACCACCGTATAGGTCCGGTTGGCGATGGCCGCCCATTCAATCAGCATATTGCCATTGGACAACTTGACGATGCGGGTAATATTTATGTTCGTGCTAAAGGACGTTGCGGCCGGCGGCGTCCAGCCGGGGACGGCGGGCATCGCAAATGCCTGCAACTGTGCGTTGGTGAACGGAAACGAACCGCGTGGCGCATATTGCAGCAGCAAGGTCACGCTTTGTCCCGCCGCGAGGCCGGCACCATAGTCCACGAACGGGGCGTCATTGTTCGTGCCAACGGCGTTGAACAGTTGCTTGCTCAAACCCGTCACCACGACCCGCGCCGCCGGAACGTTGGTGGCGCCGGTGTTTGAAAGCAGAATGGTTTGCTCCTCCAGCCCATTTTGCGGATTGATTGCCTGCGCAGAATTGGTGACGGCCATGAGAGTGTCGGAAAGATAGCTCAGGACGGTAACGTTGGTGCTGACGGAGTTGTTGGCGAGGTTTGTGTCGAGCACGCCCGATCCAATGGAAGCCGAGAGAGTCAGCACGCCGGCATTGGTGGGTTGAATCGTGAATTGGAAATTCGTGTAGCCGCCGATTGCCATCGTTCCCAAGTTGAAGATCAAATTGCTGCTGACGATGGTGTAATTGGCCGGCACCGCGCCGAGCAGTATCACCCCGGGCGGCAGAGTATTGGTCAGCGTCACGCCGGTCGCGGTGTTTGGACCCGCATTGGTCGCGATCACTCCATAAGTCACCCAGTCGTTGGTGATGACGGGCTGCGGGGGACCGGTCATGGCCACACCCAGATCAGCCAGAATCACCGCGTTGGTGACTTGAACGGCCACGTTGGTGGAAGCGGTGTTGGTCACGGTGACGGAAGTGACAGTCACCGTGTTGGTGATGGAGCCGGTAGCCGTTGGTTGAACGGTCAGGGTCACTTGCGCAATCCCAGGAAAGTTGAACTCGCCGAGATCAAAGACCACGACGCTGCCGTTGGTCGAGTAAGAACCCGGACCGGGGGCGGCGATCACAGCAGCACTCACAAACTGGAACGAAGCCGACAACTGGTTGGTCACCAACGCATCCGTCAGTGGAAGACCCGTGAGGTTGGTCACGCTGATGGTGTAAGTCAGAGGACTGTTCTGGAGGACGGAATTCGCCGACTCGGTGACGGAAAGCCCGAAGCCCTGCGCGCCGGCCCGCGGACAAGCGGCCATCAGCCCGGCGACAACCAGCGCCAACACTCGGAGATGAAGAAATTCTTTCATGCCAGAAATGATAATGCTCCGGTTTGCGCGGTGGATGTTCAATCAAAATATTTATTCCATGCGCTGCTCTTATCAAAGATGTTAAAGCCAATAATTACACGTCAGGGTGCTGGCGGCGCGGCATTGCCATTGCCGTCCGGCTGCGCGGCGGGCGCGTTGGGCGGCACCGGCGTGAAAAAGCCGTCGTCCTGGGCCTGCGGCTGGGGTGATTGTTCCGGAGGCGCATTCGTCGGGACCGGGGCATTGAAGAAGCCTCCGGACATGGTCTTGGGATGGCTTAATTCCTTTTTGCGTTCGGCATTGACGATTTTTTGCTCGTCAGCGTCCTCCTCGGCAGCGGAGGCGGAGATGCCCGGCAGCCGTTGTTCCTCCTTGATGGTGTTGACCGCGGCGATTTCCGGTGTCTTCAGAACGGTGGGCCGCATCAGGACGATGAGTTCCTCGCGCGCCTTTGCGTCGTTGCGCTGGGAGAACAGGGCGCCGAGCAGCGGGATGTCCTGCAAAAGCGGCACGCCGGAGCGGCTGGTGGATTTTGTGTTTTTGATGAAGCCGCCAAGCATGACGGTCTCCTTGTCCTTGACGGAAATCTCGGTATTGAGCGTGCGTTTGATGGTGTTGGGAATCTGGCCGACGCCGGTGATGGTGGTGTAGCCGTTGAGGTCGTCAATTTCCTGCTGGATTTGCATGACGACGAGGCCGTCAGGATTGATGAACGGCGTCACATCCAGTTCCACGCCGACGGACAACTGCGAGTAGGAGGACTGGTTGCCGTAGGCGCCGCCGTAATTGTAGGTGCTGGTGACGTAAGGCACGGTGTCGCCCACAAAGAATTGCGCGGGCTTGGCCTGCGAGGTCTGGATGCGCGGACGCTGGATGATGCTGGCATGGCTGTCCGCCGCCGCCGCCGACACCGCCACGTCCCAAGTCGGGCCAATGCTTCCGAAATAACTCAAGCCGCCGGGAAGGCCGTTGCCGAAGGCGGCGGACGAGGAACCAGTGGTTGTGGCATTGGTGGCAGCGCCAAGCACCCCGTTTAAAAAATTATAGAACGACTGGCCATTGTTGACACCGCCAGCGCCGGAAATCGCATTGGGTGGCGTGCCGCCGTCGAAGTTTTTCGGATTTTGCGCCGCGGAGACGCCGAAACTTAACGTGTCGGGGCCGAGCGAGTAATCCATGATGACGGCCTCGATGAGCACCTGGGCGAGGAGCACGTCCAGTTTCGAAATGACTTGCTTGATCATGTCCATGTCCTGCCGCGTGGCAAAGATGAGCAATGCGTTGGCACGCTCGTCGGCAATAATCTTGGCCTGCCCGAAAATCTGGATTGGCGACTGGCCGCCACCGCCGCCGCCACCGCCGCCGCCCGCCTGGTTGATGATGTTCAGCAGCCGCCGCTGGAAGGGAGAAGTGGAGGACGGCGTGCCGTTGGGATTGGCTGACGCGCCAGTCTGGCCGAACGCGCTGCCGGGCGTGTTGTTGTTGACGCCGGATTGAGTCGTGCTGCTGCCCATTCCGCCCAGCGTAGTGCCGGTGGGGCGGTTGCCCGCAATTCCGCTGATGGGCGAGGAACTGGCGGAAGAGCCGACAGAAACGGTCGCGCCACCGCTGCCACCGAGGCTGTTCAACGCGTTGGCGATGTCGTCGGCCTGCGCGTAGCGGATCGGGATGACCTCGGAAATATAAACCGCCGGCACGCTGATATCTATCTTGTCAATCATCTCCAGCATGCGCTTGACGTTTTCGGCGTAGTCGCGGATGACGAGGATGTCGTTGTCGTCAATCGCGGAAATCGCATTGGGCAACTTGGAGAAGGGCTGGATGATGGGCACCATCGTGCTGGGCTTGACGTATTTCAACTGGACGATGTGCGTCACGTAGGAGCCGAGGTCGGGCAACTGGCTCGCCGGGACATCGTTGAACTCGCCGCCCGCCGCGTTGGCCTCGCCCGGCGACAGCACCTTCACAAACTTGTCGCCGATGTTGACGACCGCGATGTTGTTGAGCGCCAGCACCGCCTGCAACGCCTCAATCGCCTCGGTCTTGGTCAGCGGCGTTTGCGTCTTCAATACGATGGTCGCCTGCGGCAAACTCGCGCGCAGCAGCGTGCGGCCCACCAGGTTGGCATAGACATCGAGCACCTGGTTCACATCCACGCCTTCATAGTTGAAGGTGATGCCGGCCACCTCCCGTTCCGGCGCCCTCGGCGCTGGCGCCGGAAAGGCCGGGGACATCGGCGTCTGCGCCCAAAGGCCGGGGACGGTTAAAAACAGGATCAGGACGAGCGGGGTCGTTTTCATTTGGCGTTTGCGGTTGTGGTTTTCAAATTGGCCGGGGCGTTTCTCTGGTAGCTGGCGACGAGCCTGATGTTGGCGTTGAGCCTTTGATGCGGCGGGTCGGGCTGGAGTTCCAGGTCGCGCACGCGGATCATCGAAACGTCGGAGCCGAGTTTGTAAAGGAAATCCACCAATTGCTCGTCGGTGGCGGAGACGTTGATGTTTTGAATCTGCTCGACGAAGAACGCGTCGTTCGTGATCGTCATCGGCCGCGACATGTTGCCCATGCCGACGCCGCTGGCCAGGGCCTGCGACTGGATGGTCCGGAGGAAATCAATGGACTGGTCCTCGGGCGCGACAAATTCGCCCTGGCTCTCAAAACCCTTTACCTGCGCCTCGTAATTCGACGTTTGCAAAATGGTCGTCTGGTAGAGCTTCAGCTTCTGCCGCGCCTCCTCGAGGCGGTTGTGCAGATTGCTCCAATCGGAACGATGCGGCCAGATGAACACCCAATTGAGAACCAGGATGACAACCACCAGCACACCGACGGCCAGGCGGCGTTCCAACGGACGGAGCTGGGCGAAGAATTTCTTCATGGCGCGACCTCCGCGTGTTTCAGCTGCAGGGTGAAGTGCCAGCTCACCGCGTTGCCGCTTTGATTATAAACGAGCGGCTCGACTGCCGTCGGCTCAAACATGTCCTGGCCGTTCAGCTTCGCCTTGCGGATCGCGTCGTAAAAGTTGCCTTGACCCAGAATCTGGCCGATCTGGTCCGGCGAGCAGATGCCGTTCAGGGTGAGTTTCTGGCCGTCGGCGAAACTGGAGCGTTGCAGCGAGAGACCGGCGGGCAGTTGCTCGGCGACAATCTTCCAGCAATCCAGCGCCGCGTATTTCAACTGCTGCCGTTCCGTGAGCACCTCAAAACGCGCCTTGAGCTGCAATACGTTGGTGTAGTTGTCGCCCAATTGCGCCGCCTGCTGCTCCACCGCGACGGTCTTGTAATTCAAGAGGGCGGTCGCGCAAAAATAAATCACCACCCCGATTGCATACAAAATACCCGTCGTGACCAGCCCGCGCAGCCAGAGACGGTCCACAAACTGCTGGTGGTAACGCGCGGTAAATTCCGCAGGCAGCAGCGCCGCACCCGACGAAGACGCCGCCCGGCGCGCGGTGCGCGAGGCCAGCTCCGACGGCGACGGCGGTTCCGTCACCCGCACCGGCTCATTCAGCGCCTCGCGCAAAAGATTCTGCCACTCGACCGCGTTGACCGGATCGGCCACCAGATGCCATTTCGGCGCCTCGGTCAGCCAGCCTTCCATCTCGCCCGCCCAGCAAAGTTGCGTGAGCTGATCCTTCAAACTTTTGGCGCGGTCGCCTTCGGACGGCAGGACCACCAGGCACAGGTTTCGCAGCGCGCCCTTGCTCCGCCACGCGACAAGCGCGGCGTCTTTCCCGCGCGCACCGGCGTAAATCCACGCGCCGTCCTCCGTCGCGGGCGCGGCCTCCAACTGGTCAAGCATCGGAACTTCGAGCCGGTCGGCGAGGTAGCCATCCTTCTCCAGCCTGCCGAGGAATTCCTCCACCGCCGCGCGCCCGGCGATGACGACGATGACATGTTGCAAATCACCCTCCGCCGCCGGCAGGACGTGGAGGGTCCAGACAATCTGGGCGACGGGCCACGGCGAGAGTTTTTCCAACTGCAACTCCACCATGGCCTGCGTTTCCTCGAAGGGGCTTTGGGGCAGCTCAATGACCCGCAGAAAGACGCTTTCCGGCGGCAGCCAGGCGATATTCAACTTTGGCTGCCAGAGCGAACTCCACGATTTCGCGACCAGCCGCGACGGCAACGGTTCGCCGCCGGGGATTTTTTGCTCGCGGTCCAGGACAAAATGCCCGCCTTTCGCGTCGAACCGCCAGAGACGGTTCGCGTCGGGCGCGACTTGCATAACGTTGCAGGAATTCCAGCGGGCCATTTTTGGATTTTAGATTTACGATTTGCGATTGACGCGCGCTTCCATCCGGCGGCGCGTCAATCGCAAATCGTAAATCGTAAATGTTGCGGCGGTTGTCATTGTCTCATCGCTTGATAAATTGGGTGCGGTCCTCGCCGGCACCGAGCGCGTCCATGTGCTCCTCGATCTGGGTGACGCGCAGAACCTCGTCAATGGTCGTTTCGCCATTCCTGACCTTGTTCCAGCCGTCGGTGCGCAGCGTGCGCATGCCCTGTTCGATGGCCTTTTGGGCAATCGTCGTGGCTGGCGAGCGGTTCAAAATGAACGGGCGGATGGATTCGTTGACGATCAGCAACTCGTAAATGCCCTTGCGTCCCTGATATCCAAATTGCCGGCAATCCTCGCAGCCCGCGCCGCGCCAGAATTTTGCCGTGCCGATTTCATCCTCCGGAAATCCGATCTTGTGCAGGAAATCCGTTTCGACCTTTTGCTCGGTTTTGCAATGCGGACAAATCGTGCGCACAAGGCGTTGGGCCATCACCGCCTCGACCGACGATGCCACGAGGAACGGCTCGATGCCCATGTCAATCAGCCGCGTGAACGCGCTCGACGCGTCGTTCGTGTGCAGCGTGGAAAAAACCAAATGCCCGGTCAGCGAGGCGCGGATGGCGATCTCGGCGGTTTCCGTGTCCCGAATTTCACCAATCATCACCACGTTCGGATCCTGGCGCAAAATGTGGCGCAGCCCCATCGCGAACGTCAGGCCGATTTCCGGCCGCACGGCAATCTGGTTGATACCCTTCAATTCATATTCCACCGGCTCCTCAATCGTGATGATGCGCTTGTGGACCGAGTTGATGGCGCTCAAAAAGGCGTAGAGCGAGGTGGATTTGCCGGAACCCGTCGGACCGGTGACGAGGAAAATTCCGTGCGGCTTGATGATGATCTCGCGGATCATCGCCTCGTCATTCGGCGCGAAACCGAGCTTGTCGAGTGACAGGAAAATTTTCCCGCGGGTGAGCAAACGCAGCGAAACGCTTTCGCCATAGACCGTCGGCACGGTGGAAACACGGATGTCAATTTCCTCGCCCTTGATGCGGACGTTGATGCGACCGTCCTGCGGCAGGCGCTTTTCGGAAATGTTCATGCCGCTCATCACCTTGATGCGCGAGATGAGCGCGGCCTGAAACCGCTTCAACTGCGGCGGCATCGGCGTCTGGTGCAAAATGCCGTCAATGCGGTAACGGATGCGCAACTCGTCCTCCGCCGGCTCGAAATGAATGTCCGTCGCGCGGTCCTTGTGGGCCTCCCAGATGATCTGGTTCACGAATTTGATAACGCTGGCTTCCTGGTCGTCCTCGGTGATTTCCTTGTCGGCGAGGTCCAGATCCAGCGCCTCGCCTTCACCCAGCTCGTCGAGTGTTTCGGCGCCGACGCCGTAGTATTTTTTCAGCGACTTCTCGATTTCGGATTTTGGCGCGAGCGCGAACTCCACGGGCATTTGCGCGTCGAAGCGGACCGCGTTCATCATCGCGGCGTCGAACGGATCGCTGGCGGCGAGCTGCAACATCCCGCCGTTGACAGCCGCGGGCAGCACGGAATACTGGAACGCCACCTTCGTGGAAATTTTGTTTCGCGCCTCGGCCGGCACCGTGTGCTTGTGCAAATCAATGAACGGCCAGCCGATGGCCACCGCCAGTTTTTGAAGAAAAACGTCCTCGGCCACGCCGCGTTCGCGCGCGATGAACGTCAACAGCGGTTCGGTCGAACCGCCGGTCGCCGCCGCGCGCCATGCCTTGCGCCAGTCGTCGAATTGCTTCGGCGTCGCGTCCGCGACCGTCGTAATCAAATTTTTGGCCGAGTTGAAAGCCATGCGTTTACGCGGGATATAACAGCCGGAAGCGGGAAAAGTTGCGGAAAATCCCAAAAATGTGAACCGTTGCATCGTTAAATCGTTGCATCGGGAAAAGCCCTGTTTGACAATGCAACGATTCACGTTTTAACGATTTAACGCCTTGCATGAAACAATTCGCCACCGTCACCGTCATCGGGCGCGACAAGACCGGCGTCATCGCGCGCGTCACCAACTTTCTCTTCGAGCAGCATGCCAACATCGAGGCGCTGGAGGAACAGGTCACGCGCGGCCAGTTTAGCATGACGCTCCAGGCGTCATGGAAAACGGGTGAATTGAAACCCGATTTGCTCCGCGCCGGTCTGGAAAACCTGGCCGCGAAATTGGGCATGGAAATCAAATTGCGCCTGACCGATCCCAAGAGCCGCCAGCGCTATGCCGTTTTTGTCACAAAGGAAACCCACTGCTTCGAGGCGCTGATGGCCGCGAAATTGAAGGCTGACGCGGCGCTCGTCATTGGCAATCACGCCGGATTTGCGCCGCTGGCAAAAAAATCCAAGCTGCCCTTCGTGCATGTCAACTGGAACGACCGTGCCAGGGCCGAAGCACGCGCGTTGCGGCTGCTCGAAGAGCACGGGATTGATTTTATCGTGCTGGCGCGGTTCATGAAAATCCTGTCGCCGAACTTCGTGTGGCGCTACAAAAACAAAATCATCAACATCCATCCGTCGCTGCTTCCCAGTTTTCCCGGCCCGCAGGCCTACCGGCAGGCTTACGAACAGGGCGTGAAGATTGCCGGTGTTACGGCGCATTTCGTCTCAATGCGGCTGGACGAAGGCCCGATCATCGCGCAAGGCTCGTTTGGAATCCGTCCCGGCATGGCGCTGAAGGAACTCGTCGCGCGCGGCCAGAAAGTCGAAGCCGCCGTGCTCGTCAAGGCCGTGAAGCTTTATCTCGGCAAACGGCTGGACGTTTATTGGGGCGTGGTGAAGGAGGTTTAGACAGAAATAACAGAATGGACAGAATTTCAATTGTTGACAGATTCCCAAAATGGGAATAGTTGGATCAAATGCCTACGAAAGCTGAAATCGCAAAACTGCCCGTTGAACAACAAGAAGTTCTCGCTCAAATTGTGTTGAGCCAAGCCAGACACCGCGAGCAACTTTTGAAACAAGCTCGCGGCCTCGACTGGCGCTCGCGCTATTGGCCATTATACTCTTTTGCAGCCTTCATGATTTTCGTCGCATTATATTACTTCGATTTCTTTCATGCCCAGGAAAAGCCTTTCATTTTATATCTGCCCCTTGGCATGGGATTTGTCTTCTCCCTGATTTTTCATATCGCTCGCACCAACCGGCGGCTGGACGCCTTGTTGGAACTGCTGGACTTCGACCGTGAACAGCAGTCGAACAGGAGCAATTCAAAAGACGAAAAGCCGCCTGATGTCGCGTCAGAAAAATCCTGTTAATCTTGTCTCCATCCCGCTTGCACCTCGGCGTTCATTGGGGCGTGGTGAAGGAGGTTTGACGTGAGCGCGTTTGAACAGCCTGTTCATATTTCGCGCCGCACGCCGGCAAATTTGTGGCAGGAATACCGGATTTTTCCCGACCGGCTGGAGCTTCAATCGTGGATCCTGTTTCACACCATCGTCATTCCCGCGAGGGAAATTCTGGAAATCGAGGTTCATCCTTCGTTTTTCAGCGGGCGCAAGGGATTTGCCTGGGGCATCAAGCTCGACAATTCGGACTTTTGCCGTCACGTCCTGGTCGTGAGGAAGAGCGGACTGTTCAAGCGCATCGCGTTCACGCCGGACAAACCGGATGAGTTCGTGCGCGTCTGCCAATCCATCATGGCCGGGGGAACTTGCGCCAGAGCTGCCTGAACCTGTCCTTTCTCCTTGTGCGCCGGCAAACGAGGGCGGTTCAAGGAACGATCATATTTGATTTACCGGCGTTTCGAGCGTAGTTTTGGTTTCAGGCTGAAAACTTCAATTCGACAGCCTCTGGAAAGGAAAAACTTATGGCAAAGAAAACAAACATCAAGGGCGGCGCCAGCGGTCGCGCGCAGATTTTTTCGTTCCGCGCGCCGGACGCGTCGAGCGTGCAACTGGTCGGCGACTTCACGCATTGGCAGGAGAGTCCGATCAACCTGCAAAAGGACGCGGACGGGGTGTGGCGGAAAACGGTGCCGCTGCCGTCGGGCACGCACCACTATCGTTTCCTCGTGGATGGCCAGTGGCGCGACGACCCGGAATGCACGCTCCGTGCGCCAAACCCCTTCGGCGGCGAAAATATGACGCGCCTGGTGCCGTGAATCCGCTTGCGCCTCGACTCGACCGGGCAAAGTGATACGCTGACGGAGTGAGTGATTTGACCGTTGGCCTTTTGAGCGCGCTGCTGGCGACGAACCAGCCGCAGGCCGTCAGCAATTTGATCCAGCAAGACACCGGCGTTTCAGTCGCGGTGGTCAACCCGAACGATCCGACGGAGCGGGAGTTGGAAAATCTGATGACCGACGACGACACGGCACTGGCCGAAGTGGACCAATGGATTCAGACGAACAACGCGCTGGCGGCGAAGGGCGCGGGTGAATCGAAGGAGGCGTTAAACCAGCGAATCCACGCGCGGCTCGACACGATCCGCAATAACTACGCCAGCTTCCTCCGGCGCCATCCCGATTCGGCGCGCGGCTATCTGGCCTACGGCAGTTTCCTGGACGACATCGGCGACGAGGAGGCGGGCAAGGTGCAATTTGAAAACGCCTCGCAAATTGACCCGAAAAATCCGGCGGCGTGGAACAACCTGGCCAATTACTATGGCGAAAACGGCCCGTTGACGAACGCCTTTGCCGATTACACCCGGGCGATTGAATTGGACCCGACCGAGCCGGTGTATTACCAGAATCTCGCGACGACGGTTTATCTTTACCGCAAGGACGCGCGGGAATTTTACGGCATCAACGAGCAGCAGGTTTTCGACAAGGCGCTGGCATTGTATCGCAAGGCCGTCCAGCTCGACCCGGAAAATTTCGAGCTCGCGACGGATTACGCTGAAAGCTACTACGGCATCCGCCCGCTGCGCACCAACGATGCCCTCGTGGCGTGGACAAACGCGCTCAACATCGCGCGCAACGATGTCGAGCGTGAAGGTATTTTTATCCACCTCGCGCGCGTCAAAATCGCCGCCATGCGTTTCGACGAGGCCCGCGCGCAGCTCGACGCCGTGACCAACGCCTTTTATGCCGATGTCAAAAACCGGATGGAACGCAATCTGGTCGAGCGCGAAAAGGCGGCGACAAACCCGCAACTGGTGACCGCAATCGGTGCCCGTGATTCCATAAATGTTACGGCCAGCCCGGTTACAGCCTCCACGAACACCCCGGATCTTTCCACAAATCTCATCCTGACCCCGCTGCCACTGCGGCCGGCGACAACCGCGCCTCCTTGAAATTCAACTTTGTGTCTGCTCCGCTTTGTGATGATATATTGGCGCATGAGCTTTTATGAAAAGTTGAAATTCGACGCGAACGGCCTGATTCCTGCCATCGTTCAGGAGCAGAAAACCGGCCGCGTGCTGATGATGGCGTGGATGAACCGCGCGTCGTTCGAAAAGACCATCGAGACCGGCAAGACACATTTCTGGAGCCGCTCGCGCCAGAAATTCTGGATGAAGGGCGAAAGCAGCGGCCACACGCAGACCGTCAAGGACATCGCGTTCGACTGCGACGGCGACACGCTGCTCATCCAGGTGGAGCAGACCGGCGCGGCGTGCCATGAAGGATACCAGTCGTGCTTCTTCCGCTCGGTTGAAAACGGCGGAAAATCGTTTAAGGTGACGGAAGCCCAACTGGAAACGCCGGAGCAAATTTACGGAAAGAAGTAAAATCAGTTGCCGCCAAAGAACACAAAGAGCGCAAAATCCCGAAAAATTCTTTTGCGATCTCCGCGTTCTTTCGCGGCTATAAAAAATTATGGATGACACCATTCCATTCGCCAGCCGCGAGTATTTTTTGATGCTCGCGCTGCTCGTGTTTTCGCGCGGCATGGATTTCTTGAGCACTTGGATTGCCACCCCAAATCTCATGCTCGAAGGCAATCCGCTCGCCAAAAAGCTCGGCTGGAAATGGGGCGTGCCGCTCAACATCGCCTTTTGCCTCGTGCTCCCGCTCTGGCCGCTGTCGGCGATTGTCGTCGCCACCGCCAGCGTGCTGGTCGCCGCGCGCAATTTCCAGTCCGCCTGGCTCATGCGCTCGCTCGGCGAGGAGATTTACCGCCGCTGGCACGTCGAGCGCGTGCGGGAAACGCGCGTCACGCTTTACCTGTTTTGCCTCGCTGGAAACACGCTGCTCACCGCCGCCGTGGGCGCGGCGCTGATTTATTTCAACAATCCCGAAACGGCGGGATTCGTGGCGTTCGCCATCGGCATGGGCATGATTGCCTACTCCATTGCCGTGGCGTTTTACACGCTGCTTGCCATCTGGCGGATCCATCGCGCGGCCAAACGCGAAGCCCGCGAACTGGCAGCGCGGGATTCACAACCCAACGGCCAGCCTCTGGTCATCGAAACTTGCTCGCGCCCGCCTGGCCAAATCGTTTAAGCTGCGGGCAATAGGACTGATCCTTTATGTTGGGCGGATGAATATGAGCACTGAAAATCCAGCCAAAGCGATTTTTTGGGAATACGCGTGCAATCACTTTTTTCTGGATAGAGACGGTGCAAAGGATAATTACTTGCGAGTTGGAGGCGGAGATAACGAAAAAGAAGAGCAGTGGCGCAAGGAATATGTCGAACACTGGATATCGCAAATATCCACTATCGATCTCCTTCCACTTCGTCGTTTAATGGACTCAATCGCGGTCGAGGCAATTCCAGTCCTGCTCGCCATTAAGGATTACGGCGATGATTACTCGAAGTTCTGGTTTGCGTTTGCACTTCAAAATCTAGCTAAACGACAATCGGCAAACAGACATGATCAAGTAAAGGCTAGAGCAAAGGCAAAAACACTTTGGGAAGAGATTCTAAGTTCACCAAACGGGATTTTGCCTGAACATCGGAAAGACGTGAAACCCTATATGCTTGAAGCTTTCAAGGCAAAGACAGCAGAGGACTATGTTCGAAACTATTGTATCCGAAAACTTGGTGAAGAAAAATGATGTTCATAGGAAAGTATTCTGCGGCTTCCTGCTTTTGTTTTCTCCAGGCATCGGCTAAACATGAGTCATGTATTCGCCGTCGCTTGATGAATTTTTGAAGCTCGCCGCGCAGGGAAATCTCATTCCCGTCACGCGCCGCATCCTCGCCGATTTCGAGACGCCGCTCTCGGCCTACCGCAAAATCAGCGGGCAGGGCGAATCGTTCCTCTTCGAATCCGTCGAGGGCGGCGAACACATCGGGCGCTACTCGTTCGTTGGCTGCAACCCGCGCGCTGTCATCCGGCAAGACGGCCAGCACGTCCAGATGTTTGAAAACGGCCGTGTCACGGAAAGCTTCGTCGTCGGCAAGGACGCGAAAGACGGCCTCGAAGTCGTCGAGCGCGTGATGAAGAAATACCGAGCGGTGGCCTTGCCGGGACTGCCGCGCTTCACCGGCGGCGCGGTCGGCTTCATCGGCTACGAATTCATCCACGATGTCGAGCCGGTTGTCCCCCGCCCGCCGCAGGATGAATTGAAAACGCCCGTGATGTATTTTCTCGTTGCCGATCAGCTTCTGATTTTTGACCGCGTCGCGCAGACCATCACGATTCTGGTGAACGCCATTCTCAACGATGCCGAAACTCCCGCCGACGCCTACGAAAATGCCGTTGGCGAAATCGAGCGGCTCGTCTCGCTGCTCGAACAACCGAGCGAAAATCAGCCGGTGAGCGTGCCGGACGAAATCCCGCCCGTTGTGTTCGAGTCGAACCAGACGAAGGAAAAGTTTTCCGCCAACGTCGAGGCGGCGAAGAAATACATCACCGCCGGCGACATCATCCAGGTCGTCGGCTCACAGCGCTTTTCCGCGCCGGTCAAAGCCTCGCCGCTGGACATTTACCGCGCCGCGCGCAACATCAATCCGTCGCCCTACATGTTTTTGCTGGAGCTGGACGGATTTTCGCTCGTCGGCGCGTCGCCGGAAATCCACGTCCGCTGCGAGGAAGGCAAGGTGGAAATCCGCCCGATTGCCGGCACGCGCCGTCGCGGCAAATCCGAGGCCGAGGATGCCGCGCTGGAAAAGGAATTGCTCGCCGACCCGAAGGAACGCGCCGAGCACGTCATGCTGGTGGACCTCGCGCGCAACGACATCGGCCGCGTCTGCGATTTCGGCAGCGTGCAGGTGAAGGATTTGATGTTCATCGAGCGTTACAGCCACGTCATGCACATCGTTTCGCAGGTGGAGGGAAAATTATCCGCCAGCAAGACGAATTATGATTTGATGCGCGCGACATTCCCGGCAGGCACGGTCAGCGGCGCGCCAAAAATCCGCGCGATGCAGATCATTTCCGAACTCGAACAGACCTCGCGCGGGCCGTATGCGGGCGCGGTCGGCTATTTTTCCTTCAACGGCAATCTGGACACCTGCATCACCATCCGCACCGCGCTCATCAAGGACGGCCGGGCTTATGTGCAGGCCGGCGGCGGCTGGGTGAATGACTCCACGCCCGAAGGTGAATTTCAGGAGACGGTGAATAAATCCATGGCGATGCGGAAGGCGATTGCGATGGCGGAGAATTTTTCGCGGGAATCGTAAGTCCGCAATCCGGCTTCGGCATCGGCAACGGGCGGATGGCGAAGGGCATCAATTTCCAGCCGGCGGCGCGTTGGTAGGACTGGAGAAATAGTCGCCGCCGGGCAGAAGTTCCTCGAAGGTTCGGATGGGATGCAGCGGCAAAAGAAGGATTTTGGGCACATATACCGGCACATATTTCGGATTTTCCAGCGTGCCGGTGACCTTGTATTCAAACAGCTTGGTGACGGGATAGAAAATGGTGCTGATGACCGGACCGACGCCCCAGAGATTGTGCAGCAACTGCGCGGTGATGCGCGCGTTCACGTTCTCCCGCAAATCCACCGTGCCACTGTATTGCAGGCGCGTCATGACCGTGTCAATTTCCAGCGGGTCAGAATAGATCACACCGTTAGTGATGGCAAAAGCCGCCGCCGCGTCCGTCGCGCGGCTGTTGCCCAGCCCCGGCGAAACGTCGTTCAAGAATGGCGACAAGAGACCGAAAAGCTTGATGTCCCAAATCAATCCGTCGTGCAGATGCGCCTCGCCGAAACCATCCAGCGTCCGCCAGTCCCGCGAGTCGGCGCGCGTCACGACAATCCGCCCGGACAGCGTGCCTTCGAGATTATTGGTGGGCGACGACAAATCGGCAGCGAGCGTGTGCAGGTTGATGTTCGTGATGGCCGCGGTAAATTGGTAATCAGCGCCCTCGTGCGGCACGCGGAAATCGAAGTTCGCAAAGCCGTTTCCCGAGCCGCCGTAAAGTTCCGCCGCGATGTTCGTCAAAACCAGCGTCTCGCCCATCCAGTGGATCGTGCCGGTGATGCGCGCCGCCCGGAGCTTGAGACATTGGAATGGCACGCCTCCCACGACATCGAAGCTCAGGTCCGCGTCGTCCACGTCATGCACGCCGTTTATGTCGCGCAACGGCACGCAGCCTTCCACGAACACCGTCGGCGGCTGCAAAAAATGATACGGCTCCAGGATGTGGGCGGTTTTCGGGCCGATGGCGCGCGCGATGGCCGCCGGGTCGGCGGTGCTGTAGCCGTTTTTGAAGAGTATCAGCCGCCGGTTGAAGTCCAGCGTGACCAGGTCGGCGGTCATCGTTTGGGTGCCGCGCCACAAACGCGGGCTGATAAATTCCAGCACGTGGTTCGTGTAGGACAAGTCGCCCGTGACGCTGTCCATGGACACGCCGCGCACGGCGAAATTCGTCAACGCCACGCGCCCGGTCGCGCCAATGCCGTCGTAATCATACAAACGTCCCCACACATCCGCGTCCAGATGCACCGGTTCGGCGAACCGCACAATCCCAAAACCGCGCACGGCGTTGCTCGCCGTCAAAAACGGACGGACGGCTGCGGGGTCGAACGCGCCGCTGACGTGCCAGCGGTAATTTTTCGCGGCGTCATCCTCGGTGCCGCTGATTTCCAGCCGCGTTTTGGACTGCGTGATCGTGACGGCGGGCAGCCGCCAGACGAGGTTCGAGTAGGCAAACCGGGCAGCCGCCGAGTCAATGCCCGCGCCAAACGCCATGCCATTTGTGAAAGCCAGTTCGCCGAGCAATTGAACCGTCGGCTGCACTTCGTCGCGCCAGACAGGCTGGCGGTTCGTCCACGCGGGCAGGACGAGCGAACCGCCGACGCGCAATGTCGGGGGTTGCATCCACGAGAAGTCCGCGAGCCGTTCGCGCGTCTTGTCCGTCAGCAGCGCCGAGACCGCATGAAGATCGAAACATGAGAAGTTGGTGAACCCAAACTCGCGCGTGGCCACGTTCAGCCAGGCCCGGCCTTCCAGCCGCCCGCCGCCAAGCCGGGCGGAGAGATTGGTGAGCGCCAGTTCCGGCGCGCGCCAAGAGCCGCCGCATGAAACCGAGTCAGCGCTCAATTCTTCTGATTTCAACTGCGCAAGCCGCGCCGTCCAGACCAGCCGATACGGCTGCAGGTTGGTCCACCACGACCACGAGGCTTCATAATTGGTCGGGGCGTCCGCCGGCGCGGTGAGCCGGGCGGTGAACTGAATGTCGCGCGCACCGGCCCAAGGCGTCTGGACGCCGGCAGCGTTGACAGTCAGTTGAACGGCAAAGGAATGAACGTCGCGCGCGTCGCCTTCCACCGTGAGGCTCAATTGCGGCACGCCGGTGAAGTGGATTTTGCGGAGCATGTCGGAAAATTGTTGCAGTTGCGCCCGCAAAGCCGCCGCGCCGCCGGTTTGAGCGCCGCGAAAAATCCCCCAATCGCGGATTTCCGGCGCGTGGGCGATGTCGCCGGACAGGGCGAGTTTCGCGCCCGCAAATTCAGCCTTGAAATTGTCGAGCGACCATGTGTCGTCCGCATCAAAATGCAGCTGGGTCTGGATGTCGTCGAGCTTGAGGGCGTTTGTCGGCGACAGCGGCAGGATGAATTTGCCTTCGCGCAGCGTGAAGCCGTCGAGCTGGAGCCGCCGGTGCATTGCGGCGCGGAAATTCAATTCCAACCGGACTTCCCGCGCCGAAAGCGCCGGGCTGCCGGGCGCGGCGGCGTGGCCCACGCGGACGTTTTCCGCGATCAGCCCGTGAAGGAGGCTGAAGCGCAACCAGGAAAATTCCAGTTCGACGCCGCGTTCGCGGAGGGTTTCCACCAGCCGGCGCTTCAAAAAATCCGGCACGCCGACGCGGTCAAACCAGACAAACGCGCAAATCAGCGCGATCACCGCAACCAGCGCGGCGCGGCGGAACCAGCGGAAGCCCACACGGCATTTGCGCCAGAAACCGGATTGCATATCACGGCACGTTGGCCGGAATGGTGAGAAAACTCAAGACGAACTGGTAAAGCACCGGCGGAAAAAGGAACGCCCAGCGCTCGCCATCGAGCGTGACGGCGGCCAGCGCGGATTGCGCCTGCGGGTATTCGGCGCCGAAGTCCACCGTGTCCTTTTCGCCGGTCTTGAGTTCAAAGGTGATTTGCAAATTGTTCGTGCTGAAACCGTATGCTTCCGGCCCGGTGAAATTGCGCGCAACCCAGGCGGCGGCGGTCAACTGGCCGAAACGTCCGGCGGTTTGCTCGATGTATTTGCCCTCGATGAAGCCTTGCGAACCGGCGGCCAGCGACCATTTGCCCGGCCCGTTGCGGATCATCACGCGCGTTTTCCCGTTTTGATGCAGCGTGATTTGAGCCAGGTCGTCCAGGTTGAAATTCCAGATTCGCCGCTCGCGGAATTCCCAGTCCGCTTCCGGCAGCCGGTTGAAATCCAGCATCGTGATGTCGTAAACGAAATTTTCCTCCCCGGCGCACCGGACAAAGACCTTGTTGTCCTGGTTCGTGCCGAAATCCAGTTGCGCGACGACGGCATTCGTGTCGCCCGCCGCCGAGCGCAAAATGATCTCGCGTTGCGGCGAGGCGAGGCCATAGGCCGGCAAATCGGGCGCGGTCACGACAGCCTTCACAAAATCCGCGATGCGCAGACCGGCAAGCGTCTTGATGAACAATTGCACGTTGTCGGCGTCCGCGGGAAACTTTTCGCCGACGATTTGCCAGTCGTTGGAGGCTTGTTCCCGCAGAATAAAATGGTTTGCGCCGCGCACTTCGATTTCCGCGACCGGCGCGGTCAATTCAAACAGCCGTGAATCGCGGAAATCATTCACCGCACCGCGCCACGGCACCAGCGGTTCGGCGGCGGTCGTGACGATGGTGTTCCAGCCGTCGCGTTTCGCATAAACCTGTGTCGCGTCATTCGCCGGGCTTTTGCCCAAATGGACGGCCGCCACGAGGTTGGTGCCCTGACCGAGCCACAGATCAAGATCAGCCGGCTGCAGGCCAAACGCAGTGAGATCGGCATTTGTATCATCGGTGACGAATTGCGTGACGGACGCGGCTTCGAGTCGTTGCAGCGCGTCGGTGATGTGGTCGGCGTCGGCGCGCGCCGGCAACGGCCGGATCATGTGCCAGAGATGATTCGTCGCATCCCGCCGCAATTCGATGACCTTCGAGTTGTTGGTCAGCACAATCCAGTCAAAGTCGTTTTGTCCGGCGTTCACGAGCGCGGTGTCGCGCCATTCGTCGGCGGCGTGAGGAATCAGCTTGAGCCAGCCGGCGTCGGCCACAGACGCGCCGTCCACACCGGCGACGGTCAGATAAACCTGGTCGCCGGGAGCGGTTTTGTTGCCCACCTTCAGTTGCCAGCTCTGGTCGCCCGTGGCAATGAAGAGCGTGGCCTGCGGGTTTTCAAAACCGAATTCCGTTTCGGAATTTTTTTGTTCGCGCAGTTCCGCCGCGCTGATTTTGGCGGGCGTGATTTTTTGAAGGGCGTCGAGGAGCGCCTCGATGGCGGCGGCCTGCGCGGGATAGGAAACGGGCCTGGTCAGAACCCAGCCGCTGTTCGTGCGCCCGGCGCTGATTTCCAGCACGCCGGCTGGAAACACTTGAACGCTCGTGACGGAGGCGGCGCGAAAGCCGGGCAGGAGCGGCGCTGGCCCGGCCATGACCGGACGGAGGTAGTGCTCAAAGACGAAGATGAACGCCAGCAGCGCCGAGGCAAATACGAACCAGATTCCTGTGGTTTTCGAATTCATTATCTTCTTCGCGCCAGCCAGACCAACCAGCCGAAGACCAGCACCCCGCCGGGCAGCGCGGCCAGCAGGAGCCAGCGGACGGTTTTTTGCTGGTCGCGCGTCATTGTCAGGCGGAATTCCGTGACGGGCCGCGGCCCGATGCCTTCGAGCAGCACGGTGCGGTCGAGCAGCCAATTCGCGGCATAACCGGCAAAATCCAAGTTTGCGACGGCATTAATCATCTGGTTGTCGAGAAAAGATGAATCGCCCGCGACGATCATGCGCGTGATGCCGCGCGCGCCGGCGACGCCGGGAACGGGCTTCTGTTCGACGGCAACCACGAGCGGATAACTACGCGGCGGCGCGGCTGGCTCGCCCATAAGCGTTGATTGCGGGCTGGAGGACAGAAGTTCATCAACCTTGGGCGCGTCGGCGGGCGGATTTTGCAGGTTTAGCGCGCCCACGGGTCGCGGTAAAATCAGTTGCACCGCCAGTCCCGTCAGTGGATTGACGACCGGATGATTGTTGAAAGTATTGATTATCACATCATTGCCAGAATACGAGTATTTCGGGTCTTGCACTACGTCATTAAGGACAGCAACCCCCCAGCGTGCGAGGATAGGATCAAGTCCGGTCGGCTGTTTAAGGGATAAATAGTTGAAGAGCACGAACAGCCGCCCGCCCTGCTCAAGGTATTGGTCAATCTTCAGGAGTTCCATTTCCGAAAGCGCCGTGCGCGGTCCAGCGATGATGAGCAGGTTGCAATCGTCCGGCACGGCGTTCTGGCCAAGCAAATTCAGCGGCTCGGTCGCAATATAATTTTCACCGAGGATCGCGCCGAATTTCAGGTAGCCCTGGTCGCCGGAATCGGACAGCGACGGTTCGCCGTCGCCTTGCAGGAAATACGCCTTGAGTGGCTTGGGGGTTTCCACCGCGAGCAGCATCGCGGTGAACATCATTTCGCCGTTGAACGCGATGGGTTTTCGGCGGAATTCGCGTTCGGTGGGGTTGGGCACCTCCTCCAGTTTGACCTGCGTGAGCGCGTCGCCATTCACGACTTTGAAATGGCCGCCGCAGTCAAAAATCACGAGGTCCTTGTCCTTCGCCGAACCCAACTTGTATTGTTCCTTGATTTTTTCCGCCTCGCCCGCGTCGCGCATATAGTCCACGGTTTTGACGGAAATGTCCGGGTTCGCCGAGCGGTATTCGTTCAGCAAAGCAATGATGGTCGGATACCAGTCGTCGGTCTTGTCGTAGTAAACCGTCACGGCGATGTGGTTCGTGATCGAATGCACCACGCTCAAGGAGCGCGGGGACAACTTTGTCTGCGTTTGTGAGCTCAAGTAAAACCGCCCGTAAAATTTCGCGCCGAGATAATTCACCATCACGACCACCGCGAGCACCAGCACGGTGCGCACTACCACGTCGAGGCCGATTTTCCAGCGGCGGCCCGGCGAGAAACTGGGTTGGGATTTGGCGGCCATGTTATTTCCAGCGGCGGCTTTCCACCACGCGCAGGGTCAGGAACAAAAAGAAAAAGGTGGCGCCCGCGTAAAAAATCACCGTGCGCGTGTCCACCACGCCCCGCGCGAAATCACCCATCTGGTCGAACAGGCTGAAATAGGACAGCGCCTGCGTCTGCCATTGAGCGGTCACGGGAATTGATTTCGCCAAAAAACCGAGCGAGAACAAACTCACGCCCAGCACGAAACTAATCATCGCCGCCGCCATCTGGCTCTGCGAAATGGCTGACGCAAAGCAACCCAGCGACAGAAACAGGCAGCCGGTGAGGAAAATCCCCAGATACATTCCGCCCACCGTTCCCGCGTCCAGCGCGCCCGGCTGGTTGGTGAAATGCCGCACGATGAACAGGCACGCCAGCATCGGCAGCCATGTCACCATGTAAAAAATTATCGCCGCCGCGAACTTCGCCGCGACCGCCTGGATGTCGCTCACCGGTGTCGTCATCAGCGTCTCGAACGTGCCGGAGGCTTTTTCCAGCGCGAACAGCCGCATCGTAATCACCGGCGTGACGAGCAGCAGGATCAACCAAAAATAAAAAGTGCCATAAAACATCTCCGTCACCTGCGCGGTGAATGGATCGTTGCCGAGTCCCGCGATTAAAACGACGAAGCTCAACCCGACCAGCAGCGTCACCGCCGCAATGATGACGTAGCCCGTGATGGAAAGAAAAAACGCCGATAGTTCCCGCCGCAGCAGCGTCCAGAAAATTTTCACTCGTTTTCCTCCTCGTCCGGTTGGGTGATCTGCACGTAAATGTCCTCGAGTGAATGGCGGCTGCGCGTTAATTCGCGCACCACCCAGCCACGGTCGCGCGCCAGCGCGAAAATCACCGGGCGCAGATCCAGCCCGTCGCGCGGCGTCAGCGCGCAGCGGAAAAATTCCCCGTCGCAGGGCGAAACATCAAACTGTTCCACTTCCGCCAGGCTTTCAAAAGCCGCACGCAGCGCCTCCGCCGGCACGGCGATTTCCGCGATGATCTGGCTGCCGCCGGCCATGAGCCGCTGCAAATTATCCGGCGTGTCCGCGGCGACGATTTTGCCGCCAAACATGATGAGCATCCGGCTGCACATCATTTCCGCCTCCGGCAAAATATGCGTCGAAATCAGAACTGTGTGCTTCCCCGCGAGGCTTTTGATCAATTGCCGCACCGTGCGGATTTGGTGCGGGTCGAGGCCGATGGTTGGCTCGTCCAGAATGATCAGTTCCGGCTCGTGCACCAGCGCGTCCGCGAGACCGACGCGTTGCCGGTAGCCTTTCGAGAGCTGGCCGATGATGCGCCGGCCCACGTCTGACAGGCCGAATTGCTCCATCACCGTCGTCACGCGCTCGCGCGAGCGCCGCCAGCCTAGCCCCTTGAGCCGCGCGCGGAATTTCAGATACTCGCGCACGCGCATTTCGGGATACAGCGGATTGTTTTCCGGCATGTAACCAATGCGGCGGCGCACCTCCACCGACTGGTGAAACACGTCGAAGCCCGCCACGCGCGCCGTGCCGCTCGTCGCCGGCATGAAGCACGATAAAATGCGCATCGTCGTGCTTTTCCCCGCGCCGTTCGGGCCAAGCAGGCCGACAATTTCGCCGCGCGCGACCGCGAACGAAATGTCACTCACCGCCGTGCGTCCCGCATAGCGCTTTGTCAAATTGGAAACTTCAATCATCAATTTTATGAACCGTAAAGAACTTATGCCAGTGTAGCCGAAAACACCTTGCTGCGGCGAACAAAAACTTCGCCTGCCAGTAATTAAACAGGCAAACATCACCGGAGTTGCGTTCAAAATAATTCCTCCTCCTTCTCGTCCTCGTCTTCGAAATGTTCAGCTTAAGTCGAGGACGAGGACGAGAACGACGACGAAGACGAGGAAGAATTGACATCAAACGGCCTTGACTTTGCAGTCCAATCACGCAAAAAACTGCGTCGTGAATTCCCGCATGGAAAATTTTTACGCCGTCTGGCGCAACCAGTGCCGTGCCACGGACGTTTTGCGTGACAAAGACGGCTTTCCCGCCGAGCGGCTGCTCCAGGCCGTCTGGCGGCATCAGCGGCTCCGGCGTGACCGGTTGAAAACTTCGGACGGGAAAACTGTCCACGTGCTCCACCCCGGTTTCGCCAGCGTCGAAGGCGGGCCGGACTTTCGCGGAGCCGTCATCCAAACCGGCGACGACCCACCACGCTACGGCGACGTGGAAATTGATTTGCGCAGCAACGGCTGGCACGCGCACGGCCACGACCGCAATCCGAATTTCCAAAATGTCATCCTGCACGTCGTCTGGGAAACCGGAGCACCAGCCTCCGGCCCGGCACGAAATAACCGTCCACCGACTTTGATGATAAACAACTCTCTCGACGCGCCGCTTGGCAAATTGAGTCAGTGGCTAGAAAATGAATCCGCGTCTGCATTGCCGGAAAAGCTGCGCGGCAAATGTTCCGCGCCTCTGCGCGAACTCGACGAACCGCAGCTCGCCGGTCTTTTGCACCAGGCCGCCCGCGTCCGTTTGGAGGCCAAGGCTGCGCAATTTTCCGCACGGGCGCGGCATGCCGGCTGGGAACAGGCGCTGTGGGAAGGATTATTTCGCGCGCTCGGCTACAAACACAACGCCTGGCCCATGCAAAATCTGGCCGAATCGCGGTTGCTCTGGTCGTCTGGCGCAAAATCGCCATTTGCATTTCAAGCGCGGCTGCTTGGCATCAGCGGCCTGCTGCCGGCGGAATTGACCCGGTCGCAAAAAAGTTCGGACACCTATTTGCGCCGCGTCTGGGATTGCTGGTGGCGCGAGCGTGATGAATTTGCGGATTGCACCCTGCCGCGCGCCGTGTGGAAATTCCACGGTCTGCGTCCGGCGAACCATCCGCAGCGGCGGTTCGCGCTCGCGGCGCACTGGCTGGCGGACAAAGATTTCATTTCAAAAATTGAAAACTGGTGCGCGACAGAAATTCCAGACGGTAGGGCGGCACCGCCGCGCCGCCGGGCTGACCGGCAGGTCAGCCCCACCAAGCTGGTTAGTTCGCTTCAGGAAATTTTGCAGGTTGAGCGCGATGAATTTTGGTCGTGGCATTGGACGTTCAAGTCGGCGCGGCTGCCGAAACAGCAGCCGCTGCTAGGCGGGACGCGCGCGACGGATCTGGCGGTGAATGCGATTTTGCCGTGGCTGTGGGCGCGCGCGGCGGAGGGCAAAAATGCGACGCTGCGACTCGAAATCGAGCGGCGCTACTTCGACTGGCCGGCGGCGGAGGACAATGCAGTTTTGAAACTGGCGCGGCAGCGGCTGCTTGGAACTTCCAATCGCCGAGTGCTGCGGAATGCGGCGGAACAGCAGGGCTTGATGCAAATCGTCCGCGATTTTTGCGAACACTCGAATGCAGTTTGCGACGATTGCCGGCTCCCGGCGATGGCGGCCGAATTTCGCGCGGCCAACGGCGGCGCGTGACGCGAATCCCGCTACTCGCCACATCATTTCACTTCAATCTTGTCGAACGGATTGTTCACAAAACCGTCCGGGGACGGCTCGTTCAGGACGGGAACTTTGCCGGTTTGCGGCGGCTTGGCGGAATGATTGTTGGCCGCAGCGGGCTGGGGCGCTTCTTCAACAGCATACGGATTTTTTGCGCGTTTGGCTCGCGGCAGCGGGCTGATCATCACGTTGATGCCACGGCCGATAAGCTTCGGCTGAAAATCGGGATGACCAAAGGGTGCGATTGCCTCAAGAAATTTTTTGATGACGTCAAAGCCGAATTCCTGGTGCGCCATCTCCCGGCCGCGGAATTTGAGCGCGACCTTCACCTTCATGTCCTCGCACAGAAAACCGATCGCGTGCTGAACCTTGATGCCCAGGTCGTGCGGATCAATGCGCGGACTCAACTGGACTTCCTTCACCATCGAGGCGTGCTGGTGCTTTTTGGAATCTTTTTCCTTCTTGGCCTTCTCGTAGCGAAACTTGCCGATTTCAACGAGGCGGCAGACGGGCGGCACGGCATTGGGCGCGATTTCAACGAGATCAACTGCATGCTGCCGTGCCAGAGTCAGCGCTTCGTTGAGCGAAATGACGCCAAGCTGTTTTTCCCCCATGACGACGCGGACTTCGCGGGCGCGGATTTTGCCGTTGACCCGGAGGAACGAATCGGACGAAGAATGGCGTGAAGGGAAAGGGCGGCTCAAGACACCCTCGACGGTTGTGGCATAGCTATAAATTTTGACATCAAATCTGTCGTCGGACTAATTCAGACAATACCGTTTAATTAAGCCCTGCCTGCGCCCAATGCAAGCAGAAAATTCGCCATAAAATCAAGAACCGCTCCGATACGCCTGCAGACTCCGGACAAAATCGTCAGGCACACCGAAATCAAACCGTTCCGCCGCAACCATTTCCAACGCGAGATAACCTTCCCGCTGCCGCTGGATTTCTTGTGCGCGGGTCAATTGAAACTCGCCATTGTCGCGAACGTTATCCCGCATCATTTCTTCCAGCACCTCGTAAATCGAGGGCGCGAGCAGGTGCAAGCCGAACCAGCCGAGCCAAATCCCGGCAGAAAGGTCATCCACGCGCAATTTGTCCCGCGCGACGGCCACGGCGGGTTTTTCGATGATGAGCGAAACGTCAATCAACCGGGAGTTTTCGGCGCGGCGCGCGCCGGCAATCGTGCCGTAGCCCTTCAATTCATCCGCACCAATCCGGTTCACGGCGGAAACACTTTTGCCTCCGGAAATTTCAGCGGTGTCCGCCAGTTCGCGATAAGGCGAGTGTGTGCCACGCGGGCCACCGTGTTTGCCGCGAAATAAATGATCTCCGAGCACCAACAAAACCATTTCATCCGCCGCAAAATCCTTCGTTTGGAAAACCGCATGGCCGTAGCCTTCCTGCTGGCGCTGAACGGCGAAGGAAATGCGCTTCTCAAAACCGCGCATCTGTTCCGCCTCGCGGAGCAACGCCGGATATTTTTCAAGGCGTTTGAGATAGGCAGCGTCCGGGCCGCGCAGATAATCGCACACCATCTGCTCCTCGCCGGGCTGGACGATGATGCAAATCTCCTCGATGCCGGCGGCTTCGAGTTCGAGCAGGTGATAATGAAACAGCGCGCGGGCGATGCCGTCCGGGCCGACGACGGGAAACAATTCCTTTTTCACCGCGTGCGACGCCGGGAAATGGCGCGTGCCGAGTCCGGCGATGGGGATGACGGCTTTGCGAACCGCGAAATCTTGTTTGTTCATGCTCGTCCTCGTTCTCGTCCTCGTTCTCGTCCTCGAATTGTTATTCCCGATTACGAGAACGAGGACGACGACAAGGAGGATTCTTACACATCGAACCGTTTCCAGCCGTTCGCGCCAAAGGCGTAGCGCTTGGCGCCGAATTCAATCGCGCCGGGCGACATGCCCTCAAAAATGTCCGGCATCGCGCCGACGCGCCGGGAAAATTCGACGGCGATTTGCGGGATGTGCTCCTTCAGCGCCTCGATTTTGCCGAACACGGCAACGGTGCCGCCGGTGCCGCCGCCGGTGATTTTGGCGCCGCAAAGCCCGTTTTCCGGGCCGCGCTTGCGGACGGCTTCCACCAGAAAATTCACTTCCGGCACCGAAAGCCGGCAGTTGTCGCGGTAGCTCTCGTGCGCGCCATACATCATTTCGCCGGCCTCGATGCAGGCGCGTTCGTCGCCGCCGGAAGCCGCGCGCAAGGCCTCGATGAATTTCAGCACGCGCTCGTTTTCACCGATGGGATGGCGCGTGGGACCGGCGACGCGGTAGGTCGCATCCGGTTGCACGGTCGTCACCGGGTCGTCGTGCGTCTTGTATTGCGCGAGAAAATCCGAGCCGAGGATGGTTTCGGGAATTTGCGGCTGGTATTCGGCTTTCAATTCGGCCGGAGAAATTTCGGTGAGGTAATTCAGCGCCGCGCGGCCGGTTTTGGCGCGGAGTTCGTTGATGATTTTTTTGCCCATGAACGCGCCGATGCGGACGTTGCCGTAGGCGTTGCCGGCGACGGAATGGCGGACCATCGAGTTGATGCCGACGAAGCCGGTGCCGGGCGGGATTTCAACCTCTCCGACAATCGAGCCGGGGCGGCAAAGGATGTGAGTCAGCTTGCCTTCGTGACCGCTGGCAACGGCAATCTGGTCCATGATGCCGCACGGCGCTCCGACGACGTGATTTTCCGCCATCTGCCCCAGCCGCGCGATGCGCGCACCGTCGAGCTGGAGGCCGAGATAGGAATTCAGGCACGACAACGTGCCGATTTCCACGGCGGCGGAACTGCCGATGCCGACGTTCATCGGCACCGCGCTCAACAGCATGAAACTGAAACCGTAAGGCAATTCGATGGATTCCTCCTTCAACAAGGTGAAAATGCTCCCGCCAATATAGGCCGCCCAGGCAGCCAGCGGATTGGCCAGGCAAAGCTCGCGCATTTGTGTGTAGGCGCCGACGGCGTCGCCCGAAGTCAGGTAGTCCAGCGGGATGCGCGTCTCGACGGGAAGGCTGCGATGGCCGACCTGCACCGAGCGGATGCGCAGCGTGCGGTCGGTGCGCGCCTGCAACGCCATCAACATGCCGCGGCCCAGCACCGCTTCGCAGACATTCGCGCCGGAGTAATCGGCGATGCCGCCCATCACGTCCAGCCGGGCGGGCACCCGCGCCACCCAGACCTCGCCGCTGTTGAAAAAACCGGCGAGTCCCGTCGGGTCGCCATTCGGTTTGCGCAGGAGCTGCTCGAATTCGGAAATTTCAAACGGTGATGCGTCGTTCATTGGTTCTCGCATGACGATACCAGATGCCGGCGGCGGGTCACGCGCGAAAAGTCACCGGTGATGGCGGAAGAGCCGCTTCCGGTTTTGGAGCAGATACCAGACGATCAAAATGTTCAAAGCCAGCACGATGGCCAGGCCGATTTTGGGATGATGGAAAAAATCCGGGCGCGGCTGGTCCGGTTCGCTTGGAAGACGGCGGCGCACCAGTTCAAAAATTTCAATCGGGATGAAAAACGCCGATTCGCCGATGGCCAGCCAGATGGCCCATTTTGCGCGGAACGCCAGCCCGGTGCCGCCGACGAGCAGGAACAATCCGTAAAGCATCGTGCCAGACGCAAACACGCGCATGTTGGTCGGGGTGACGGTGTCCAGCCAATCGGCAATGCCCGCAAAAAAACTCCGTTCGGGATCGAGATGCACCCAGCCCAGGAATTGATTGAACAAATCCGGCAAATCCTTGTTGGCGAGCGAAAAGATGCTCAACGCCAGCAGCAGCGCCAGCACGCCCTTTGTCAATTTGATCGCGATGATGAAATAGAGCGTCGGCGCGCGCTTTTTCGGCGGCTTCTGGATTTTTACCGTGTCAGACATCAGCGGATTTTAGACAATAAAAATTCCAAAAGTTCGGAAATTTTCAAGCGTTCTTGTTTCCCGTCGTCACGGTAACGGATGGTCACCGTGTCGAGCAATTCCGGCTTTTCGCCGAGCGTGTCGAAATCAATCGTCACGCAGAACGGCGTGCCGGCCTCGTCCTGGCGCGCGTAACGGCGGCCAATCGAGCCGCCATCGTCATAAAACACGTTCATCCACGGGCGGAGCAGGTCGCGGACGGCCAGCGCCTTGTTGACCAGCTCCGGCTTGTTTTTCAACAGCGGCATCACGCCAGCCTTGATTGGCGCAACGCGCGGATGGAATTTCATCACCACGGTCGTTTCGCTTTTGCCCTTTTCGTCGGTCTTCGTTTCTTCGGAATAGGCGTTGGCAATGAGCGCGAGGATCAAACGGTCCACGCCCGCGCTCGGCTCGATGACGTGCGGAATGTATTGCCCCTTCGCCAAACCGTTCGCGTCATTGGTCGCCTGCTGCGAAACCTGCTCCGGCGTCTCGTCCGGCTTGGCGCATTTCGTCAGATAATTTTTACGGTTGTCGTAGTAACGCCTCCAAAGCTCGTCCTGTTTTTCTTTAGGTAATTTGCCCCACGCGGCGCGCAATTCCTCGTCGAACACGCCCATCGGCTTGCCGGAAAAACGCGCGTGCTGGCTCAAATCAAAATCGCTGCGCGCGGCTATGCCTTCCAGCTCGTCGCCGGTCACGTTGCCGTCTGCGTCCTTTTTGCTGAACGGGAACTTGAACAAAATATCCGTGCAGGCGCGCGCATAATGCGCCAGTTCCGCCGGCGTCTGATGGTGAAAACCGAGCGTGTCGCGCGAAAGTCCGATGCCTTCGTAAAAGCGCACGCGTTCCTCGACCCAATATTTGTGCCACGCTTCCCAGCCCCAGTTCGCCGCTGGGTTTGGAGTTCCGGCTTTAGCCGGTTCCGTGCCGCCTGAAGGCGGAACTCCGAACACTGCCGCCGCCGTCGCCACGCCGCCGGAAATCGCTTCGATGACTTCATCCGGCTTGATGAAAAATTCCAGCTCCATCTGCTCGAACTCGCGCGAGCGGAAGGTGAAATTGCGCGGCGTGACTTCGTTGCGGAACGCCTTGCCGACCTGCGCGATG
>Ga0181537_10000649_pt1 | contig 32153 bp, 29 predicted proteins | sample PEATcosm2014_Bin_39_FD_119765 | JGI IMG/M metagenome (GOLD analysis project Ga0181537, IMG submission 119765) | Peatland microbial communities from MTU Mesocosm Facility, Houghton, MI, USA - PEATcosm2014_Bin23_10_metaG | ecosystem: Environmental > Terrestrial > Soil > Wetlands > Peat | place... | reverse complement strand
TGGGGTGAGATGGAAGTCTCGGTCAACACTCTGGTGGCGGACTTGCTTCGTCCCACCGCGGAAGTGACGCGTGCCATCGCTGCCGTTGCACAAGGCGACCTCACTCAGACGGTGCGGCTCGACGTGGATGGGCGTCCTCTGGAAGGCGAGTTCTTGCGCTCGGCAAATCTCGTGAACACGATGATTCAGCAACTCGGTGTGTTCACGGCGGAAGTGACGCGCGTGGCGCGAGAAGTAGGAACCGAAGGCAAGTTAGGCGGCCAGGCGCAGGTTCCGGATGTGGCCGGAACCTGGAAAGATCTCACCGACAACGTAAATCTCATGGCCAGCAATCTCACAGGCCAGGTGCGCAACATCGCCGAAGTCGCGACCGCAGTCGCCAGCGGTGACCTTTCACGCAAGATTACGGTCGACGTGCGCGGCGAGATTCTGCAGCTTAAAGAAGCAATTAACACCATGGTCGATCAGTTGCGCTCCTTCGCATCGGAAGTGACGCGAGTGGCGCGCGAAGTGGGCACCGACGGGAAACTTGGCGGGCAGGCAGTCGTGCCGGGCGTGGCTGGCACGTGGAAAGATCTCACCGACTCGGTGAATGCAATGGCCGGCAACCTGACGGCGCAGGTGCGCAACATCGCCGAGGTTACCACGGCGGTGGCGCGCGGCGATTTGTCGCGCAAAATCACGGTCGACGTGAAAGGTGAAATTCTCGAACTCAAAGACACCATTAATACGATGGTAGACCAGCTCAACGCTTTCGCTGGCGAAGTGACGCGCGTGGCCCGCGAAGTCGGCACCGAAGGCAAACTGGGAGGCCAGGCGCAGGTGCCGGGCGTCGGTGGCACGTGGAAAGATTTGACCGATAACGTGAACTTCATGGCCAGCAATCTTACTGGCCAGGTTCGTAACATCGCGGAAGTCGCGACGGCCATTGCCAGTGGCGACCTCTCGCGCAAAATCACGGTGGACGTGCGCGGCGAAATTCTTCAGCTCAAAGAAACGCTGAATACGATGGTGGATCAGCTGAATCGATTCGCCGGCGAAGTGACGCGCGTAGCCCGCGAAGTGGGCACGGAAGGCCGGTTGGGAGGACAGGCCAACGTTCCAGGCGTAGCTGGAACCTGGAAAGATCTTACGGACTCGGTGAACTCGATGGCCGGGAACTTGACCGGCCAGGTGCGAAACATCGCCGAAGTCACGACCGCTGTGGCGCGCGGCGATTTGTCGCGCAAGATCACGGTCGACGTGAAAGGCGAAATTCTCGAGCTCAAGAACACTATTAATACGATGGTGGATCAGCTCAATGCGTTCGCCGGCGAAGTCACTCGCGTGGCTCGCGAAGTCGGAACCGAAGGCAAACTCGGCGGCCAGGCGCAGGTGCCAGGAGTGGCCGGTACCTGGAAGGACCTCACTGATAACGTGAACTTCATGGCCAGCAACCTGACGGGCCAGGTGCGCAACATCGCCGAGGTGGCGACTGCCGTGGCCCGCGGCGATTTGTCGCGCAAGATCACGGTCGACGTGAAGGGTGAAATCCTCGAACTGAAAGACACCATCAACACGATGGTGGACCAGTTGCGATCGTTCGCATCGGAAGTTACCCGCGTTGCCCGAGAAGTCGGAACCGACGGCAAACTGGGCGGACAAGCCCTCGTGCCCGGTGTCGGTGGAACGTGGAAAGATCTTACCGACTCGGTCAACTCCATGGCCAGCAACTTGACCGGCCAGGTGCGGAACATTGCCGAAGTATCGACTGCGATTGCCAGCGGCGATCTCTCCAAGAAGATCACGGTGAACGTGAGCGGTGAAATCCTGCTGCTCAAAGAGACCATCAACACGATGGTGGACCAGTTGAATGCTTTCGCGGCTGAAGTCACCCGCGTGGCGCGTGAAGTGGGTTCCGAGGGCAAACTTGGCGGCCAGGCGCAGGTGCCGGGAGTCGCAGGGACGTGGAAGGATCTCACGGATTCGGTGAACTCGATGGCCGGTAACCTTACCGGCCAGGTGCGAAACATCGCCGAAGTGACGACCGCAGTCGCGCGTGGCGATCTGTCGCGCAAGATTACGGTCGACGTGAAGGGCGAAATTCTTGAACTGAAGAACACCATCAACACGATGGTGGATCAACTCAATGCTTTCGCCGGAGAAGTGACGCGTGTGGCTCGCGAAGTCGGTACTGACGGCAAGCTGGGTGGTCAGGCGCAGGTGCCGGGCGTGGCCGGTACCTGGAAGGATCTAACCGACAACGTCAACTTCATGGCCAGCAACCTGACTGGTCAAGTGCGAAACATTGCCGAAGTGGCGACGGCAATAGCGAACGGCGACCTTTCCAAGAAAATCACGGTGGACGTGCGCGGCGAAATTCTGCAGCTCAAGGAAACGCTTAACACGATGGTCGAACAGTTGCGTTCGTTCGCCGCGGAAGTGACGCGCGTCGCTCGCGAAGTCGGCAGCGAGGGCCGGCTGGGCGGCCAGGCGAACGTGCCAGGGGTGGCAGGAACCTGGAAGGATCTCACTGACTCCGTGAACGCGATGGCCGGCAACCTTACCGGCCAGGTGCGAAACATCGCCGAAGTTACGACCGCTGTGGCCCGCGGCGATCTATCGCGCAAAATCACGGTGGACGTGAAAGGCGAAATTCTCGAACTGAAGAACACCATCAATACCATGGTGGATCAGCTCAATGCCTTCGCGGCAGAGGTCACGCGCGTGGCTCGCGAAGTCGGCACTGACGGCAAACTGGGTGGCCAGGCGCAAGTGCCAGGCGTGGCTGGAACGTGGAAGGATCTGACCGACAACGTCAATGTCATGGCGGTCAACCTGACCGAGCAAGTGCGCGGCATCGTGAAGGTCGTGACGGCGGTCGCCAATGGCGATCTAACTCAGAAGCTCACGGTCAACGCCAAGGGCGAAGTGGCTGCGTTGGCGGAGACGATCAACAATATGACCGGTACTCTAGCCACTTTTGCGGATCAGGTCACGACGGTTGCGCGCGAAGTGGGGGTGGAAGGCCGGCTCGGTGGTCAGGCGAATGTGCCCGGTGCTGCGGGCACGTGGAAAGATCTTACCGGCAACGTGAACCTGCTGGCCGACAACCTGACGAACCAGGTCAGAGCGATTGCGGAAGTTGCGACCGCCGTTACGAAAGGCGATTTGACACGGTCGATTCAGGTGGAAGCCAGCGGCGAAGTGGCGGAGTTGAAAGACAACATCAACACGATGATTGACAACCTTCGCCTCACGACCGACCGCAACACGGAACAGGATTGGCTCAAAACCAATCTGGCGCGGTTTACCGGAATGCTGCAGGGGCAGCGCGATCTGACGACTGTGGGACGCATGTTGCTTTCCGAACTCGCGCCGCTGGTGAATGCCCAGCAAGGCGTGATTTATCAGATGGAAACAGAAGAGAGTGCGGGCATGGTGCTGTTGTCGGCGTTTGCCGACGATGGCGAGAACGGGCACCTGCGCCGGTTGAGAATCGGCGAAGGACTCGTCGGGCAGGTAGCGGCGGAGAAGCGACGCATGTTGATTTCAGACCTGCCGGAAAAGACTTTTCCAATTCGCTCGGGGCTGTTCGAATCGGTTCCGCGAAATGTCATCGTCCTCCCGGTGCTGTTCGAAGATCGCGTCAAGGCGGTGATTGAACTGGCATCGTTGAACGTGTTTACCGCGTCGCACCTGGCGTTTCTGGAGCAACTGACGGCCAGCATCGGCATCGTGCTGAACAGCATTGAAGCCACGATGCAGACCGAGGGGCTGCTCAAGCAGTCGCAGCAACTGGCGGCCGAATTGCAGACCCAGCAGAAAGAACTGCAACAAACCAACGAGCAGCTGGCCCAAAAGGCGCAGCAGTTGGCGGAACAGAACGTGGAAGTGGAGCGCAAGAACCAGGAAATCGAACAGGCCCGCCGCGCTCTGGAAGAGAAGGCAAAAGAGCTGGCGCTTACCTCCAAGTACAAGTCGGAATTCCTGGCCAACATGTCGCATGAGTTGCGCACGCCGCTCAACAGCATTCTGGTGCTGGGCCAGCAACTCAGTGAGAATCCCGACCACAACCTGACGCCGAAGCAGGTGGAGTTTGCGCGCACCATTCACGGCGCGGGCACCGACTTGCTGAACTTGATCAGCGATATTCTCGATCTCTCCAAGATCGAGTCGGGCACGGTCTCGGTCGAGGCGCAAGAAGTATTCTTCGCCAACCTGCTGGAAATGGTGGCCAGACCGTTCCGGCACGAAGCGGAGAACCGGAAGTTGACGTTCGAGGTGCAGGCCGATCCTGATCTTACGCGCAGTCTTGTGACCGACTCGAAGCGCCTGCAACAAGTGCTGAAGAACCTGCTATCGAACGCGTTCAAGTTTACCGAGCATGGTTCGGTGCGGCTCTCTGTATCGGTGGCCGAAAAAGGATGGAGCGAAGATCACCCCATTCTCGGCGGAGCCGCGTCGGTGGTCGCATTCGAGGTCACCGACTCGGGCATCGGAATCGCCCTCGACAAGCAGCGCATCATCTTCGAGGCTTTCCAGCAGGCAGACGCCAGCACCAGCCGCAAGTACGGCGGAACCGGTCTCGGCCTGGCCATTAGCCGCGAACTCGCCAGTCTGCTGGGCGGCGAGATTCAACTTCGCAGCACTCCCGGCCAGGGTAGTACGTTCACACTGTATCTGCCGCTCACATATGTAGGGCCGTCAGCGTCAAAGCTGAGTGCTCCCGAGTGGAGGGCATCGTCGCCCGCGATGCCATTGCAGTTGTCGACCATTGTCGTTTCAGAGCATCCGACTGAACGAATTGCGGATGATCGCGATACTCTGCAGCCCGAAGATGCCGTGCTGCTGATCGTCGAAGACGATCCGCATTACGCCCGCGTGCTTTGTGATTTGTCGCGCGATAAAGGGTTCAAGGTTCTGGTGGCCCTGCGAGGCGCCGAAGCTCTTGCCCTGGCTCGCGAGTTTCATCCTACTGCCGTTTCGTTGGACGTTTTCTTGCCCGATATGCTGGGCTGGACCGTGCTCAACCACTTGAAGCAGGACCCGGCTACCCGGCACATCCCGGTCCAGATGCTGACGCTGGACGAGGATCGGCACCATGGTCTGGCCCGTGGTGCGTTTGCTTTTGTGACCAAGCCGACGAGTCCGGAGGATCTAGACTTGGCGTTGTCGCGCATCAAGGAATATACGGCGCCACGACGCAAACGTTTGCTGATCGTGGAGGATAATCCAGCGGAGCAGTTGAGTATCCGAGAGTTGCTGGGTCACGACGATATCGATCTTGCGGTCGTCTCCACCGGTGCGGAAGCGTTGGAGCTCGTTACTCGAGAAACCTTCGACTGCGTCGTGCTTGATTTGCGCTTGCCCGACATGTCGGGTTTCGACATTCTCGAGCACATGCGCGATATGCCAGAGGTGAGTGACTTGCCGGTCGTGGTATTTACGGGAAAGGAATTGTCTCCCGAGGAGGACACCCGGTTGCACACACTGGCCCGAAGTGTGGTGGTCAAAGGCGTAGAGTCACCGGAGCGCTTGCTCGACGAGACCGCTTTGTTCCTGCACCGGGTGGTGGCGGACCTTCCACCGGAGAAACAGAGGATGCTTGACCGTCTGCACCGATCCGACGAAGCTCTGGCGGGGAAGAAAGTGTTGGTGGTCGACGACGACATGCGCAACATCTTCGCCTTGAGTAGTGTCTTGGAGCGGCGCGGAATGGCCGTTTTGACGGCTGGAACGGGGCGCGAAGCGATTTCCATGCTGGAATCGACTCCCGACGTTGCGATTGTATTGATGGACATCATGATGCCCGAGATGGACGGATACGCCACCATGCAGGTCATCCGTCAGAACCCGTCGTTCCGTCGACTGCCCATTATTGCCCTCACTGCGAAAGCCATGAAGGGTGATCGCGAAAAATGCCTGGAAGCGGGGGCTTCGGAATATTTAGCGAAGCCGGTCAATACCGAGCAACTGCTTTCCGCCTTGCGCATGTGGCTGCACCGCTGAAGATCGAATTGAGTGGGTGAAAGCGTTACGAGTATGACAGGCGATCGAGAGTCATGAGCGTACAGGAAACAGTGAACATTCTCATGGTCGATGACCAGCAGGGCAAACTGCTGAGCTATGAAGCCATCCTGGCCGACCTGGGAGAGAACCTGATCAAGGCAACTTCTGCCAAAGAAGCCCTTGAGAAGTTACTCAAGAATGACGTGGCTGTTGTATTAATGGACGTAAGTATGCCGGAAATCGACGGCTTTGAACTGGCCGAGATTATTCGTCAGCACCCGCGCTTCCAGAAAACCGCGATTATCTTCGTTTCCGCGGTGCATTTGACGGATATGGACAGGCTCAAGGGCTATCAGCATGGTGCGGTGGATTATCTTTCCGTCCCGATTGTGCCTGACGTACTGCGAGCGAAGGTGAGAGTATTTGCCGAGTTGCACCGCAAGAAGCTGCAACTGGAGCGCCTGAACGCTGAACTCGAACAGCGCGTCGCGGATCGCACACTGGAACTGGAACAGAAGGCGCTGGCGCTGCAAAAGCTAAATGGCGATCTTGCCCAGAGAAACCAGGAACTGGACGCGATTGTGCACACCGCCCCCGATATCATTTTCAGCCGGCAGGCGGATGGCATGCGGGACTACATCAGCAAGAGATTTTACGAATACACGGGCGCCCCGCCTGGCTCGGCGGTGGGATTTGGCTGGATGGAGTATTTGCATCCGGATGACGAACAGAGGAGTTTGGAGCATTGGATGCGATGCGCGCAGTCCGGCAAAGACTATGAGTCCGAATACCGTCTGCGCGGCGCCGACGGACAATACCGCTGGTTCCGCGCGCGCGCGGTTCCGCTTCGAGAACCTGACGGCAGCATTCTGAAGTGGTATGGAACATGTTCTGACATCCACGACAGTAAACTGCTGGAACAATCCATTCGTGACAGCGCGATTCAACTCGAAAGGATGGTGGATATCAGGACCAGGGAACTCAGGCGCCTGTCCACTCGTCTGATGACCATGCAGGATGAGGAGCGGCGCCGAATCGCTCGCGAAATTCACGACGGGTTAGGACAAGAACTGGCCGCGGCGAAGATGGTTCTCGACGGAATCCTGTCCAAAGACACCTCGCCTTCCACGCGGCAAGCCGCCGCCGATGCCAGCGAAATGGTGGACCGCTCGATCAAGCAGGTGCGGACCCTTTCGCATCTCCTGCATCCTCCGCTGCTGGACGAGGTGGGTCTAGTCTCAGCGCTGAGGTGGTATCTGGAAGGGCTATCGGAGCGGAGCGGAATCGAAATCAACCTGAACGTCGACCCTCCCGATCTCGGCCGCCTGAAACCTGAACTGGAAACTGCGATCTTCCGTATTGTTCAGGAGGCCTTGACCAACATGTTCCGGCATTCCGGGGCGCGTAACGGACGCGTGAGTGTCACGGAAAGTGAAGGCCACATTTCAGTAACTGTGCGCGACGACGGCCGAGGCCTTCAGGAGCAGGTGGTTCAACTGCGGCCGGAGAGCGTTGGCGTAGGAATTGGCGGAATGAGGCAACGGGTGAGTGAACTCGGAGGCAGTCTTCGACTGGCGAACGCTAATCCTGGCACCATCGTGGAGGTAGTCATCCCCTCACGGCGGCTCGAACCGGCGAACGTACCTTTGACCGTCTGAAAGAGCGAGACCTTCTTAGGTCGGGATGCAGCGCCAAAGTCTATCGCCGATTGCTCATAATTTGTTACGCCGGTTGATTACGCCGGACTGTCGCATTTTTTGACAGGTCTAATTCGACGACTGGCGACCGGCCCCAATGTGGGCAATGAGCGAAAACAGAAACAATACAAGAAAGACCACAAACAGCACCTTCGAGATGCCCGCGGCCGCCACGGCCAAGCCCGAGAATCCCAATACTCCGGCGATCAACGCCACTACTAGGAACATCAAAGCCCAATAAAGCATAACGTACCTCCATCATTTGATTTCTAAGTCACACCGATCATAAGTGGGGACCGATTGGCGAGATATACCTGCCATGCTGCATTTAGCCTATCGGCTTACTGTAGCGTCGATAAGAAGCAAAGCATGTCTCGGAAGGAGCGGGCACCGGTCCGTATCAGGGGGCCAGTACCCGCTTTAGGGGGGTGTATCGAGTGGAGAGTGCACCTTAAACCGTGACGCCGAGCCTTGCCATCCCGTGAAAACTGTAGAGCGGAAGACAGAAAACCCTCGGTAGAATCGCGGGTCACCTGACGACCCCTTCTCGGTTCGGCCGCGCGACTCTTGGATTACCCCCGTTTGTCTTACAGCCTCTCCAGCAGGCGTTTACCGATGTGACCCGATACAACATTTTTCGCCGTTTTTCTACTCTGTCCTCCAAGCACGGGGTGTTTGTGCCCTGAGCCTCAATTCTTGATTCACCTGGAGGAACACCACGATGGCGACTTATGCGATTGCTGCGGTCGATGCGAACGTCATTCCCGCGACAGGCATCAAAGCCCGAGGCGAATCCCAACTTAGTCTCGTCCGCCGTGCACAGGCAGGCGACGAGGAGGCTTTTGCGACATTATTTCAACAGCACAAGAACCGGGTCTACTCTGTCTGCCTGATGATGAAGAAGGATGCCGCCGAGGCCGAGGATCTGACGCAGGAAGCTTTTCTCCAGGTGTTTCGCACAATTGGTTCCTTTCGCGGCGACTCCGCATTTTCGACCTGGCTGTATCGGGTCGCGGTTAACACGGTGCTGATGCACCTTCGCCGGCGAAAATCACAACCAACGGTGTCTCTGGACGAACCAGTGAGCGCCGAATCACCCTCGCTCCGCCGCGACTTCGGCAAGGACGATCCGGGCCTGACCGGAACAGTCGACCGCATCGCTATGGGCCGGGCGCTTGCAGAACTCCCCGAAGGCTGCCGGACGATTTTTTCGTTGCACGAAGTGGAGGGCTATCAGCATCACGAGATTGCTCAGCTACTCGACTGCTCCATCGGCAATTCCAAATCGCAACTGCACAAGGCAAAGCTGAAAATGCGCGATCTTCTGTTTCCCAAGAGAAGAATCTTACGACGCCGAACGCGCGGGCCAGTATCCGCCAAGGTTGACGCCGAGTAGCTCGGCGCGGAGGGTTTTGCATGGTTCGTATTCTTCTAGTCGATGACAATCCCTCCGTGCTCCGCTATCTGAGAGCTATTCTCGAGCAGCAGAGTTCCTGGCGAGTCTGCGGCGAGGCCCGATCCGGTGCAGAGGCTTTGAAGAAAGTGACTGAGGCACCGCCTGACCTGATCTTGCTCGACACCAGATGCCTGATCTGAACGGTGTTGACCTAGCCAGACAGATTCGTGAACTGTTTCCTGAGATACCCATTTTGATGGTCACGATTCACATGTCGCGGCAACTTGCCGATATCGCGCGGTTGGCGGGCGTTCGCGGAGCCTGTGCCAAGCAGGACATCGGCTCGCTCGTGGAAGCGGTCGAAGTGCTCCTGCGCGACCAAATGTACTTCCGTCGATCCCGTTGGGATAGCCGGTGAGCGAGCACTCGGGCTTTACGCCGCGCAGCCAAATACAGGATTCCCTGTATTGGACTACGATGCATCGGACGATAGTCTTTGCTTCGAGCTTTACGGTCGCTGCATCGCTAAATTCGATGGTGCCACGCTCACGGATGTCTGTCGAACGTCACGCGTGCGTTGGTTTAAAATGTGGCGAAGCGTCGTCAACCTCCCCCAAGAAGCTGGAGCTACATGACTATTCGCATACTGTTGGTGGACGATCATCCCATCGTGAGGCACGGCTTGAAAACTCTTTTGGAAGGACGCGAGGGCTGGGAGGTCGTTGGAGAAGCATCGGACGGGGCGGAGGCGGTGGAAAAGGCGAACGATCTGCATCCCGACGTGCTGGTGCTGGACGTTACGATGCCAAGAATGAATGGACTGGAAGCGTGCCGGGTGCTGCGAAAACAGACGCCGCGGCTCGAGATTCTGTTTGTGACGCAGCACGATTCTCCACAGATGATGCGCGAAGCGATTGAGGCGGGAGCCCGCGGATACGTCGTGAAATCTAATGCGGCGCGTGATTTGTTGACCGCTGTAGAAGCTGTAAGTCAACATCGAGTGTTCACAGCCCTGAATGGGCGGGATGCCGCCGGGCCGCATTAGAAGTTGGGCTACGCGTTGAACGGAGTACTCCACCTTTTATGATTGCGGGAGTAGAACATGAAACTCAGAATCTTGTTAGCCGATGACCACGAGATTGTGCGGCGCGGATTGCGCGCTTTGCTGGAAAAGCGCGAGGGCTGGGAAGTCTGCGGCGAAGCCAGTGACGGCCGCGATGCCATTGGCAAAGCTCTGCAGTTGAAGCCCGATGTGGTCATTGTGGACATTGGCATGCCTCACCTGAATGGTCTGGATACTACCCGGCAACTGCTGCAGCACGACCCTCATTTCAAAGTGATTGTGCTCACGATCACCGACTCCGATCAGGTCATTCGGGAAGCTTTGGACGCCGGCGCTCGCGGGTTCGTGTTGAAGTCAGACGCTGCGCGCGACCTGGAGTCAGCGGTCGAAGCGCTGCAGAGCAAGCGCATGTTCTTTACGCCGCGAGTGAACGACCTAGTGTTGGCCGGCTTCCTGGAAAAGGGCTACAAAACGGCGAGAAACGAGGCTCCTAAGTTGCCGACTTTGACTGCCCGCGAGCGTGAGATCACTCAGTTGCTGGCGGAAGGGAATAGTTCGAAAGAGGTCGCGACCCTTCTAAACTTGAGCACGAAGACAGTAGAAACGCACCGCAGCAATATAATGCGGAAGCTGAGTTTTCATTCCATCCGGGATCTGGTGGTTTATGCTATCAAGAACAACCTCATTCAGATCGAGGTGCCGCCCCCTCCCCCGAAAGCACCTACCGGGCCTACTGCCGCATAGGTGTGTTTAGGGCTAAGACGATTCGTTGACTCATAAGTTCCCCGGCCCAATTCGGCCCATGGCATCTCTACTCTATAGGTAGACGGTGTTGTTTGCCGCGCGGGTCATTGTCAACGGGCGTTTCCCTTCCGCGTGGTCTCCAGTCCAAGACGCCATTGGTCCACTCCTCCCAGTTGGAATAAAGCGAATCACGGCACTAATTACCGTCTTCGCTGGATACTTTCCCTCTCTAAGCCGGCTTAGGATGAGCGTGAAACCGCTCGACTGCACTTCTATGGAAAGGATGACTCCAAATGCTCTGGACTATTGTCGCCCTGCTTTTGATTCTTTGGCTCTTGGGGATGGTCAGTTCTTACACCTTAGGTGGATTCATTCACATATTGCTGGTGATAGCGGTGATTGCAGTCCTGGTGCGGATTATCCAGGGTCGAGACCCGGTGGCCTAACTCTTTGTGGTTGCCGTCGCAAAACAACTTTACATAAGGAGGAAGTCCGTGAATAAGGATCGAATTGAGGGCAAGGTTAAAGACATTGCGGGACGGATCGAACGCCAGGCCGGAGAATGGATGGGCGACCCCGGCAAACAAGCCCAGGGTACGGTGAAACAAGTGGAAGGCAAGGCGCAAAATGCGTGGGGCAAGGTCAAGGACGCAACCGACGAAATGGTGAAGGACAACAAAGTTCCGGCCAAACCAATACAGCGGAAGTCGGATGCATCTGAGTCCGATGAACTAGCGAAAGACGACCGCCGCTCCCGCCACTAAGGCACGGAGGATCCTCGATCAAAGACGCGGCGACACAACTCATCTGCGGCGTTGTAGATGTGTCAGCGCTGCCCCCGACAGGATGGCCGGCACCCATTAGGTTGCCGGTCATTCTGTTTTTTGTTGTTGAGGAACCGCTAATCTAGAGAAGGCCGCCCTGAATCCGCGAAACAGGCGGTCGAGTTTTGAGAGAGTAAGCGAGCAGAACGTCGATCACGAAGACCACCACGGCGGCCACGCCGAACAAAAGGCCCGACCGATCCAGCTTTACAACGAAGCTGAGTAGAGAGAAGAGTAACAAGAACGCAGCAAGTGTACGCGACATGACGGTCACCTTCGCTCCGCTGACCAAGGGGAAGGAACACCCCAAATCCGCGCGAGGGCTCGGGCAGCCTCGGTCAGGGCCTGCGTTTGAGTAGCATGATCACTCCCCACCGTCTCTTTCCGTGCGGCGATGGGGGTCTGCGACGGCCTGAGGGGGAGTCCGCTCTGCTGAATCCGGGCCATAGCCTTCTCGAATATGCGCCTGGGATCGTCGGCGGACAATATGTTTGCAGGTTTCGGTGCAGGTTGCGACATAGGTTTAGCTCCTCGACCCAGCAATTAAAAAGGAACTCTCATCTCGCGGGAATACAGTAATGTGCGCAATTTGGCGTAGGAACTCCACGGATCTCCGTTCGCCCAACCAGTACGACTCGACTCAGCCTGGGTATTCCGCGAGCCGCAGCAGATGCGTACCCAGATCTGAACGAGAAGGACAGGAGTCCCATCGAGTTCAGCTGGCAGCCTTGAAGTTTGTCAGCTGAATTCCTCCATACTGGCTTCAAAGATCGCAATCTGCTGAAAATGTCCAGCTTCCATTTGTCCAATTCTGGCATCAGAATGCCATGCGAGTTGAGCCACAATTGCAATCCGGGCCTCCAATGCATTATTTCCGCACTCCAGCGGACCCTTCCCCGGCTCCTATACAAGATCCACCAAGCCCGATGGAGAATCCGGACGCTCCAATTCGCGAGCCCGATCCTGAAGACCCGATGCAAATCTGAGCAGTTTTTCCTTCCCTTCTCAGTTCTTCCGAGCTATGCATTTCTCGCACGTTGAACCGTCCGCGGCCCCCCTCCGAGTGCGTCATTCACGAACATCCGGGAATCACTGTAGTGTTCTAGAAAAATCACGTGACCACAAATTTCACGCAGCCTGGAAGTTTCTGCACTCGTTGCGTCTCGGCGAACGAATTGTGGCGAGATGATGTGACTGAGGCGTCGCCTCTTAGTTTGTCGACGCGAGTTTGGTACCGAGTTTGCAAGAGCAAACATGGTTTGGTTGCGCAAACCATAGGAACTACAAACTCATATGGAGGTAACATAAAGTGAAACGGATTCTCATAGTGATCGCAATGCTGGGATTGGCCAGCTTCGGACTCAACCTTTCAGCTCAGCAGACCTCATCGGCGCAAGACCAGCCCGGCGCTGCGCGACAACGGCAGGCAGACACACAGCAGTCAACACGAAGCTTCGAAGGCAAGATTAAGAAATCGGGTGACAAGCTGGTTCTGCAGGACACTTCAACCCAGGCTGCTTATCAGCTCGATGACCAGGACAAAGCGAAGCAGTTCGAAGGACAAAACGTGAAGGTCACTGCCAGCATGGACTCAAGCACCAATACTCTCCACGTGGTCGACATCACGCCATCGGAGAGCCGGTAGCCCGTTCGTCGCGTGCAACCACTTGTTCCGCTGTGCAAAAGCTCGCTGTGACTGCCCACAGCGGGCTGTTTGTTCGCCTTTCTTGATCTTGCCTGTTTCTCGGACTTATTAGAGGATGACGCCTGAGGCAGCGTTCGCTTTTTAAGTAGTAGCGACCGATGTCGCTGATATCTTTTTCCCGTTTATTTGGCCGACAACTCTGACGCGCTGTCCGGCTGCTCGCTTCGGGGCAAGCTGGTCGCCTTCCACCGTCGACAAGAACCAACTGTTCACCCCGTGCACGCAGGCGAGCGTACAGGAGCGGCCGACCTGCCGATCGCGGCGGAATGTTCGGTGCCGCAGCGCGCGTCGGTGATCATGCCCTCATAAGTCCGCGCGGTGGAGGATGGCCAGGATTGACCCGATTCCGGGTTCCCGGCGGCTGTCCCCGCAACCGCTGCCAGCGTCGCAATCACCAATGCTAAGGCGCAAGCGATGGCGCTGACCAAGGCAATCGTCTCGATCCAGAAGCGCGCCCTCGTCCTATGGAACGGTCCAGGCGCATTTACAACCGGCAACGAGTCTTGGGTTAGTCGGTTCATGAGCATTCTAGGAGATCAACTCGATGCTGGTGACGTGAAGACTCCGACCGTTCACATCGAGGGTGCCGACGATTTTTATCTGTTTACCCTCGTACTGCCTCGCTCTGTCTTGATCGTCAAGTTGATACGTCTCGTTGCTCGTTGCCCTCAATACATAGCTGGCGCCTTTCTTAACGATCGTACCCTGGAACGTCGACGGCACTGGTCGCAGATCCTCCTGAGCCGAAGACGTCGCCGGTTGCTGGTCCGGTTGCTGTACGTGCCCATCAGGGGGCGGCAGCGGCTGGGGCACGGGCTGCGGTTTCTGAAGTTGCGACCAGGCGATTAGTTGCGGCCCTAGAATGTAAGGTGGAAGAGTAGGCTGTGGTTGTGTCTGCGAATCCTGCGCGAACATCAGCGGGATGGTCGCTAATAGGAAAACTACGGTGGTTACAGGGCTGCTCTCTCGTCTCACAATGCACCTCCGAAAGACGAAGCGGTCAACTACACAAAGCAACTGACGTACCATCGATTGCCTAGCTTACTCAACTCAGTGATGACATCTGGGATGAAAAATCTTTTCATCCCCAGTTCTTTTCTACCCGGAGTTGTGCTGGCGATCTATACGTCGTTTCCTGTAGCGGAGACTCGCATTATCCTCGCGCGAGCTGAACCGCTGGCCCGGATTTCCCGGCGGGAAGTATCTTTATGTCGCCGAATGTCGCCGACTTCGGTGACAGCATCAATAGTGACTACATCGACTGTAGTTTCCTTCGATGCAATTCGAATGCTCGTCTTTGCTTTTGACAATTCCAGCACAAACTCCCGACTCAAGCGTAGCGACACGGCCGGGAGGATGGAGAACGCCAGGAGATCCGATTCCTTGTGTCGCGAATTCTTGCAACGTCGAAGTCTCGAACAAGCTCAAGAATCAATTGAGCCGAAAACTAACTTCCACGCTGATCTGCACGTTTACCGGATGGCCATCCTTCGTGGCGGGCTGAAAGCGCCATTGCTTCACAGCTTCAATCGCTCTAGCATCCAGTCCGAAGCCCAAGCCGTGAATCACTCGAATGTCGCGGGGACGCCCTTGGTCATCGACAATCAGCCCCAGCACGCAGGTCCCCTGCGTCTTCGCGTTACGCGCTTCCTCGGTATATTGGGGATCCGGTGTCGAAATAGCTTGAGGGGCAGATATCCCTCCACCCACCCGAAATACACCTCCACCCATACCACCTCCGCTCCCTGTACCCACCCCAGGCCCGCGACCGACACCCACGCCCCCGCCGGAACCGGCACCAATGCCGCTTCCCGAGCCAATTCCGTTTGAGGGGGGAGCCGACGGCAAGGGCGCTGCGGTCGGAATTCCCAAGTTCGGCATGTGATTCTCCGCCAGGTTAACCTGCGGTGGCACCACGACCGCCTGCTCAACGGCAAGCTTGGGGTGTTCGTTTCGGACAATAATCGCCGGCGGAGTGATCTGCTCCATGGCGAGTTTCGGCAGTCTTCCTTTTGGCGCAGGCAAGCGATCCTGATCGCCGCCGCCACCGCCGCCAGCCACCAATTTCTTGGCAACCGGTAGCGCATAGGAATCTGGCGATGGGGCAATCAAGATTACATTTTCGCGCTGCACTTGCCGCACCATCACTTGATGCCCATATATCGCACCGCTCAGGATCAAGCCCAGCAGCACGATGTGTACCACCACGGATCCGATAAGACCGTTGGACCGATAGTTGTTGAACTGTCCCCAGATGGCTTCTGGAGCGAGCGATTGATTCTCTTCCAACTGCGAACTGACCTTCACGGGTCGCGCACGTAGCTTGCGTCCGCGGTAAAGAGTGTCGAGCGTTACCGATGAAGAAACGGAGTATGGCGCGTACGAAGCATGGCGTAGACTCTCATTGTTCTGCATGGACGTCCTCAGTAAAGCTCACGATCGATTACCGCGACCGTCGATCAGCAGTAAGAATGGCAGGATCGGATGCTCCTGCCATTCACCAAATCACAAACAAAAACACTGCTAAAGAACTCTGTTCGAGTCCCTGGACTACAGCCGTCCTGCCACGAGCAGCACAACCAGGACCACGAGCACTAAGCCGAGTCCGCCGCTGGGGTAATAGCCCCACGATTTGCTATACGGCCAAGTCGGCAGAGCCCCAAGCAGCAACAGCACAAGAACGATAAGTAGAATCGTCGACATGAAATCCTCCGATCACGGTTTATTCTTTGGTGAAATGTTGACCCGGATTGTTATCAGGCCGGGCCACCCACAAGACCTATCAAAGATCTTCGTTAACGGCTCGCAGTTGAAATCCCCGCCGACGGCTTCAGTTTGCTATGTTCCGTGGCTTGGCCCGAGTATCTCCGGAGCGCAGCCAGGAACGGATGACTTGCCCCTCTCGGAGCGACCTTTCCGCTCAAGATCTCGTCGAACGGTACAAAGCTCCCGTAGAGAATTCGGGTCTCGTCCTTGTCTTGGGTGATCACTGAACCGTTCAGGTCAATTCCTGCGAAGATGCCGCGCGCCCGAGAGTAGGTCAGCACTTCTGCCCTCATCTTCACGTCTGTGTCTGCTGCGGCGTCACGTCCGACGGGACCTGCCGCAGCGGAAGCGTCCGCCCCAAGTTTGAACTTGCTCGACAGCAGATGTTGCATTCCATCTTCATTCGTCACAATCATCACCAGGTCGACTGCCTGGCCGCCGAGTTGCAATCCCCAGCTTCCGCCCGTGATGGTGACCGGAGCCGGAGCGCTCCAGCCACCGTCCTTCGTACGGCAGGCGGCAACACCTTTGCCATGGCTGCCTCCGAAACCAACCGCTATCTTCACCATGGAAGGAATCACCGCGATACATTTCGCATCGCTCATCACCTTGTCAGGAATGGCTTTGTCCGGAGTGGCCATAATTTCGTTAAGAACCTTGGCGGATGCATCGAGGCGTTTGTCGATGTCCGACTGGTCTTTGTCATCCGCGGACCAAGCCATGCTGCTGAGGACCAGAAAACCAGCGCCGAGCACCAGGAGACATCTCGGCAATACGGAGCTAATGTTTGTCATGAGGAAACCTCTTTCGTGCTCGAAGCGAGCAACCGTTTGAATTTGCCTTACAACGTTAACCCTAGTTTGCTCGTGCCTCCTGTTCCATCCGGTCCGCGCTGTAACGCGAGCCAATCGCAAACCGGAGAAGCAGGACTTCGAATCGAGAGATCTACAGGCTTCGGAGGTCGATGACTGCGGCGAAGTACAGTGTCGCCCGTATTGCTGGCGAAATTGCTAGCGGAAGATCGAAATACTATGGGCAGTGCTCAGGGCCTTCGGATACGCGGTGCCAAAGTGAGATCCCTCAGTGCGGCATCCCAAGCTCAGGCGGCAATTGTCCTAGCATAGCCTTCACCCGAAGACGCGATGTCTGCAGCGCCCATGAAGTCCAGGATTCCCTTGGCGCGTTTGATTTCCTCGGACGTGCCGCAGTGAACCGCGACCAGGATTCCGCCGTTCAAAAGTCTTCCCTCGTACCTCCTGGCCTCGTGTTCCGGTACTCCCACGCCGAGCAGAACTCTTGCAGAGGCCCGAGACCCGTTGACTCCACTTCCAGCAAGGTCCGCCGCAATTGGCCCCACTGCGATGAAGCGTCCCACGCCACGGATTGCCAGCGCATCCGCACCTTCAAGCCCGCCCAGCAGACCTCCAGTTGCTTGCCGTGAGATAGCGCCGACTGACGCATCTTCTGTCGCATTCGTGCTCGATTCAGTCGCGAGCTTCCTGGACCTGGCATTTTCTGGGTCCAGAGCAGAAATATCTGAGTCTGGGAATCCTCGATCCCTGAGAGTGGCCACTGCAGATTCCGCTTTACTTCGCACCAGGTAGATTCCGAAGACTGACTTGTTTTTTGCCATCGGGCTATGTCTCCGACAGATATACGTTCGCTATGGAATTCCGGCCGCGATTCCATTTGGGATCGCGAACTGGATCGGGCATGTGCAGAATCGGCTACCCGACTGCCCAAACCAATCAGGAAAACTCCCTAGATGAGACCCGACTACCTAGTAGGATTGGTGGTCAATGATCAACTCGCAGCGGTAGCCGGCACCACCGCGGCGCTGCGGCTCCGAGGACTGACTGCCGGAGGATGAGAAGTCGCCCGAGACCTTTCTCTTCTGATGACCACAAATGTCCGGAGATGGCTGCTGTTGTGCCGAATCGTGACGGGTGCCGGATCGAAGTAACGTCTGATCGTCCCAGCTCCAGATTCGATAACTGCCGCCCTAGCCTTGAGCTCTCTCCTCGCCTTTGGGGCTCGTCGCCCCTGGTTCCGCTTCGATGGTGACTTCTACCTCAGCGCCCTGGTTGAGGCGTACCTTGTCGCCATTCTCATCGGTCAGAGTGTTCTCGATGCGAAGTTCCCGATAGAGGTGATCGGCCCCTTCCACAGCGATCTGGACCTTCTCCGGTATGCTCGGAACCGGAGACTTGATAATCTTTTGGACAGTTGCAGGCAAAGTCGTGCTCATTTTATCGCTCATAGCTGATTCCTCATTTCAGAAATCTAGCAGCTCGCCTTGGTGACCGAAATGCAGAACTAACTCGAGTTCAGGTTCAGCGCCGTTGACTCTAAACCTATTTCCTGATGCGACAGCTACGCTGGTTAGGAAAATCGAAACGACTACGCCGATCCACTTCCACGGCAGCGCGCGGCTCGCTTCCTCCATTTCCTTCTAAGAGAGAATTTGCACAATCGCGATTTCGACATTAGAGCGAGCAACCACCATAACGGTCTATACAGTATTTCCCTTAGTCTCAGGCTAGATTCCAAGAACGTCCCGACTCGGTTACAACGCACACTCCAAAAAAAGTGCGGATCCGGAGAGCCGGATCCGCATCGTCATTAGACTGAGGCTTTGTCTACTTCGAAGAGGGTTTATCACTTCCGGACGAGACCACAGGCGGGCAAGGCCTTCCTGTTTGAGATATCCCGGACGTATCAGAGTTCCCTTGGCTGCTTCCCGAGGTCGAAGGCGACGAGCCCGAGTTTGACGACCCTGAGTTCGAGGACCCGTCATTCGGCGTCGATCCGCTGGCTGTCCCTGGCGTGCCGGGCAAGGTTCCGCACGGCGACCCGCTTGGGCTGGTCCCTGGATTGTTCGAGGTGTTCGGGTCAATCGTCGAAGGTTGGGTGTTGCTCCCGGGGGTCGGTGAGTTTGGTGAGTTTGATCCCGGGACCGTCGAAGGAGTGTTCGGTGTTGTCGTACCCGTCGGTGGAGTAGTTGGAGTTGTTTTTGGAGTCACCGTTCTTGTGGGCGGAGTCGCAGTACCCGGGGTCTGGGCTTGCCCCGTGGTCCCCTGACTACCTGCCGGTGCGGTCCCACTAGGTGTACTTTGCGCGGTCAAGCAGACTGCGCAAAGGAGAAGTAGGCAAAGGAAAGTAAGTTTTCTCGCGGACATTCAAAATCCTCCCAGGCTGAGCTTTTGTACTCAAGCTGCATCGATGCTCTGCGAGAATCGGCACCGAACCTATCGGGACGATGCCGTAGACACACACGAACAATCTAGTAGCGACACGACAGGCAAAACGATCGCTGACAGTAATGAGGATTCGACGGGTTTGTTGACACTGTGCTGAAGGGGGATCTCGACCGAGACCGGGATGAGCACTGGGTTTTGCTTGCTAGACTCCTCTAAAAGAGTGGGGCGATAGCTTCGAGTAGCACGATGAATGAGGCGGCTCACCACTAGGCTGAGCTCTTAGAAGAATAGGGAAACAGCAATGCCCAGAATCAGAGAGGGAAGTCGTGCGAAATCTGTTTGGTCTCGGCGCCCTTGGCCTCATCGTAGAAGTACAGTCGGCCGTCGATGACTTGGTCTGCGCCTTTTTTCTTTTCCAGCGGACGCGCACCCGCCAGACTCAGTGCCCACCACAGGAACTGATACTTGTCTTCTTCCGCCAGTTTCTCTGCGCCGGCTAAATCCACCGGCTCGCCAATCACTTCGTAGGTTTCCAACGCTGTCGCCGAAGGCGTCGGCCAGGAGATGGGTGATGTCGATGCCGATCCAGCGACAACCTTGGGGGCGGGCGTAATTTGCTAGATGGTGTGGTTTTCTTTCGCCCCTTCGGGGCTTGTTCCGTTCATTCCGCTGCCTACCACGGCTTGCGCCGAGGGCTACATTCTTTCGCCGCTTCGCGGCTATCCTGAGATGCCTCGCCTTTGACGTCGAAAGTCCCGCGTCGGACGCGGGCGTTGCGATGGGGGCAGGGATCCTTCGACTGCGGTTTTTGCTCCGGCGAGCCGGAGCAAAATCCTCGCTCAGGATGACAGACGTCAGGAGGGCAGGATAATGGCGGGCCTGGCGGAGCGGAGTTAGCCGGGGCATTGGTGCTGCGTCGTGGCGGGACTGAAGTCGTGCCCTGTCCGGTCTTCATGGAGCGTCTGAGATTGATCCGCTGAAGTCGCGACTTCGGCCTGCGACTGTCGCACTTCTCGCAAAAGGCGCGAGAAATGGGGCACGCAGGGGTGGGCGCTGGCTGCGAGTTGCATGGATCTTTCGTCCCGCAGAGGGCGCGGGCCTCAGGATGGCAAGGCGGGGGATGACAATCAGTACGGCGGGTGAAAAGGGGGCGGGTCACGGCGCGCCTGAAGGCGCGCCCTTTCAAGGCCTGCGAGGAAAAGGCGATCGAGCTGCGCTCGATGGACAGCCGGGGGCGGCTGTCCCCACATAAAACCTGGCTACCAGAGTCTGGCTAGGGGAACTCCAGGGTCACGAATTTGGCGTCGTGATGGCCGGTGTTGGTTAGGGTGTGGGAGTAGCCGCTGGGGAGCCACTTGACGTCTCCGGCTTTGAAGTGGCCGGGCATCTTGCCGGAGTTGGGGCCTGTGCCGGCTACGTCGCTGAGGAGGTCGAGGTCGGTGACGGCGACTAGCAGGTGCGGGCCGGCGTGGTGGTGGAGGGGGATCATGCCTCCGGGTTGGAGTTCGAATTCGGAGACGCGGATGGCGTCTTTGACGAAGAGGATTTCCTGGGTACCACCTTGCAGGATGTTCAACCCGCGATCTTCTTCCCACTGCGGGGGGGACTGGCGGAGTTTTTCGTCCTGCAGGATTTCGATGGTGAGGTTGCGGAAGGGCTGGTCCTGGTTGCGGACGATGTGGGCGAAGGCGCCGGGAGTGAATCCGGCCTGGGCGTCGTGCAGCTTGATGGGGATGGGCGCTTTGCCTGCGACTTCGTTGCTGACCTCGCAGGCGCCGAGCATGACGTAGATGTAGTCGTGGCGATGCCAGTGCAGGAGCGTTTCGCTGTGCGGGGCGACGTCGACGGAGAAGACGCGGACTTGGTCGTTGGTGAAGACTAGGTGGTGGTGAGGCTCGGCGCTGATTTCTACTTCGGATTGGGCGGCGAGGACGGCGGTCAGGAAGAGGAGTACGAGGCAGCGCATGGGGCGGATTGTAACAGTGGTCAGGGGTCAGTGGTCAGGGTCAGGGAAGTCCGCGGGGATTTGTGGCAGTGAACAGTTGGCCAGTTATTGGTCGCGGGTTAGGCGGATCCATTCTTCCATTTGGTCTAGGTATTCGGAGAGGGCGCGGCGGCCGGTTGCGGTAAGGCGGTATTCGGTGCGGGGGACGCGGCCTTCGAAAAATTTTACGCAGGAAATGTACTGCGCCTCTTCGAGTTTGCGGGCGTGGACGCTGAGATTGCCGTCAGTGGTTTTGAGGACGCGTTTGAGGTCGTTGAAGCTGAGGGAATCGTTGGTGGCGAGGGCGCTGACGATGCCGAGGCGGATGCGCTCGTGAATGAGGCGATCGAGTTCGGGAAGTTCGGGGGCGCGGGCAGGTTCGCGCTTATGAACGTCTTTATGAATGCGCGGTTGAGGCTTGCGGGATGCGAGGGGTCTGGGCACTGTGCGTCTAACCTCCGTGCCTGCGGGCGATGAGGAGTCCGAAGAGGATGTGAAGGCCGCCGAAGCCGGCGGCGAGGAACCAGTTGCCCCAGGCGACGGGGCCGAGGACGGCTAGGCCGCCAAGCAGCATGAATGAGAGGCCCATGACGGGGACGATGGGGACGGAGAAGGAGCCTCCGGTCATGATGCCGGCGCCGTAGAGCAGAAGCCAGGCGGCGGACAGGGCGGATTGCAGGCCGGCGCGGAATAAGAGGAATGTGAGGAAGGCTCCAGCGACGAGCGGGGGAGCGAGTCCGAGGGCGACTTTGCGGGCAGGGCCGGAAAATAAGGGGAGGCCGCGGCGGTTCGCTTTCCAGGTGCAGGAGAGTAGCGCGATGGCGAGGGCGAGCAGGCCCTCGGCGAGCCAGACGCGGAGCCAGGCGAATGGAGATATTTGTTGCGCGGCGAGCCAGGCGGCCGCGAGAGCGGTGATGCCGAGGAGGACTTGTCCCCAGCCGGAGACGGCGGTGAAGGCGGCGGAGCGCTCCATGGTGTCGCGAATGAAGCGGAGGTCGTCAAAGGCTTCGGGGACGAGGTCGGGGGCGGTGCGGGATGGCGGGGCGTGCTCGCCCGAACGGCTGAAACGGCGGAGGCGGTGCGGGCGCGGATGGAACATGGGGATAGAGTAGCGGGGCGGGCGGCGAGTGTCAAGTACTTTGCCATGCAAAGCTATTACTCGAATATTCCTTAGCGGCACCCAGTGGCGTATTTGGGGCGCTTCTCTTTCGCCCTTCTGGGGCTGGATCACTTCTCTGCGTCTGACCCACGGCTCGCGCCGTGGGCTGTACTCTTTCGCCGCTTCGCGGCTGGAGCGGGGTTCGCCTTTAGACGCGGAAGCTCGACGTCGGAGTTCCCATGTCTTGCAAAGGCTGCGAGACATGGGGCCCCCATTTTCGATTTTTGTTTTTTTCGCAACAAGAAACATGGCTGATGTTATGTATGCGCGTTTCAGATAAGGCGTGTTGGTGCGTTGGGTGCATGCAAAACACGCCTATAATGGCGACTGCTTTTTGAATTCCAGAAGGAGATTTGAATTATGCGGGCATTGTCCTGGGTTGCGGGGTGGGTTGTGCTGCTGACGTTTCTGGCGGGTTCGACTGCTTTCGCGGCGACGGGGCAGAGTGATCTCGAGGCGCGCAGGAAGGCGTTGCACGATTTGCTGGCCGAACGGTGGGAGTACACGCTGCGCAACAGCCCGCTGTTCGCGTCCTTTCTGGGAGACAAGCGCTGGAACGACAAGCTCGACGACTTCTCGCAGAAGGCAATCGATGACGACCTGGAGCAGAGCAAGAAAGATCTGGTGCGCTTCGAGGCGGTCGACACGACTGGATTCCCCGAGCAGGAAGTTTTGAACAAGACTCTGATGGTGCGCGATCTGCGGATGTCTCTGGAGGGGGCGCGTTTTAAGTCGTGGGAAATGCCGGTTTCACAATTCGAAGGGGTGCACACCTTTCTGCCGCAACTGGCGAGTCTGCTGTCGTTCAATAGCGTCAAGGATTATGACGACTACATTGCGCGAATGAAGGCGATGCCGCGCTACATGGACGAGAACGTGATCCAGATGCGCAAGGGGATGGCAGATGGGCTGATGCCGCCGCGCATTTTGCTGGAGAAGGTGGTAGATCAGGCGAACGGACTGGCAACGAAGACTGCAGAGGAATCGCCATTCGCGCAGCCGTTCAGCAAGTTTCCGGATGCGATTCCGGCGGCGGAGCAGAAACGGCTGCGCGAGCAGGGGCTGGTGGCGATTCGCGAGTCGGTGTTGCCGGCGTATGTCAGCTTCACGAAATTTGTGCGGGAAGAATATGCGCCGAAGGGACGCACGGAGCCGGGCGCGTGGGCTTTGCCGAATGGCGCCGAGTATTACGCGTTCCGGGTGAAAGAGAGCACGACCACCGATCTGACGCCGGAGGAAATTCACCAGCTCGGCCTGAGTGAGGTGAAAGAGATTGAAGCCAAGATGCTGCAGGTGGTGAATCAGCTGGGCTTCAACGATCTTAAGAGCTTCAGTGCGTCGCTCGCGACCAACCCCAAGGTGCATGTGCATTCGCGGCAGGACATTCTCGACCTTTACCAGAAATACATTGACCAGATGTATCTGAAGCTGCCGGCGATGTTCGGGCGAATGCCGAAGGCGAAGCTGCTGGTGCTGCCGATTGAGGAGTTCCGGGAGAAGGAAGCTTCGACTTCTTACATCGAGGCAGCGCAGGACGGATCGCGGCCGGCACACATCATGGTGAACACCAGCAACTTTGAGAAAGGTACGACGGTTGACTTTGAGACGACGGCTTACCACGAAGGCGTTCCGGGGCATCACATGCAGATTGCGATTGCGCAGGAATTGCCGTCGCTTCCTCCGTTCCGGCAGAACGAGTATTACACGGCCTACACCGAGGGGTGGGCGCTTTACTCGGAGCGGCTGGGCAAAGAAGTTGGATTCTTTCAGGATCCGTACAGCTATTACGGGCACCTGCAGGATGACATGCTGCGGGCGATCCGGTTGGTGGTGGATACGGGATTCCATTACAAACGGTGGACGCGGCAGCAGGTCGTGGACTTCTTTCATGAGCACTCCGCGATTGATGAAGCCGAAGTGCAGAGCGAGACCGACCGTTATATGGCGTGGCCGGCGCAGGCGCTGGGGTACAAGATCGGCCAGTTGGAGATCCTGAAGTTGCGGCAGTATGCCAAGGACCAGTTAGGCGACAAATTCAGTCTGAGTGATTTTCACGATGAGGTGCTGGGCGCGGGGGCGCTGCCGCTGGACGTTCTATCGGTCAGGATTCACGAATGGGTGGCGACGCGGAAGGCGGCGGGGGGAGCGGCTCCGCTGCTGCGCGAACAGGATGAGACAATGCAGGGCGCGTCTAGGTGAGTGGTGGTAGGGCAGCGCTGAAAGCGCGGACGCTACGTAGCTTTACCCAGCGCTGAAGCGCTGGGCTAAATTGTTTCGTCGTTCTGAGGATAAGCTCTCGGCATTTCGTTCCATCGGACTGTCCGAAAACCAGTTCTCACGCACACTCTAAAGCACTCGAATTGCTGGCGCTTTGACGCGGCGCTAGAGTGCCGCTCTTCCACTGAAATCAACTGGCGCGACGGTCTTCGGTCTGCATTGGCTCGAAGGATGGGGATTGGAGGCCGAGTATGGCGAAGGCCTCGGGCAGGGTGCGGACGACGAATAAGTTCGGGCGTTTGGATTCTCCGGCGAGCTGAAACATGCGGGCGAGGCCGAAGGCGTCGGTGCGGGGAGCGACCAGGACGCCAGGGAGGCTGGCCAAGTCGGGAGCGGGATCCTGGCGGGCCAGAAAAGGGATGAACGCAGTGGATAGAGTGATCTCGGTGACAGCAGAGCCGTCCATTATTCCGGCGCGCGCGCCGCTCGCGAGCCAATAACTTGGGCCGACGCGGTAGAACTCCTCGACTAGCTCCTGGGTCAACATCCCGGCAAAGCGGGCCAGCAAGACATTATGGCCGGGATCGAACTCAAATCGGAAGTTGCCCGGCATGTCGAGCCGGGCGGATTGCGAGGCCGCCATTTCCACTCCTTACCACAGGGTGCAGGGCACGCGCCGGGATGCAGCCGTGATGTCCACGACAGCGTAGAGTTCGGGGGTGACGAGGTAAATGGCACGGGGGTGCGGGAAAGGACCACGATCGGGTCATATGGAGGCGTTGCGGCTTGCGGGTTTGCATACAGCGATCGTTATGGGCGACTAGGAAGTCAACGGCTTTCAACACGGAGGACACGGAGGACACAGAGGACACGGAGGAAAGTCGGGCAGGAGTGCAAGTTGGTCTTGACGCTAGTGTCGATCTGCGGGAGGTCCCGACTGTGTTGCTCATCCGACTGTGTTGCCGGTCGGATTAATTTCTTGCTTCGGGGGGCGGGAGTTTTGCCAGGTACCTGACCACCAGGGCGGTGCAGGCTTCGATGAACTCCTGCTCGGGGGGAGTGAAGGTGCTGGTGAAATAGCTTTCGATATCGAATTCGCCGATGAGTTTGCCCCTCACCAAGATGGGGACCACGATTTCACATTTCACCAGGGGCGATCCGGCCAGGTAGCGTGGGTCTTTGGAGACATCGTGGACGACCACGGTTTCTCCGCTGCGGGCGGCTGCGCCGCAGAGGCCGGTGTTGAGCGGGATGCGGGCATTGGGGGTGAAGCTGCCGACGAACGGTCCGATGAGCAGGACGCCGGGGTCGGCGGGGTCGACGAGATAAAAACCGACCCAGTTGTAGCGTGTGAATTTTTCGTGCAGACGCTGGGAGATATGCTGCATGAGCAATTCGGCCGTGGGGGCGGTGTTCGAAAAATTCTGGAGTTCCTGGAGAATTTCCTTGTGCAGGTCGGTCATGGAGTTCTGGGTCCCTTAACTCTGACAAAGGATTCTTTCACAAAGAGGGAGCGGAGTCCGGTACTCATCTTGGGACACTGGCGGGGAATTGTTGATTGCCGATTGCTGATTTTTGATTGAAAAGCTGAGAGTGTGCGGGGAACGTTCGGCAAGAATCAACGATCATCCACAACGATCTTCGATGGTTCGGGGGAAACGTCAAAATCCCCACCCTCTCGCACAAAACGCGAGAAGGGTGGGGCACCCGCTTTTTGCTTTACTTCTTGCTGTTTTCTTCTTTGGCGGCTGGGAGCAGGCCGAAGACGGCGACGCCGGTGGTGGTGCCGACGTAGACTTTGCCGTTGGCGATCATGGGAGTGACGAATTTGTTGCCGACGCCGAAATTGTCGCGGCCGTTGGCGGCCTGGGTGGTGTTGTAGATCTCAACGAGGGTTTTGGAACTGTAGGCGTGGAGGATGGCGGGATCGGTGTTTTCGGTGGCCCAGACGATGCCATTTTCACCGGAGTTGGCGGAGATGCTGGGAGTGGTGCCGGGATATGCGAAGGTGGTGGTGGTTTGGGCGACCGGGGCCGGTAGCAGTTTAGCGTCAGTGAACTGAAACTTCAGTAGTGGCGAACCGTTAGGGCCGTAGAAGATGTTGTTGTTCAAGGCTGCGGGCACGGACCACATACCGCCGGGCAGGGCGCCAGTGAGTTCCTGGTAGATTTTGTTGGCGGTGGCGCTGTACTTGCCCAAGTTGGTGCGATTCACGACGTAAAGGTTGGTATCTTTGCCGGCGCCGACGGCGAGATCCCAGGTTTTGCCGGTTGAATCTTCCTGGTTGAGGAGGAGGGCTGCGCCGGAGCCGAGGTCGGTGTCGTCGCCGTTTTCGGTGGCTTCGTTGTCCATTTCAAAGTAGTCGGCGACGGCGAGCCCACCCTTGGTGCTAAGGCGCAGGAAAGCGTTACCGTAGTCCCCTTCCGAGGGGAAACGGGAGGAGTTCAGAGTTGTGTCGAAGGTCCCATTGCCGTCCAGCAGGTAGATGTTGCCGCTGCCATCGGCGGCCATGCCGCCGCCGGAACTCCAAATGGCGCCGCGGCTGCCGTTGGGAGTCAGGTCTAGAACGGTGGTCTGGGCCAAAGTACTGGCGTTGTAGCCCATGATCCATCCGGTGTAAGGGCGGACGTCGCAGTGCGAAGCCCAGGCGAGATAGACGGTGTTATCGACGAGCAGGAGGCCGGCGCGTTCTTTGTATTGGGCGGGATCGAACTGGACGAAGCCGTTGGAACTGTCGTCGCCGGTGCCGGGATAGGTTCCGACGATTTCGACCGGGCCCTTGAAAAGTTCGGCGCCAGTGGTGGCATCGAGCGCGTGCAGGCGCTGATGATAATCCCCGGAAGTGTCTTTCGACATGGCGACGACATAGATGGCGGGGTCACCCGTCTTGGGGCGGTTGATGACGGGGGTCGCGGTGATGCCGATCTTGGGCTCGACCTGGGCACAACTGCGGTCGTCGGACGGAGTTTCGCCGGTCAACAGGGTGGTGACGTGCCAGAGCAGAGTGCCGGTGTCGGCGTCGTAGGCGTAAACGGAGTCGTTCTCGGTGGCGACGATGAGCAGGTTGTGGGTGACTCCGGAGATGGACACGGAGGAGAGATAGAGGGGTTCGGCGTCCACGAGGCCGTCGGCGGGGACGGTGAAAAGCTTGCCGAATGTCGTGTAGTTCACGTTGGTGCGCGTGAGGGTGGTCTCCTCGTTGTCGAAGCCGTTGCGGAAATTGTTGTTGTGGTAGGTGAGAACATCCTGGGAGCGCGCCGGGAGTGCGAACAACATCGCGAATAGCAGGAATGCGGGGAGACTGCGCGAACGAGATGAGGCTACCGGGGGCTGGGAGTGCGGCATACTGCGGGCCTCCAACAAAAGGGTCCGGTCAGGGGGTGACCGATGGTGGGTACAGGGTACACGTAAAATTGTGAAAATGGGATGACAATTTTGGACGGGAACGGGCTAGGGGCGCGGGTTTTGGCCCATGCGGGGAAAGGACGATGACGGATTTTGGTAAGTTGCTGATTGGAATGGGGTTGGTGCTGGTGGTAGCGGGAGCGGTGTTGGTGGCGGCGGGGCGGGTGAATCTGCCTTTGGGGCGGTTGCCGGGGGACATTGTGTATCGGGGGAAGAATTCGACATTTTATTTTCCGCTTGCGACGTCGGTGGTGGTGAGCGTGGTGTTGTCGATTGTGTTGTGGGTGGTGGGGAGGTTTAGGAAGTGAACGGGTGATTTCTTTCGCCCCTCCGGGGCTGATTCCTGCCTTGGCGGGTTGTCCCACGGCTTGCGCCGTGGGCTGTATTCTTTCGCCGCTTTGCGGCTGGAGCTGTGGCGGCTCGATTATCGGTAGTGGTTCAGTTGAAACTGAACCACTACCCGATTATCCGTCTTTGACGTCTGGTGGCGTGCTTCGACGTATGGTAGCGTGCAGTTATTTTCGACGAGTGTCGATCGGCGGGAGATCCCTCGCTCCGCCGCGCTTCGCGCGCCTCCGGCTGAAAGCCGGGGGTCTACCAAGAACGGCTCCGCTCGGGGTGATGCCACGGCGCTTTTGCTCTTGAGAATTTAACTGCACGACTACTCGACTTCATCCCACATTTGACTTCGCTATCCGCAGCCGTTAGATTCTTGGCGGCGGTTGTTTTGAGTTTTGTTCTTTGAATTTTGCAGTGACGTTCGGAACGCGCGTCTTTGCCGCTCGGTGAAGACAGGGAAGCGGGTGAGAATCCCGCGCTGCCGCGCAACTGTAAGCGAGGAAACTGCTTTCGGGCACTGGGAGAAATCCCGGGAAGGCCGGAAGCTTTACCGGATGTAGTTCATCCTTACTCGCGAGCCAGGAGACCGGCGCGATCCGTCTACTTGAACCCTCTTTCGCGTGCAAAGGAGGAAAGTATGCGCGTGTTCGCTCGATTGTTTCTGGGAGTATTCCTTTCGGTTTCTCTGGCTGCTGCGGCGGCCGATCTCAAACTAAGAGTGGTGGACCCGCAAGGGGCAGCGGTGAGCGGGGCGCAAGTGTCGCTGCTGCGCCGAAGTGGAAGCAACCTGATCGCCCAGCAGGCGACTTCTGCCGAAGGAGTGGCGGTTTTTCATGTGGCGGATTCGGAAGCTTATCGGATTCAGGTGCTCGCGCCTGGGTTCGCGGCAGAGACGGTGGAAATTTCGTCTTCGTCTTCACCGCAGGCGGAGATCACGGTGAATCTGCGGCTGGCGACGGCGGCGGAGACGGTGGTGGTGACTGCGACGCGGACTCCGGTCGTGGGAGAAGCGGCGGGAGCGGACGTGGACTCGCTCAGCGGAGCGCAGCTGACGACCATGCAGCCGATTGCGGCGGACGATACGCTGCGGTTTCTTCCGGGGGCGGTGGTGAATACGGCGGGACAGCGCGGGGGATTGTCTTCACTGTTCGTGCGCGGCGGGGAATCGAATTACAACAAAGTGATTGTCGACGGGGTCACGGTGAACGAACCTGGGGGGACGTTTGACTTTGGGACTTTGTCGCTGGAGCAGGGCGACCGGATGGAATTTGTGCGGGGGGCACAGAGCACGCTGTATGGGTCGGATGCGATGACCAGCGTGGTGCAGGTGTGGACGCGGGCGGGGAATACGCGGGTTCCGGAATTGCGTTTGGCGGCGGATGGCGGAAACCTGGGAACCGAGAGCGGGCATGTTGCGCTGGCAGGAGCGAATGGTAAGTTCGATTACAACGTGTTCGGCGATCAATTCAACACGACCGGATCGGGAGTGAACGACGCTTACTCGGATTCGCTGGAGGGAGCGAACGTGGGCGCGGCGTTGAATCACTCTACTTCACTGCGCGTGCGGGTTCGCCACGCCAATAGTCATACGGGATTGCCGGGGGAGTGGAGTTTTAACGGATACGATCCGCTGGTTCCTTCGAATGGGCCGACGGAACCGCTGGTGCCGCTGCAGCCTGATCCGAGCGACTGGTCGCAGTTGAATAATCTTTTGGGCAGCGTGGAGCTGACGGTCAGCCAGCCGAGCGGGTGGCAGCATCGCTTCACGGCATTCGATTATTTGTATCGGTATTACGAGATCGATCTGAACGGCGATGCGGCGCGGGTCGATCCTTACGGCGATCCGATTGATTATCCGTCGAATGAAGTGGATCACATTAACCGCGGCGGATTTGAGTATCAGGGGGATTATTCGGAGCGAAGCTGGGCGCACACGACGTTCGGCTACAGGCTGGAAAATGAAAACGGGTTTGTGGGCGATCTGGATTATGGCGCGCAGAATCACGGGCAGCGGCTGAATCAGGATTTGTATGTACAGCAGGAGCTGACGCTGGGGCGGCTGGGAGTGATTGCGGGTGGACGGTTCGTGCATGACAGCGCGTTCGGCAATACGGGAGTTCCGCGCGTGGCGCTGACTTTGCTGGCGCTGCGGGGGAACGAAATGTTTTCTGGGACGCGGCTGCGGTTTTCGTATTCCACGGGATTCAAGGAGCCGCGGCTGGAGGAAACGTTTAACGGGCTGCCGGGAGATCCTTATGACATTCCGAATCCGGGGCTGAAGCCGGAACGGGTGCGGGCGTTTGAAGCTGGGTTTGTGCAGGGGTTCGTGCACAACCGGTATGAATTCAGCGGAACTTACTTCAACAATCTGTTTCATGACCAGATCAACTACGTGTTCAATCCGGTGACTTTCGTCGGCGAGTATGTGAATGTGAACCAGGCGTTTGCGCAGGGAGCGGAACTGGCGCTGCGGGCGAAGCTCGCTTCACGGCTGCTGTTGAATACGGCGTATACGTACACATCGTCGGAGTATCTGGATAATCCTGCGCCGTATGATCCGGCGTATGACCCGGGGCAACCTCTGCTGCGGAGGCCGAAGCACGCGGCGAGCGAGTTGTTGAGTTATCTGGGAAACCGATGGGGCGGGAATGTGGGCGGGAGTTATGTGGGCGAGCGGGCGGATTCGGATTTTGACGGGTTTGGCATTAATCACGCGGCGGGGTATGTGCGCGCTGATCTGGGCGGATGGTACGCGGTAACTCATCGGGTGACCGCGTATGTGAATGTGCAGAACGCGCTGGACCGGCGGTACAACGAAGTGGTGGGGTATCCGGCGCTGCCGGTGAATTTTCGGGCGGGGGTACGGTTTCGGATTGGCGGGGAGTGAGGGCGGTTGACGCAGCGCAGTTTGACGGTGCGAGTTTGCATTCGGACCGTGGCAATGAGTGTACTCGCCTGATAGCAACAGTTGAGAAGGGGAACTGGCCTCCCTTCGGTGGTGTCTAAGCATGCAGATGAGGAAAACTCACGGTGTATTCGTGTGCGTCTTGACACTGAGCCTCGTGGCCGGTTCTCTGTACGCGAAGGTTGACCGCGCCCATCTCGATGAGGGTTTCGATAAGCCGCTGAAAAAGACAGTTGTAGACTTTGGCCCATCTCCCTTCAGGGCCTCACAACACGTCAGAAACGAACTGACGTGCTATTACTATCCCGCTTTCACCGTTAAAGAATACGACCAAGGGGAGAAGGGTGCGGAGTGGTTGTCGATTGTTCCCTCCGCTCAAGCCGTGTGCGACCGGAGGCATGAAGACCACGAAAAGGTCTACACCACGGGGTGGAGCGGATATTTTCGAGGTGTAAAGGGCGCGGTTGTTTTCTTTGACGCTTCTGATGGTGAAGACGGAGGAATTCCATTCGCGGCCTTCGATAGCGCAACGGGACGAAAGCTCTTTGAGGATTCTTCGTTGCTTGACTACTATCAGAAAACACTACACATCAAGAACGTTTTTCGCGTAACCACCGAGGCCGACCAAAATCTTCGGTTGACCTATTTCCGAGTTGCGCGTGCCGGTTGCAACTTAAAAGCGGAAACCTGGGAATGCTGGAACAAAGTCCGGACACAATTTGGCATCGCGCAAACGGACATACCGGTTTGCAGCGGGT
>Ga0181537_10000647_pt1 | contig 32251 bp, 29 predicted proteins | sample PEATcosm2014_Bin_39_FD_119765 | JGI IMG/M metagenome (GOLD analysis project Ga0181537, IMG submission 119765) | Peatland microbial communities from MTU Mesocosm Facility, Houghton, MI, USA - PEATcosm2014_Bin23_10_metaG | ecosystem: Environmental > Terrestrial > Soil > Wetlands > Peat | place... | reverse complement strand
TAGTCGAGGCCAGCGGGCGCCGGCGACGGCTGGGGAACGGCTCGCCTGAGGCGACCATGGTGCTGCACTCAGACGACGCCTGGGCGGCATTCCTGGGGGGCAGCATCCGTCTGGCGGACGCCTACGCGCAGGGACTCTGGACCTCTCCGGACCTGGTCGCGCTGATCAGGCTGGCGGCGCGGAACATGCCTGCGATCGACCGCGCGCGCACACGCCTGCTTCCGCTCACCAGGCCGTTTGAGCTGATCAGGGCGCGGCGTCGCCCGAACGACCGCGAGCAGCGGCGCCGCGATATCGCCTCACACTACGACCTCGGCAACGAGCTCTTCTCACGCATGCTCGACCCGACGATGACCTACTCATGCGCGCTCTTCGAAGATCGGCACATGTCGCTCGAGGCGGCGCAGGAGGCGAAGCTCGAGATGGTCTGTCGCAAGCTCGATCTCGGCCCCAACGATCGTGTGCTCGAGATCGGCAGCGGCTGGGGGTCGTTCTCGATCTACGCAGCCCGCACGCGTGGCTGTCAGATCACGACCACCACCATCTCCCGCGAGCAACATGACTACGTGGTCGAGCAGGTGTCGGCCGCCGGGCTCTCAGACCGGGTTACCGTGCTGAGCCAAGACTTCCGGGATCTGAGCGGCCGCTACGACAAGCTTGTCTCGATCGAGATGATTGAAGCGGTCGGGTGGCAGAACGTCGGGCACTTCTTTGAGCGGTGCTCACGGCTACTCGAACCGGACGGAGCGATGCTGCTGCAGGCGATCACGATCGACGACCGCGCGTACGAGGTGGAGAAGGCCTCGCGCTCGTTCATCAAGGAGTACATCTTCCCGGGCGGCACTCTGCCGTCGATAGCGGTGATCACCGATCGCCTTGCCCGACGGACCGACCTTCAGACGCTCGCTGTCGATGACATCACGCTGCACTACGTTGAGACGCTGCGGCAGTGGCGCGAGGCCTTCATCGCGCATAGTGAGGAGCTGGAGCAACTCGGCTACGACGAGCGCTTCCGCAGGATATGGATGCTCTACCTGGCCTACTGCGAGGCCGGGTTCGCAGAGCGGCGGATCTCTGACATCCAGATGCTGCTGACCAAGCCGAGATACCGTTCCACGAGCGCCATGGCGAGCGACGCCGTCAGGCTTGAGCAGGAACATGCTGCCTGAGCAGAGCGCCGGCGCTGCGCGCGCGGCGCCCGCAACGCCCGCGAGCCCACTCGCGTACGACCGCCAGGGAGAGGGACCGCCGCTGGTGCTGCTGCATCCGCTCGGGGCCAACCGGCGGGTTTGGGATCCGGTGCTGGCGCTGCTGGTCAGGAGCCGAGACGTCGTCACCGTCGACCTGCCGGGTTTCGGCGGCTCGCCGCCGCTTGAGGGCGTTGCCCCCGGCCCGGTGCAGCTCGCGAAGTCAGTGGCCGGGCTGCTGACCGAGCTTGAGCTCGATGGCGGTCGGGCGCACGTCGCCGGCTGCTCGCTCGGTGGATGGGTCGCGCTTGAGCTGGCGTCCGCCGGTCAGGCCGCGAGCGTCACCGCGATCGCGCCAGCTGGACTGTGGTCGAGCCCGCTTGCGCCGAAGCCCGAGGTGAGTCGTTGGCTCGCGCGCCTGATCGCTCCGCTGGCCGGGCGCGCGATGATGGCTCCGAACCTTCGTCGGCTGGCGCTGGCGGGCAGCGTTGCCAGGCCTGAGCACGTGCCGCCCGCGGACGCCGCCGCCCTGATCAGGGCGTACGCGCGCGCTCCCGGTTTCAGCGCCGTCAACCGGGCGATGCGTGCCAATCTCTTCAGCGGGCTTGACTCGATCACTGTGCCCGTGACGCTGGTCTGGCCTGAACGCGACCGGGTGGTCAGCAGAGCACGGAACGTTCCGGCGAGCGTGCGCGAGGTGGTGCTGCGTGGCTGCGGACACGTTCCGATGTGGGATGACCGCGCCGCCGTCGCTGAGATGCTGCTGACCGGGAGCGAGGTCCCGTGAACACGGCGGCGCTGCTAGCCGGGCCCGGGAGCGTGCTGGCGCCCGCGGCAGCGGCCGTCGTCGTCGTGATCCTGGTCACCTGGCTCGTCGGTCTGCGCCTGCGGGACGCGTCGGTGATCGACCCGGTCTGGGGACCCGCGTTCGTGGTGGTGGCGGCGATCGCGGCGGTGGTCGGCAGCGGCGCGCCGTCACGACGCTGGCTGCTGCTGGCGCTGACGGCTGTCTGGGGATTGCGTCTCGGCTGGCACCTCACCAAGCGCAAGCTCAACGAACCCGGTGAGGACCGCCGCTACCGGGCCATGCGCACGGCCCATCCCAACAACTTTGCGCTCTGGAGCCTGGGCTGGGTGTACGCCGTCCAGGGAGCGTTGGTACTGATCATCTCGTTACCGCTCGGGGTCAGCGCCCAACGCCCGGAGGGCCTCTCCTGGACGATCGTGCCTGGGTTGAGCGTCTACCTGATCGGGCTCGCGTTTGAGTCGATCGGGGATGAGCAGCTACGCCGCTTCAAGTCGCGACCGCAGAGCGCCGGGCAGGTCATGGACCGGGGCCTGTGGCGCTACACCCGCCACCCTAACTACTTCGGCGACAGCTGTGTGTGGTGGGGCATCTGGCTGGTTGTGCTGCCGGCACACGGCACCTGGTGGACCGCGATCGGCCCGGCGGTGATCACCCTTTTCATCGTACGGATCTCGGGTAAAGAGATGCTCGAGCGGGATATCGCTGAGCGCCGCCCCGGTTACGCGCAGTACGTGCGCCGCACGTCGGGCTTCATTCCGCGGCCGCCCCGCGCGAACCCCTGAGTTCTCACGCCGGTACGCCGGTCATCATGGCATCGGACCGAGGACCACCGAGCGGGAGGCATGCATGGCGACGCAGACATCGGACCAGCAGGAACCGACTCACAAGGACCCGCTGCGGTTTCACCGAGCGCACCAGACCGACGGTGTCTTCGGAGACAGCTTCATGGAACGGATGTCAGAGCGGGTCGCCTCAGGGATGGGCACCGTGCAGTTCATCGTGGTCAGCACGCTGATCATCCTGGCCTGGGTCTTCGTCAACCACGCGGTCACCTTTCTTGAGCACGCCTGGAAGGGCCTCAAGGACGGCAAGGGATTCGATCCCGAGCCGTGGATCCTGCTCAACCTGATCTTCTCAATGGTCGCGTTCTATACGGGAGCACTGGTGATCATCGCCCAGAAATCCCAGGCCAAGAAGGACGCCGCCAAGGAGATAGCCGACGCCAAGCATCGCGAGGAGCTGGCACAGATCCACTCCCAGATGTTGCAGGAGAACACCGACCTGACCAAGAAAGTCGTGGACCTCACGGATCAGGTGGAGCGGTTTGCGAAGGAGATCCACTCGGCCGTCTGCGTCGTGCCGAAACCCGACTCGCCATGAGCGCCCCGACGGCCCATGACCGCCCAACCGCGTGATGCGAGCGACCGCACTAGGTCACGGTCAGCCGGGCGTGCATTCCCAGCTTCATGTGGCCCGGCATCGAGCAGAAGAGCTCGTACCTGCCGGCCTTGAGGTGCCAGGTGGCCGCGCTCACCTTTCCGGGGATCGTCTGCTTGATCTTGCCGAGCACGGGGCCGACCATCTTGCCGCGGGAGTTGAGCCGGCGGACCCAGGCGTCATGGATGTCCTGCCCACGGTTCCAGAGCTCGACGTAGACCGTCCCCGCGGGGACAGAGGTCCGCGAGGGCCAGAGCGACCACTCCTGAGCGTAGATCAGCAGGTTCGAGGATGTCCGGTGCTGGGAGCCGGCGGCCACGCCGGCCGCCGGCACGGTCGCCGCCACTGTGCACAGGCAGAGCAGCAGCGCGCGCCTCACGTCAGCAGGTTGTAGCGGGGGAACCGCGATGCGTGCTCGATCACGGCTCCGGCGTCCTTCTTGAACCACTGCTCCACCAGCGAGCAGTAGAGGCCACGGAAGTCGGTGTTCTCGCGCTGGTTGCCGTTCACGTCCAGGCGGCTGAGCGGCGCGAACTCACCGATCATGCCACCGTTGACACGGCTGCCGATCAGCAGCGACGTCCCCGCCGCGCCGTGGTCGGTGCCGTCCGAGGTGTTCTCCTGAGCGCGGCGACCGAACTCCGACCAGACGTGCACCAGGACGCGATCGTCGATCCCGCGAGCCTCGAGGTCAGCCTGGAACGCGGCGAGTGAGTCAGCCACCAGTTGCACGCCCGAGTTGAAAGTCGTGGGCTGGCTTGCGTGGGTGTCAAACTCGTCGTCGGTCGTCAGCGCGACGCACGTGAGCGGCACGCCGCGGGCGATCATTGACGCCAGGCCCGCGAGCCGGCCGGGTAGGTCGCCGGTCGACGCCTCGGGGTAGGTGACCGTGCTGCCATAGACCGCGCCCGGGTTGGTGGTCGAGTCCGTCCCTGAGACGGTCTTGGCGTTCGACCAGGGCTTGAGCGTGCGTCGCACGATCCCTACCTCAGACGCGGCGCTCGCCACCTGCTTGATGGCGGGGTCCGTCGAGTGGCGCTGGTTGTCGCCGAGCCTTGAGGCGGAATCGAGAGTCCACTCGGCGGCCTCTCCCCAGACGCCGTTGAGGTAGACGGCGAAGTTGTTGGGCTGATCGATTGCGACTGTCGGATTCACCGCGGTCGCGAGCGTCGGATTCATCTGCCCGTCCATCGACACTCCCTGGAACGGGTTTGTGGCGTCGCCGTGGACATCCAGGAAGCGACCCATCCAGCCGGTGTTGAGCGATGCGTCGGTGGCGCCGACCTCCCAGTAGTGGCGGGAGGTGAAGTGCGAGAGGTCGGGATCTCCGTAGCCCATGCCAGGGAAGACGGTGACCTTGCCGGCGTTGTGCAGGGTCGCGAGCGATGTGGCCGTGGGGTGCCAGGTCAGGCTCGGGTCCTCACGGAACTGGACCCCGGACCCGGGAGCCACGGCGAGCGTCGGTCGCAGCTTCTCATAGAGCGGGTCCCCGGCCGGAGCCAGCAGCGACAGTGAGTCGAGCCCGCCCTGCATGAACAGCGAGACGAGGATCGGACTGTTCGACGGTTGCAGAGCGGCGGCGCGGGCGATGCCGTCGCCGAGCATGCCATCGGTCAGGCCGGAGCGCTCGGCCCCGTAGACGAGCGCGACGCCGCCGACCATGCTCGCCAGGAATCGGCGGCGATCGATGCCGACACCGGCGGGGATCGGCATGCGCGGATCCCACTCTCGCCCGACTGGCCGCTTGCCGCTCGCCAGGACCCGGCGGATCGCCTGCGAGCGTGAGAAGCCGTCGCAGTGAGTCTGGGCGCTTGGCAGCTGGAAAATTGGGGTGTCGGTCATGCGCTCATCCAGTCGGGAGTCATCGGCACCATCATGCGCAGTGCGTTCTGGCGTTGGTTGCGGAACTCGACCTGCTCCCATGTCTGGTTCTGGCCGCGTGAGATACGGCCGCCGAGTTCGAGCAGATGGTTGCGCGCCACACCGGAGAGCGGCCGCCCGCCCCAGAAGTCAATCGCGTTCTGATAGGCCTCGCCGTTCGTCTCGTGCAGACCGTAGGGGTAGGTCTTGCCCTCGAGCGTGTGGTTGTTGAGCGCCGTGTCGACCCCCCATAGCCGGCCGGCCCAGCGTGCCGTGTCGAGCCACTGGGCGTAGTTCCAGCCCGAGACGTTCGGCGGCTGGAACAGAACCTGTCCGGTCAAGCTGGCGATCCAGCCCCAACTGTCGGTGGTGATCGTCTGCTTGCTGGCGCGCAGTAGCCCGGCCGTCCAGACCACGGGCGGCGTCACCAATCGCGGCCCCTCGTAGAACAGCGGGTGGCGCAGGATCGCCTCCACGATCGGCCGGACCTCGTAGCGGCCGCCGACGTATGCGCGCTCCAGCTCCTTGGCCGTACCGCTCGGCAGCTCCGCGCCGACGAAGTAACTCCACAGCTTCTCCACGAAGAACGAGGGGTGGGTGGAGTGGGTCACCGCCAGGCGGCAGCTGTCTCGCCAGTCGAAGCGTCCGCGCTTGCCGAAGATCTTCTTGACGCCGTCGTCGTGGAGCGTCGGGTCGAAGTGGAAGTCGTAGACGCCCTTGGTCTGGCTGTACTCGTTGGTCCAGCCACTCAGCGCCCGAGCGTTCTGAACGACGTCATCCTCGTCGTAGCCACGATCGGCGCCGAGGGTGAACAGCTCGAGCATCTCGCGCCCGTAGTTCTCGTTCGGGTAGCCCTTGACGTTCTCATTGCCGTTGAGCCACATCAACATCGCCGGATCGACCGTGATGTCGAGCAGCAGCTGATGAAAGTTCCCCAAAGCGTTGCGGCGCATCGTCCAGTTCTGGTTGATCATCAGTCTGGCGCTCGAGGCCGATTCGGAGGTCGCGAACCAGCTGTGCCAGATCAGCGTCATCCGCTCAACCAGCTGCTGGTTTGAGCGCACCATCCGGTCGAGCCACCAGAGGTGATCGTCGCCCCAGACGTTGAAAGGGTCGAGCGGCCTGTCGTGCTCGGCGTGCGGCGCCTTGCCGATCAGGTGCGGCTGGCCACGCGGCCGGGTGAACGAGGCGACGGCCGCCTCCATCCCGAGCTTCGCGTAGCGCTCGGCGTCCCCCGGGCGCGGCCCGAATCCGGCTCTCCAGAGCAGGCGCGTAGCCGCCTCCTCGGTAAAGGGGCCGTTGTATATCGCGGTCGGTGAGGACCCCAGAAGACTCAAAAAGCTCAGGCCTTACGTGTGTTGATCAGAGATCGGTGCGCCGGGCGGCAGCTAATGCCTAATCGGCAAGTCAGGCCGCCCAGCTTAATTTCCCGGACGCAGTGGACGAATGGCGATCGGTAGTAAAGACGCGTGAGCGGACGTAAAGTTGCTGCTTGTCCTTTGGCAATCGGCCTACCGGGTTGAATGCGGGCCGCGCTCCGAGCTAGATTCCAGGCTCTGAGAGCTGAGACCCGCGACACGTCCCCGTTGCTGGTAGCCCGCGCGTGGCTACGGGCTCACGACCCGAACTACGCGGCTCTGCGCCGAGCTTCGCGGGCGGCGATCGTGATGCCGTCGCTGTTCGCGTTCGGGGACAAGGCGATTGCGAACGCGAACATGTCCTACTTTCTCGCGTTCGGCTCATTCGCGATGTTGTTGATGGTGGACTTCGCCGGCACCCGGCTTGATCGTGTTCGAGCACAGACGCTGCTGGGTCTCTCGTGTGCGGTGCTGATCGCTCTCGGCACAGTGGTGTCCCGGTCGACCGTGCTCGCAGTGATCGGGATGTTCATCGTCGGCTTCACGGTCCTCTTCAGCGGGGTTGTGAGCTCGGTGATCGCCGGCGCCGCCACGCCACTGCTGCTGTCGTTCATCCTGCCGGTTACGGTGCCCGGGCCGGTCTCTCAGATCCCCGACCGGGTCGCCGGCTGGGGGCTGGCAGCGGCCGTCTCGGTCGTCGCGATCACCGTGCTATGGCCGGCAGCCGCTGCATACCCGGTGGAGGGGCGGGCAATCGACGCCTGCCGCGCCCTCGCCGCCCAGATCAGGGCGCAGGTTGCGTGGATCGTGGGCGACGGCAGTGAGCAGTCGACCAGCGCCTATGAGCAGGTCCGCTCACAAGCCGACGCCAGCGTCGCGACGCTCGACAGGCTGTTTCTCGCAACGCCCTACAGGCCGACCGGCCTGAGCACCAGAGCCCGCGCCGAGATCCGCCTTGTAGATGAGCTGCGCTGGCTCGCCAATGTCGTGTTGCGAGCCGGGTCGCCGCTGCGCCCCCCGGCCGCGAATGAGGCCGTCTGTGGGGTCAAACTGGCTGCGGCGGACGTGCTCGAAACTGCTGCTGCAGCGCTCGCCGGCGGGCCGTCCGGGGAGCTGAGGCGCTCGCGCGAGCGTCTGCTAGACGCCCTGCGGGCGCTCGAGAACCACACCACGGGCGTGGCGGTTGGCCAGCCGGAGCTGATCGCCGAGGAGACCGCGCTGGCCGGGATCGTCGTTTCGGCGCTGGATCCGAGCTTCCGTGCGCAGGAGCTGGCCTACGTGACCGACCAGATCGGCGCAAACGTGGAGTTCGCGGTGGCCGCGTCACAGCGGAGCTGGGTCGAACGGCTGCTCGGCCGCCAGCCCGAAGGGTTCGACGGTGCCTTCGCGTCGATACGGGAACGCGCGCTCGCTCACGCTGAGCCCAGCTCCTCCTGGCTGCACAACAGCCTGCGCGGAGGGAGTGGTCTGGCTCTTGCGGTGCTCGTTGCCGACCTGACGTCGGTGCAGCACGGCTTCTGGGTCGTGTTCGGCACCTTGGCGGTGCTGCGATCGAACGCGCTCAGCACCGGTCAGAGCGTCCTGCGCGGACTTGTCGGAACCACGGTCGGCTTTGTCGTCGGCGGCGCGCTGGTCGCTCTGGTTGGGACCAACACGACCCTGCTCTGGGTGGTCCTGCCGATCGCGGTCCTGTTCGGCGGTTTGGCGCCGTCGGCGATCTCTTTCGCGGCCGGCCAGGCAGCGTTCACGCTCACGTTGCTGGTGCTGTTCAACCTGCTTGTGCCAGAGGGCTGGCGGCTGGGACTGATCCGCGTTGAGGACGTGGCGGTCGGCGGAGCCGTGAGTCTCGCGGTCGGCCTCTTGTTCTGGCCACGCGGCGCCGGCGCCGACCTTGGGCGAGCGCTTGGGCGCGCATACGTCGACAGCAGTAGTTACCTGGCCGACGCTGTGGCCTTTGGAGTGGCCTGTTGTGATTCCGGCGGCCCGCCGGTCGGTCCACCGCGCGCCCAGGCGCTCAAGGCCGCTGCGTCAGCTCGTCGCCTCGATGACACATTCCGCGGATACCTCGCGGAGCGTGGCCAGAAGAAGGCTCCATTGGCGGAGGTGACGACGCTCGTGACCGGCGTCGCGGGCGTACGCCTCGCCGCAGACGCGGTGCTCGACCTCTGGGACGACGAGAGCCGCACCGCCCCGGCAGGCGGCCAGCGCGCCGCGGCAAGACGCGAGCTGCTGGACACGGCGGGTGGCCTCACTGCCTGGTACGACCGCTTTGCGGCCAGCCTCGCCGGAGCCGCTGATGTCCCGGCGGCGATGTCAGACGACGCGGAGGCTGACAGCCGCCTTGTCAAGACAGTCGCAAGCGACCTACGCGACCGTGACGGGCGTGCCACCGCGACCGGTGTGCGCGTCATCTGGACCGGCGATCACCTCGACGCCGTCCGGCGGCTTCAGGAGTCGCTGGTCGGTCCGGCACGAGCGGCCATGGCGGAGGCTAAGAGCCCGGTCTGACACCTGGGGACAGACCGGTCGCCGGCAGTTCAACACCGAGCTCCAAGATGCGAATGGCGGCGCGTCTTGCGCTCTGGTCACCGACCCGCTTGGGAAGCTCGGCGCCGGCGGCCAGCAGGAGGCGGACGATCTCCGCGTACGGCTCCTGGTTCACCTCGTCCGCGGTCCGCATCGACGGTCCACCCTCAGGGTCGTGGCAGTACCTCGAGCCGTGGAGTGCCGCTCCAATGGCACTGCCGCCGTCGTCGAAATCGAGCGCCGCCCCACGCTCGACGAGTTCGCGCGCCGCCTGCGCTCGACCTCGCCAGCAGGCGTGGCCGAGCGGGACCTGCTGAGCGCGCGGGTCGCCGTCCACGCGTGCCCCGGCGTCGAGCAACCGGCGCATTGTCTCCAGGTGGCCGGTCTCGATCGACATCATCAGCAGCTTGTCGGCCGCTGCGTGTTCCACGCTGAACGCTACGTTCTCACCGGAGAGGTAACGACCCAGAGCTCGGTCCTCATCGGTGACCGGCGCCTCGCTTGCGCCGTTGTTTCGCAATATCTGCGCGAGCGTCCCCTCGCCCCAGCGCACCGCTATTCGCAACGCCGTGAGGCCGTCGTCGTCCTGACCGTCGACGGGGGCGCCGGCGTCGATCAGAGTCGTGACGGTGCGTGGCGGCCGGCGGCGCCAAACGGCTTGGCGCAGGTGGTCTGCGGAGGCGCGGGCGCCGTGCGTGCAGAACATCTCGATCATCTCGTGATTGGGGAAGTTGAGCGCTCTCCCAAGCGCGTGGCTCACGAAATCCTGCCTCGCGCCGGCGTCGATCACAAGCATCGCGCAGGTTGGGTCCTGGAACTCGCACGCGTGATAGAGGACCTCGTTGCCGTGGTAGCCGTCGCGGTCGTCAGTCGGTTCGGCGCCTGCGTTGAGGAGCATCCGCGTGAGCTCGGCGTCGCCTGCGATTCCGGCGGCGCCGTAGAGCGCCACCTGCAGCCACCCGTCCTGAATGAACCACGCGTTCGGGTCGGCGCCGGCGACCAGCAGTCGCCATACCACCTCACGGATTCCCGCGGCTCGCTCTGGATCACCGCGCAGCAGCCGAGAGAAGCAGGCGTAGAGGATCGGCTGCCAGCCCTTCGGGCCGGTCGGCTCGTTCACAATGCCCGGCTCACTTTCCAGGAGTCGCGTGACCTCCTCCGCGTCACCGCAGGCGCAAGCGCACGCCAGGTCGTAGCGCGCCAGATCTGGGTCGGTTTCAAGCATCGCCCGAGCCCCTCGCAGGTCAGCTGATGTGGCCGAGGCGATCAGAAGTGCGGCGCGTTTCGAGACCTCCAGCGTGAGACCGTCGACGTGGAGCTTCAGCGCATGCCACGAGCTGAAGCCGAACTCCCGTGCGATGGCCATCTGCGCGAGCGCGACCGACTCGAACTCCTGGGACCTACGGCGAAGCTTCGCCTCGCGGCGCAGGAAGCGGATGTCGGGGGTGGGTGGCAGAGAGCGCACGGCCGACATTTTCGCCCAGAAGGTCTTTCAAATGATGGCAGCCCGCATGCGGCCGCCGACACGGCGCCGGATCGCGATGATCGTGAAAGACCTTCTCATCTCGATCTCGGGCCGGGGCTGGTCTCCGCACGGATAGGGGCGGCCGGCCATGGCTATCCACGGGGAGAGTGGTGTCGTCCGGCCGGTCACAGAGGATGTGCTGCATGACAGCTGACCTAATCATCTCTTATGACGGCACTCCGAACGACGACGATGCTCTCGCCCTGGGGACAGTCCTGGCCAAGGCCGGATCCTCAGTCGCGCTGGCGTACGTGCGTCACTCAAAGGAGTTTGACCCACGGCGGGAGCAGCTAGCTCAGCACGATGCCGAGCAACGGCTGGAGCGTGGCGCGGCTTTGATGGACGGCGAGGTTTCACGACATGTGGTTGTGGGCGCGGCTACGGCGGAGGTGCTTGGTGGGCTTGCGCAGCAGCAAGGCGCGTCGATCGTGATCTTCGGATCCGATTACCGCACGCCCCTGGGACGGGCGGAGCCGGGGACCTCGGCCCAGCGTCTGATCGAGGGCGGACCTGTGGCGATTGCCGTCGCCTCGGCCGGGCTGCGGGCCAAGGCGGATAGCGAAATACGGTCGATCGCGGTCCCGTTCGCCGGTCCGGTCAACGACGATGCGCGCGCGACGGCCGCAGCGCTGGCGCAGAAGCTCGGTGCCACTGTGGTTGATGCCAACTCCGGCCCGGTCGATCTGATAGTTGTCGGATCGCAGGCCGGGGCACCCAAAGGGCGCGTGGTCGTCGCCGGCGATGTGCGCAACGAGCTCAACAGCGCTCGCAGCTCCGTGCTGATCCTCCCGGCCGAGACCCGAATCGAGTTCTGAGCGGTAAGGGCGGCGAGACAGACCGCGCTCGCCGTCCTCGTTGAGCGCTCTTCGGTGATCTCCAGGCGGCCCCGTAGAACGCGACCGACGGCCGCGAGCGTGCTGGCGTTACTACGACCAGGAGGCGGGCGGCTGGTCTATGCGCACCATGTTGCCCGAGGGGTCGCGCACAGCACAGTCCCTGGTCCCCCAGGGCTGGTCTGTCGGCTCCTGAACAATCTCAGCGTGTGAGGCGCGCAGCTTCTCAAACGTCGCGTCCAGGTCCTCTGTATGAAAATGGACGCCGTTGAGTGCGCCCTTGGCGATCAGACCCTCAAGCTCATCACGGTCGGCGGGACTGCCGTTCAGATAGTTGGTGAGGACGATCGCGACGTCAGGCTGGGAGGCGGCGCCGACCGTCAACCAGCGGAAGTCGCCGCGGGCGACGTCATTGCGCAGTTCAAGGCCCAGTGTGTCTCGGTAGAAGCTGAGAGCCACGTCTGGATCGTGGACTAGCACGAAGCATTGAGAGAGTGTGAGGTTCATGCCGGCAAGCATATGCAGCCAGGATCCTGCCCGCTTCTCCAATTCTGCTCAGGTTGCCATGCGGCTGAGCCGTGGACATCAATGCGGCGCGTGCGAGCGCGGCGACATCCAGTGGGCGGCCGTGCTCACGGTCCATCAGGTCACGGGCGCGACGCAGATGCGCGAGGTTGGCGAGCTCCTCCGGGGTCATGAGGCGAGCGTAGCGCCGCTCACCATCTGCTCTAGAACTGCTGCTCCTCCGTCGATCCCACCAGCGCGAGCGTCGAGGCAAGACCGCCTGAGAGCGTTGTCGCGACGTCATCGAAGTAGCCGGCGCCGACCTCGCGCTGGTGCTTGGTGGCGCTGTAGCCAAGCTTCTCAATCGAGAACTCGCGCTCCTGGAGCTCGACGTAGGCGCTCATGCCGCGCTGCGCGTAGCCGTGCGCCAGCTGGAACGCTGACTCGTTGAGCGCGTGCCAACCCGCGAGGGTCACGAACTGGAACGCATACCCCATCGCTCCGAGCTCCTTCTGGAAGCTGGCGATCGCTGCGTCGTCCAGGTGCTTGCGCCAGTTGAATGAAGGCGAGCAGTTGTAGGCCAGCATCTTGTCCGGGTACCGCTCCTTGATCCGCTCGGCGAAAATCCGTGCGTCGTCCAGGCTGGGGGTCGCGGTTTCGCACCAGATCAGATCGGCATACGGGGCGTACGCGAGCCCACGGGCGACTGCGGCGTCGACGCCGGGCCGCACGTAGTAGAAGCCCTCTGGCGAGCGCTCCCCGGTCAGGAACTCTTCGTCGCGAGGGTCGACATCTGTGGTGATCAGGTTCGCACCCAGAGAGTCGGTGCGGGCGATCACGATCGAGGGCACGCCGGCGACGTCTGCCGCCAGCCTCGCCGCATTCAACGTGCGGATGTGCTGCCCGGTCGGGATCAGGACCTTGCCGCCCATGTGCCCGCACTTCTTCTCCGAGGAGAGCTGGTCTTCGAAGTGCACGCCGGCAGCGCCGGCCTCGATCATCGACTTCATGAGCTCGTAGGCGTTGAGCGCGCCGCCGAAGCCTGCCTCGGCGTCGGCCACGATCGGCACCAGCCAGTCACGCTGCTCACCGAAGTTGCCGGCCTCCACCAGCTCTGCCCACTCGATCTGGTCCGCGCGTCGCAGAGCGTTGTTGATCCGGCGCACGACGGTCGGGACGCTGTTCGCCGCGTACAGGCTCTGGTCTGGGTAGACCTGCTCCGAGAGGTTGGCGTCGGCCGCGACCTGCCAGCCGGAGAGGTAGATCGCCTTCAACCCGGCCTTGACCATCTCAATGGCCTGGCCACCGGTCATCGCACCCAGCGCGCTGACGTAATCCTCGCGGCGCAGCAGACTCCACAGCTGTTCGGCGCCGCGCCGGGCGAGGCTGTGCTCAACGCGGATTGTGCCGCGCAGACGGACGACGTCGGCTGCACTGTAGGGGCGCTCGATTCCGGCCCAGCGCGGATTGGTCTCCCAATCGCGTTCTATGGCGGCGTCGGCTATCTCTGAGAGGGTTGTCATCTGGGTCAGCTCCTTGGCAATAACTCTTTGGTAGCTGCCGCGGTCGCGGTCAGTCGCTCAGCTCGTAACGGTTCAAACACGATCTTCTCCGTAACGCACACATTGGTTGTTTTCCACAGATCCGCAGATCTGTCCACTGAATCTCTGGAGATCTTGTGTTTTCCACGAAGAAATGAGAAACTTTTCGTGAAATGACGACTGAATCTTTTGATCCGCTCATCTTTGGGCAGCGGCTCCGGTATCTGCGGAAGCGATCGGGATTGACACTTGACGCCCTGGGTGAGGCCGTGGGGCGCTCCGCGTCCTACCTCTCCCAGCTTGAGAACGGCCACCGGGAGCCGCGGCTCTCGACCGTCAACCAGCTCGCCACGGCGCTCAAATGCCGGCCTGCTGATCTGCTCTCGGCCGCTGCGCCGAACCGCCGAGCTGAGCTTGAGGTAGCACTGGCGCACATCCAGGAAGACACCAGGTATCAGAAGCTGGGGCTGCCGCACCTAAAGGCGTCTGCGCGCATGGACGCGGTGGCCATGGAGCACATCGTCGCTCTGTTTGACCAGGTCAGGCGGCTCTCGAGTGGCGAGGATCCCTCAGCCTCTCGCCAGCCGACGGTGGCAAGTACGTTGGGAGCCCGGGCCGCGAACGCCGCCATGCGGGAGGAGATGCGTCGGCGCGACAACTACTTCGAAGAGATCGAGCAGGCGGCTACGAGCGCTCTGGACGCGGCCGGCTACTCCGGTCCCGGGGCGGTATCAGAACGACACCTCACTGACATCGCCGCCTACTTCGGGTTCACCATCGCCCGTGTACAGGACCTGCCGCGTTCTACCCGTTCGGTCACCGATACGGAGAACCGGGTGGTCTATGTGCCGCAACGCAACACCACAGGCGGGACGCGATCCTCTCGCTCTGTGATCGCGCAGACCCTGGGCCACTTCGCGCTGGGTCACACGCGGCCGACAGATTTCGAGGGCTACGTGCGCCAGCGAGTCGAGGCCAACTACTTTGCCGGCGCGCTGCTCGCTCCCGAGCGCTCGGTCGTGCGAGCGCTCGCCGACGCCAAGCGTGGGCAGGACATCTCAGTAGAGGACCTGGGCGAACTCTTCTACATCTCCTACGAGATGGCTGCTCACCGCCTCACCAATCTGATCACGCGCCATTTCGGGATACCGGTGCATTTCCAGCGGTCCGACCCCGAAGGGCTGCTCTGGAAGGCGTACGAGAATGACGGTGTGCTGCTTCCGGCAGACATCGACGGGACCATCGAGGGCCAGCGACTCTGCCGCTGGTGGAGCTCACGTCAGGCGTTTGAGTCCGAGGATTCGTATCAGCTGCATCATCAGCGGACCGAGACGCTTGCCGGTACGTTCTGGTGTGTCACCCACATAGACCTGGACCGCGAACGTGAACGTGGAGACGCCATCACGGTCGGCACGATCGACGCAATGTCGCATTGGTTCCGTGGATCTGACACCACCCACCGGGCCGTCTCGAGCTGCCCGGATCCCGCCTGCTGCCAGCAGCCCCCACGCGAGGCGGCTGCGCGGTGGGATGGCGCAACGTGGCCGTCCGCGCGGGACCACAGCCGGTTTGTCTCCGGACTGCCGACAGACACCGTCGAGTTCAGCCCACATCCCGGGGTCGACCTGGTCGACGTCTACGCCTTCCTGGACCGCCGCACCTGGCCCTTGACTCGGTCGAGCAGCGATGGCCAAATTGGTTTCCATGCCGACGAGCGGACATGATTCGCTCTTCCCCGAAGTGGAAGAGCCGGATAGGCTCGGTCTGAGCGTGATGGCGGTACGAACAAGCGGGATACGGCAGCCGAGCATTTGGCCGAGCGTCGTGAGCGATGACGCGTCGGGGCTACGTGACTGGCTGCTGGTCCTCGGCTTCACCGAAGACCTGATGATCCCGGGAGAGCGGGAGGGAGCGATCCATCACTGCCAGATGGACTGGCCTGAGGGAGGTCGCGTACTGCTCTCAAGCACCGGGGAGCGCAGCACCCCCTGTCGACCCGGAGCGAGTTCTCTGCACGTCGTCACCTCCGATCCCGACGCCGTGTTCGAGCGTGCGCTCCGGACCGGCTGCGCAGTCGTGCACCCACTCGTGGACCAGACCGACTATCCATCCCGTGATTTCACGGTGGCGGACCGTGACGGCAACCACTGGACGTTCGCGACATTCGCCGGCTAGTCAACACCGGCGAAAGGTGAGCCTACGAGGGACGCGAGCGCGGGACGCCGTCAGTAAAACCCTTCGCGCCGGGCGTAGCGGGTTGCCCGCTCCCGGTCGTACTTTTCGGCATCAAAGCCCGGATCGCCCAGCGACCGCAGGATTTCGCCGTTTGACGGGAGGTCGCTGCGATCGATGAACCTGTTCGGGTTCCAGATCTCGGAGCGCAACGCCGCCTTGGAGCAGTGCGTGTAGGCCTCCTGGACGTTGATCAGGATTCCCAGCTTCGGGGCCTTGCCCTCAACCGCGGACGGAGCAAGCAACGCGGGGTCGTCTGTGATCACCGCGGTTCCGTTGACGCGGAACATCTCAGTGATCCCTGGGATCACGAACAGCAGCGCGACGCGCGGATCGTGGAGCAGGTTGGTCAGTGAATCGGCGATCCGGTTTCCAGGCCTGTCCGGGAGCAGCAGCGTCTTCTCATCGAGGATCCTCACGAACCCTGCCGGGTCGCCCTTGGGGGAGATGTCGAGCCCGCCGTCTGGCATCGATGTCGCAAGGCAGAGGAATGGCGAGCGCTCGATGAACTGCCTTGTCAGCTCGTTGATGTGATCAGCGATCTTCAGCAGGACCGTGTCGGTCGGCGAGCCGATCAGCTCACGCAGGTTCTGCTCAGAGGAGATCACCCGGATATCGGAGGAGATGCTCATAGGTAACCGATTGTCGCGCGGTGGTCAACAGTTCTGGCAGCGCCTTTTTTGCCCTGCGAATCGAAGCTGCTGATCAACGTGGTTGACGGCGCCTACCGAGCCGCCCTGCGAGCCCGGTAATCCCGGCAATCACGAGGCCCACGATGGCGACGAGCGACGCCACGTGGCCGAGGGAGGCGGTGATGGTGGTGAGGGCCGCAGCGATGAGCGGCCGCAGCGACGGATCGCCGCTGATCGCATCGGCTGCCGGGGTGACGAGCAGCGCTCGAGCGCCGAGCACCAGGGCTCCGGCCAGGGCGGCCGTGATACCGATCGCCGCCAGCGTGCGACGGCGCCGGCCGCGGGCCAGCGCGAACGCCGCGAGCCACAGCAACGGGACGACGATCACCAGCCCCCGTGCCAGGTCGCGGACTGCGCGTCCCGCACTCTGCACCGTGTGCAACTGATCCGATCGCACGACCGTGAGCGTGCCGGCGTCGGCCGGCAGGGCTGTGATCACGGCTGCCGGCAGGCGAGCGTCAGCGGCCGCGACCCGCAGGATCGGCCCCAGACTGACGGTGACGGGAGCCCCGCCGGTGGCCACCGGCCCCAGTCGGCCGTTGACGATTCTCAGCACGGCGGTGGCGGCGCCGCGGTTGGCTCGGGCCCACAGCGCCTGCACCGACGCAAGACCCAGCGCCTTGTACATCGCGTGATAGATAGTTGACCGTGCGGTGGCGACAGTCGTCCCGGCGAACGGACCGAGTGCGGAGGCAACAGTCGAGCCGGAGAGGGCCGACAGATCGAGGCGCTCATCAACCTGGTCAGCGAGGTATGTCGCGGTGCTGGTCCGGACGGTCGGGTTGGCAAGCAGCCGGGTGCTGGTCGTCTCCCAGTGGCTGGGGCTGAGCAGCAGGTCATCGGCCCACACCGACACAATGGCGGCAACGAGAAGAACCGCCGCCAAGCCGACCATCGCGGCGGCAAGAGCGCGGCGCAGGGAAGAGCTGCGACGGACGATCCCAGCATCTTATTTGTCGGTCGCCAAAACGTCAGATGATTTCCATACGACTCCTAAGTGGTTAGGCTTCCATCAATGAGCGAATCCCCGATTCAGGCGTTTGTTGGCGCGGTCGACAAGCTCGACCTGCAGGCAGTGATTTCGCTGTTCGGGCCGGATGCGAAGTTGACCACCGCCTTCACAGAGAGCGAACAAGGCCTCGAGGCCGTACGTGCCGAGCTCTCCAAGTTCCTCGGTGAGCTGCGTGCGACCGAGCATGAGATCACCGCGGAGTGGAACCCGGAGCCGGGCACTTGGGTCGCCGAGATCACGGCGACCTACGAGCTGACCGATTACAGCCGCCGCGGGCCGTACAAGCGGGCGATCGTCGTGCGTGAAACGAATGGTCTGATCGAGCAGTTGACGATCTACGGAGCGCACGAGTTGCGGCTGGCCGAGCGCGGACGTCCCTACACCGAGGTCCGCGGGCCCCACGGCTGGCTACCGACGCTCTGACGCCTGGCGGGGATCAACCACAGCCGGTGTTGAACCCACAGCTAGAGCACGTGTAACACGCGCCTGTGCGCTGCATCATGCCGCCGCACTGCTGGCAACCCGGGCCGAGGTCCAGGCCGAAGTTCTTGGCTGGCAGGGTCGGCGGACTGTCGGTCAGCGCCGTGGTCGGGGCGACCGGTGCAGCCGGGGCGACCGGTGCAGCCGGGGCGACCGGTGCAGCCGGGACAGCCGGGGCGGGCTTGTGGGTGTGGATCTGAATCGGTGCAGCGGGTGCGGGTGCCGGAGCCGGCCCCGCGGTGTCACCGAGGTATGAGGTGGCCGCATCCTGGGCCAGCTTGCGTGAACGGACCTCCGGGGTGAGGATGCCCAGGTCCTCCTGGACGTCGGCGTCCAGGAAGCGCGAGGCGAGCCAGCGCATGATGTAGTCGGGCATCGACTTGGCGAAGGGGATCTCCGGGTTGGTTGTCATGCCCTCCGGCTCAAAGCGCATGTAGCTGAACTTGCGCACCAGCGTCTCAAGCGGCACTCCGTACTGGAGAGCGATCGAGATGGAGGTCGCGAACGCGTTCATCATGCCGCGCATCGTCGAGCCTTCCTTGCCGATGTCCGTCAGGAAGATCTCACCGATCGTGCCGTCCTCGTACTTGCCGGCCGTGATGTAGCCCTCGTGGCCGCCGACGGAGAACTTGTGCGTGATGGACTCACGTTCGCGCGGCATGCGGTTACGCCGCGGTGCAGTGGTCGCCAGCGCCTCGGCAACCGCCTTGCGAATCTGCGCGTCGATGTCAACCGGGGTGGGAGCGTCCTGCTGCGCGTCAGTGCGCAGAGCCTGCGCGGTCTTGGAACCGTCGCGGTAGATCGCGAGTGCCTTGACGCCGAGCTTCCACGCCCTGGTGTAAGCGTCGGAGATGTCAGCGACGGTCGCCTCGTTGGGCATGTTGACGGTCTTTGAGATCGCCCCGCTGATGAACGGCTGAACTGCACCCATCATCTCGATATGGCCCATATGGGAGATGGCCCGCTCACCGACGGCGACGTCAAACACCGGTAGGTGCTCTTCCTTGAGGTCAGGCGCCCCGACGATCGTTCCGTGCTCGTTGACATAGGCGACGATCTGCTCAACCTGCTGGTCGCTGTAGCCGAGCGTCTCCAGGGCCAGCGGCACGGTCTTGTTGACGATCGTCATCTGTCCGCCGCCGACGAGCTCCTTGAACTTGACCAGCGAGAAATCCGGCTCAACACCGGTCGTGTCGCAGTCCATCAGAAAGCTGATCGTTCCGGTCGGCGCCAACACCGTGGCCTGCGCGTTGCGGTAGCCGTGAAGCTCGCCGGCCGAAACCGCGTCGTCCCACACATTGCGCGCAGCGCGCAGCAGCTCCGAGTCCGAGCAGAGCGCATCATCGATCTCATACGCGGCGTCACGGTGCATGCGCATGACTCCGTTGTGAGCCTCACGGTTGTCCTGATAGCGGTCGTACGGACCCATCGCCGAAGCGACTTGCGCCGAGCGCAGGTAGGCGCGGCCGGTCATCAGCCCAGTGATGGCAGCGGCGATGCCACGGCCCGCATCAGAGTCGTACGGCAGACCGTCGGCCATCAGATATGCGCCGAGGTTGGCGTAGCCCAAGCCGAGCTGGCGAAATGCGTTCGCGTTGGCCGTGATCTCGGGAGTCGGATAGCTCGACGGCGAGACGACGATCTCCTGCGCGAGCAGGACGATGTCAACCGCCTTCTCGAACGACTCGACGTTGAAGGTGCCGTCGCTCTTGCGGAACTTCATCAGGTTGAGCGACGCGAGGTTGCAGGCGGAGTCGTCGACGTGCATGTACTCGGAGCACGGGTTCGAGCCGTTGATGCGGCCGGAGTTCGGGCACGTGTGCCACTTGTTGATCTCAGTGTCGTATTGGACGCCCGGATCGGCGCAGCGCCAAGCCGCCTCAGAGATCTCCTCCAGCAGCTTGCGAGCCTTGATCGGCTCGCCGACCGGCTCACCGGTGTTGCGCGCGAGCAGACGCCACTCCTCGTCGTTCGCGGCGGCCTGCATGAACTCGTCGGTCACACGGACTGAGTTGTTCGCGTTCTGGTACTGGATCGAGTGGAAGCCCTCGCCGTCAATCGACATGTCGAAGCCGGCGTCCCGCAGCGCCGCAGCCTTGTCCTCTTCCTTGGCCTTGCACCAGATGAACTCACGGATATCCGGGTGGTCGACGTTGAGGATCACCATCTTGGCGGCGCGTCGGGTGCCACCACCAGATTTGATCGACCCTGCCCAGGCGTCGGCGCCGCGCATGAAGGAGACCGGGCCTGAAGCGGTGCCGCCACGGCTCAGCTGCTCCTTGGAGCCGCGGATTCGGGAGAGGTTGATCCCGGATCCGGAGCCGCCGCGGAAGATGATGCCTTCCTTGGTGTTCCAATCGAGGATCGACTCCATCGTGTCCTCCACCGACAGGATGAAGCAGGCGCTCGCCTGCATCTTCGGGCTGCCCACCGGATGCCATCCGACGTTGAACCAGACCGGCGAGTTGAACGCCGCCATCTGGTGCAGAAGGATGTGTGTGAGCTCATGCTCAAAGGCCAGTGCGTCGTCGTCGGTGGCGAAGTAACCGCGCTCCGCGCCCCAGCCGGCGATCGTGCCCGCGACGCGCGTCAGCATCTGCTTCACCGAGCGCTCGCGCTCGGCCGAGTCGGGGCGGCCGCGGAAGTACTTCTGGGCGACGATGTTGGTCGCGTTCTGTGACCAGCTCTTCGGAAACTCGACGTCGGTCTGTTCAAACGAGATCTTGCCACCGTGGCCGATACGGGCGTCGCGGAGCTCCCATTCGAGCTGGTCGAAAGGATGTTTGCCGGCAGTGGTGAAGTACCGCTCGATCGAGAGGCCCTGCCCTGTCTGGCTATCCGTAAATGGGGTCTGCGAGGTGTCGGCCATGCCTGCGATCTCCTTCGTTTTCCGCGTCTTCCGCTACTTTGCCTCGGCTCTGAGTCGGCTGAGGGGGTAACAGCAGATCTTCCCGTCCACCTCGGACGGAAAGAATTTCCTAATACTTAGCTTAGGTTGCGGAGAACGTCTTTCTGAGCGTCTGCCTGCGCATGCTCGTCGGCAATCCGCGCAAAGAGCGTGGCGGCCTGCACTTCCAGGCTGTCGCGCTCGCCCGAGAGTCGTGCCGCGCGGAGTTCTACCTGCCTGCGGGCGCTCGCTTCGAGCGCGACGGACTCGACCGCGAGCGACCGGTCTGCGCTCGCGGCGACCAGCGCCTCCTCGGCTCGCGCGCGGCGCTCGGTCTCAGCTCGCAGGGCTTCCTTGATCTCACGGTGCTGGGCTTCGTGTGTGCTGATTGCGTCGCTTGCCTCATGCAGCGTGCGCTCCGCTGACGCCAGTGAGGCGCTCAGCTCGGCGACGTGACGCTTATGGGTCTCAGCTTCGGTGCGAGCCTGGGTCGCGGCTTCGCTGGCGCTGACCACCTCATCGGCGGCCAGCGAAGCCGCGGCCTGAAGGCTCAAGAGCTCCGCGGCCAGCGTGTCGGCGCGCTCACGCTGCTGCGCGAGCTCGGCCTCTGTCTGCGCGGCGGCGTCGAGCAGCTCCTGACGGCTCTGATCGACCAGCTCGGTCTGCGCTTGGACCTTGGCGCGGAACTCTTCGAGGTCTGCGGCGAGCGCAGCGAGCGCGGCGTCAGCCGCGCTCGCACGGCTTTCGCTCGCCTCGAGGGTGGCGTGGGCCTGCGTCAGCTGCTCACGGTCACGGACGGCCTGCTCTCTCAGCAGTTCGATGCTCGCATTTGCGCTCACCAGCTCCTGAGCCTGGATCGCGGCCGCCTCAAGCTCCAGCGCGAGCTGCGGGCCGATGCGGGCCGCCGCGTCCGCGGCGGCCCGCTCTGCCCTCTGATCAACCGAGAGCCTCAACACCTCAATCTCCGCCGCGCGCCTACTCAGCACATCGTCGAGCTCCGCCAGCGTCATTTCGCGCTCGCTGACCCGCTCTTGCAGAGTGCCGATCTCCAGCCGGGCGACCTCCAGCTCGGCGTGCGCGGAGTCGATCCTTGACTGCGAGGTCTCAACGTCGTAGCTGTGCTCGGCCTCGGCCCGTTCCGCGGCCTCTCGCAGCTCGGCCAGCTGCTCCTGCAGCACGGTGATCTGGGCCTGAGCCTCCGCCGCCCGCGCGCGCACGGCGGCCAGCTCCGCATCGGCCTGCGCCGCATGGTCCTCCGCCTCGGCATGCCGTTCGGTCAGGGCCTGCTCGAGCACTGTGATCTGCGCCTGGGCATGTGCCAGCTGCTCATCGAGTTCCGCGACCTCGCGCCGGCTCGCGTGGGCTCGAGCCTGCGCCAGTTCGGCGGCCGCGCGCACACGTTCAAGCTCGCCGGACTTCTGATCCAGTTCGGCTTTCAGACTCTCACGGGCCCGGTCGGCCGCCACCGCGCCGGCACGGACCTGGGCCTCCAGGGTGCCCGCGCTCGAGGCGGCGAGCAGTGCCCGCGCCTCGGCATGCTCGCGGTCAGCCACGGCCGCGTCACGGTCGGCGATCGCCTCATCACGCTCCGCAAACGCCTGCTCACGGTCGGCCCGCAGCCGCCCGATATCCGCCTCGGTCGCGTGACGCCGCTCGCGCTCGACCTGCAGACGCCGTTCGAGCTCGGTGACCGCCAGCCGCCGTGCCTCGGCGCGGCGCTCAGCCTCGGCCAACCGCGAGCTCTCGACCTCCTTGGCTCGGGCGCGCCGCAATGCCGCCGCGCTCTGCGCGCCGGCGCTGTCGGCGGCGGCGTAGCGCCCCTGAGCGTCGGTCGGCCCACCCAAACCGTGCCTGCGCCTTGACGGCGCCGGCAAGCGCTCGGTCGACCCGTCCGGCATCTCCAGAGCAAACATCACGCCACGGCCTACATGTTCGACGGGTGCCGAGAAGGCCGCGCGGATCAGACCCGGAGGGCCCGGAAGGGCAGGTAGCTGCGGGTGCCGATGCTCACGCTCGCCATCGTGGATCACGAGCGTCAGAGGCCCGCTGCCCGTCGCCCGTGACGGGCGCGCCGCGATCCGCAGCAGCGCCGTCCCGGGGGCGGCCTCCACCTGCTCAAACTCGACCAGTTCGAACTGCGAAGCACCTTCGCTCATAGCGCACTCTTCATCCGCTAGCGCAGTCTAAGTAGTGCGCCGGTCGTCAACTTCAGGGCGCCGGTCGTCAACTTCAGGCAGACTGGGTCGATATGAAACTGCTCCTCACCGGAGGCGCCGGATACGTCGGATCGATCGTCTCGCGCCTGCTGATCGAGCAGGGCCACGAAATCACCGTCCTCGACAACCTCGAACGTGGCCACCGTGAGGCGGTGGCGCCGGAGTCGAAACTCGAGGTTCTCGATCTTCGTGACGGGCCGGCGGTGCACGCGCTGCTCACGGAGGCCGACAGCCCGTTTGACGGCGTGCTGCACTTTGCCGCTTTTGCGCTGGTGGGCGAGTCGGTTGAGCAGCCCGGGCTGTACTACGAGAACAACGTGCTCGGCTCGCTCAACCTGCTCAACGCGATGGTCGCGGCCAAGATCCCGCGGCTCGTGTTCTCGTCGACCTGCGCGGTCTACGGCCAGCCCGACGCGGTGCCGATCGCGGAGACCGCTCCACCGCGGCCTGCGAACGCCTACGGCGCATCCAAGCTCGCCGTTGACTACATGATCGGCGACTTCTGCATCGCTTTCGGGCTGGGCGCCGTCAGCCTGCGCTACTTCAACGTCGCCGGCGCTCGCGGCCCTCTCGGCGAGGACCACGAGCCCGAGACGCACCTGATCCCCAACATCCTGCGGGTGCTCCAGGGCAAGCGTGAGAGCGTGGACATACTGGGCACCGACTATCCGACCCCCGATGGCTCGGCCGTGCGCGATTACATCCACATCGACGACCTGGCCGATGCTCACGCGCTGGCGCTGGACGGCGCGCGGCCAGGTGAGCACCGCATCTTCAACCTCGGCACCGGCACCGGCTTCTCCGTCAGGCAGGTGGTGGCGGCGGTCGAACAGGTCACCGGCCGCAGGATCTCCTCACAGGAGAGGCCGCGCCGACCGGGTGATCCGCCCCAGCTTGTGGCTGACGGGCGCAAGATCCGGGAAGAGCTCGGCTGGCAGCCGCGCAAGCCTGATCTGGAGACGATGATCGCCGACGCCTGGGCCTTTCATCAGACCCACCCGGACGGCTACAAAAGGTCTGCCAGCGCCGCCAGCGCCTGATCCAGGACCGCGCTCGGCTGCTGTGAGGCGTCGAGCACACGGATGCGATCGGGTTCGGCGGCAGCCAGCGATAGATACGCCTCGCGGATCCGCGCGAAGAACTGCTCTCCCTCACGCTCGAGCCGATCCGGTGGTTCGCCCGCGGCGGCCCCCCTTTCACGCGCGCGCGTGTGAGCGATCGCAGGGTCCAGTGAGAGCAGCAACGTGCGGTCGGGTGTCACTCCGCCCGTCGCGAACAGGTTCAGCTCCCGGACCGCTTGCACCCCGAGCCCTCGGCCCACGCCCTGATATGCGAGCGACGAGTCCACAAATCGGTCAAGCAGCACCCATGTCCCCGATTCGAGCACCGGCACGAGCGCCTGCTCGACCAGCTGCGCCCGTGCCGCCGCGTAGAGCAGCGCCTCGGCCCGCGTCCCGACCGTCAGCGCCGGGTCCTTGACGAGCTCGCGGATCCGCTCGGAGGTCTCGACTCCGCCCGGCTCGCGCATGAGCCGGGCATCGAGACCGTGGCTGGTTAGACGTTGCAGCAGCGCGGTGGCGAGCGTCGTCTTGCCGGTGCCGTCGACGCCCTCAATCGTGATCAATCGTCCCGGCGCACTCACCACTGCGGACGGTAGCGACAGCGCAGGACCCTGGTCGCAGCTTCGGGCCATTACGATCGTTGGATGGTGCAGCAGCTTGAGCGACATCCCGACGCCAATGCGGTGCTTGCCCCGGTTCTGGAGCGCGACGGTCGTCCTTCGCACGCCTACCTCTTTTACGGGCCAGGCGGCTCTGGCAAGCGTGAGCTCGCGCGTGAGATCGCCGCCACGCTGCTGGCTCAGGGGGCCGCGGACGAGGCCAGCGCGCATGCGCGCGCGCTGGCGGGGACGCACCCGGACCTGACCTGGGTCGTGCCCAGCGGGGCGCATGAGATCCTGGTGAGCGACATAGACGAGCCGGTGGTGGCCGCAGCCAGTAAGACCCCGTTCGAGTCGGCGCGACGCGTGTTCGTGATCGAGAGCGCCGACCAGCTCGGCGACCAGGCCGCCAACCGCATGCTGAAGACGCTCGAGGAGCCGGCCGCCTTCGTCCACATGATCCTGATCACAGATCGGATCGCGGACGTCCTGCCGACCGTTCGCTCGCGCTGCCAGGTGGTGCGGTTCGATGCGCCGTCGGCCCAGGAGATCGCCGATCAGCTGGTGAGCGCCGGCGTGGGTGAACAGACCGCCCTGGCGTACGCGCGGCTCAGCCTCGGAGATGCCGGGGTCGCGCATGAGCTGGCGACCCCGGAAGGGGCGCTGCTCAGGGACCGCGCCCAGGAGCTGGTGCGTCAGGCGTTGGCGGGGGAGGCCGGCGGGAGGGCGCCGTGGGTAGGACTCTTGGAGGCTGTCAAGGGGCGTGGGGAGCGCGTCAGCGTTGAGCTCCAGGAGCGCGCCGACGCCGAGATCGCGATGTACCCGAAGAAGGAACAGAAGCGGGTTGAGGGTGAGTGGGGGGATCGAGTCAAGCGCGGGCGGCGCCGGGTCGAGACCGGGGCGCTGGAACTGGCGTTGAGCCTCGCCGAGACCTGGCTGCTGGATCTCGCTTCGCTCGCGTGGGGAGCCGGGGACCTTGTGCGCAACAGTGACCGGATGGCGCTGCTCGAGGCCGACGCGGGCGTCGGGCGCGGCGGCGATCCGCAGGCACTCCGTGCGGCGGTGGAGCTGATCGAGGACACGCGTCTGCGCTTACCGCTGAACGTCAGTGAGGATCTGGCCTGCGAGGCGCTCACCTACCGTGTCGAGCGGGCCCTCGCGGGGTAGCGGTAAGCGACATGCCGCCTCGTGTCTATATCCGCAACCCCACGCGCGCGGACGAGGCTGAGTTCACTGCGCTGATGCGGGAGAGCCGCGGCTTTCACCGGCCGTGGGCGAGCGCACCTACTGACTCAGTGCGGTTCGCGGCGTACATCGAGGACAGCTCCCGGCCAGATTTTGAGGCGCTCCTGGTCTGCCGCCGCTCTGATCACGCGATCATCGGCTTCTTCAACATCTCTCAGATCGCGAGAGGATCCCTGCAGAGCGCCTACCTCGGGTATGCGGCGGGGGAGAGGTTCGCCCGCCAGGGTTACATGCGCGAGGGGATTGAGCTGGTGTTGGGCTTCGCCTTCTCGGAGCTGAACCTCCACCGCTTGGAGGCGAACATCCAGCCGGGGAACCGGGCCTCGATCTCACTCGCGCGTGGCGCCGGCTTTCAGCGCGAGGGGTTCTCGCCGCGTTACCTCAAGATCGCCGGGCGCTGGCGCGATCACGAGCGCTGGGCGCTGCTCGCTGAGGACTGGAACAAGATTCGCCGGCTGGGTTTGGGCTGAGGTCTGGTCCTGGGGTCGCCAGCCCGCCCGTGCACCGTTCCCGGAATTCCGTGGTGTTCGGGCGGCATCTGGACGCGTGTGGATCGCGGAACGATGTACTAGCCTTAACGCATGCCTCATCTCAGGTCTCGGACAGTCACTCACGGGCGCAACATGGCCGGCGCCCGCGCGCTGCTGCGCGCTGCGGGGGTTGCCCGCGAGGACATCGGCCAGAAGCCGATCGTCGCCGTCGCGAACTCCTACACCCAGTTCGTTCCCGGTCACACACACCTTCAGCCCGTCGGTCAGATCGTCGCTGACGCGATCCAGGCTGCGGGTGGGATCCCGCGTGAGTTCAACACGATCGCCGTCGACGATGGGATCGCGATGGGGCACGGCGGCATGCTCTACTCGCTGCCATCGCGTGACCTGATCGCGGACAGCGTCGAGTACATGGCCAACGCGCACTGCGCTGACGCGCTGGTCTGCATCTCCAACTGCGACAAGATCACCCCGGGCATGCTCAACGCTGCGCTGCGGTTGAACATTCCGACCGTGTTCGTGTCCGGCGGTCCGATGGAGGGCGGCAGCACTGTGCTGGTCGACGGGACTGTCCGCAAGGGGCTGAACCTGATCACCGCGATCGCTGACGCCGTTGCTGATGACGTCTCAGATGAGGACATGGCACGGATCGAGGAGGCCGCCTGCCCGACGTGTGGCTCCTGCTCGGGGATGTTCACGGCCAACTCAATGAACTGCCTGACCGAGGCGCTGGGGTTGGCGCTGCCCGGCAACGGTTCGACCTTGGCGACTCACACGGCCCGCCGGGACCTCTACGAGGACGCCGGGCGGACGGTCGTGGAGCTCTGCCGGCGCTACTACGACCAGGACGATGAGTCGGTGCTGCCGCGGGCGATCGCCACACGCGCCGCCTTTGAGAACTCAATGGCGCTGGACATCGCCATGGGTGGGTCCACCAACACGATTCTGCACGTCCTCGCGGCGGCGCAGGAAGCGGAGCTCGACTTCACGATGAAGGAGATCGATGCGATCTCACGCCGTGTGCCCTGCATCTGCAAGGTCGCACCGAGCGGAACGTACCTGATGGAGGACGTGCATCGGGCCGGCGGCATCCCCGCGATCCTCGGTGAGCTGCGCCGCGGCGGTCTGCTCAATGAGGACGTGCACACGGTCCACTCTCGCGATTTCGATGGGTGGCTGGACGAGTGGGACGTGCGCAGCGGCAAGGCCTCTGAGCGCGCCATCGAGCTGTTCCACGCCGCGCCCGGCTGCAAGCGCTCGGCCAGGGCGTTCTCACAGTCCGAGCGCTGGGACACGCTCGATCTCGATGCGGCCGGGGGCTGCATCCATGACGTCGCTCACGCCTACTCGTCCGACGGCGGCCTGGCGATCCTCTACGGGAATCTGGCTGTGCGCGGCAGCGTCGTGAAGACCGCCGGCGTCGACGAGTCGATCCTGAGGTTCAGTGGGCCGGCGGTCGTGGTCGAGTCCCAGGAGGCAGCGGTAGACGTGATCCTCGGCGGCGGTGTGAAGGCCGGCGACGTGGTGGTCATCCGCTATGAGGGCCCACGCGGCGGCCCCGGCATGCAGGAGATGCTCTACCCGACCTCCTACCTGAAGGGCAAGGGACTCGGCAAGGCCTGCGCGCTGATCACCGACGGGCGCTTCTCCGGCGGCACGTCAGGTCTCTCGATCGGGCACGTCTCGCCTGAGGCCGCCTCGGGTGGTGCGATCGCGCTCGTCGAGAACGGCGACACGATCTCAATCGACATCCCCAACCGCAGGATGACGCTTGAGGTCTCAGAGGAGGAGCTGGGTGAGCGTCGCGAGCGGATCGAGTCCGGTGCCGGTTACGTGCCCAACCTGCGCGAGCGCTCCGTCTCCCCGGCATTGCGGGCGTATGCAGCCATGGCCACCTCCGCTGACACCGGCGCCGTGCGTGATGTGAACGCGGTGGAGCGGGCCGTTGCCGCCGCGGCGGCGTCTCGTCCCGTCACTGCGTAGAGCTGATAGCCCGACCGCTCGCGCAACCAGAGATCAGCGACCCTGCGCGCGGCGTCAGGGGTGGATCTCAACGGCTCACGACCTTGGCTGCCGTCCCTCGCGTGAGGCGCGGGCGACCCGCGGCAGGGCTCGTGTTGGTCGTGCTCTGCTTCGGTCTCGCGACGCTGATCGGGCGCCTCACAGATGGCGGCTCAAGCGCAGCGACTACACCGGCCCCGGCAACCTCACAGGCACCTGCGCCGCGAAAGTCCAGGGCCGCGGCCGGGCGCTCAAAGTCCAAGCGCAGGTCGACCACCAAGCTTCCGATCAACCAGACCGGGGCCGTTCTCAGGAGTGGCGCAGCCGACTCATTCTCCGCTTTCGCGCGATCCCAGCCTGGGCGGATCGGTATCGCCGTTCACCCCGTCGGCGTCGGCCAGGAGATAACACTGGGTGACGACCAACCGGCCCATGGTTGGAGCACCACAAAGCCTCTGGTAGTCGCCGCGCTGTTGAAGGCCACGGCAGCTCATGGAGGTCTGACCGAGTCACAGCGCGAGGAGGCGAACGCGGCAATAACGATTTCAGACAACCAATCGATCATCGACCTATTCGACGACCTCGGGGCACTGGAGGGCGGCCCAGCAGCCGCAGCCCAGGCGATGGATCGTCTCCTGCGTGACAGCGGCGACACGCGCACGGTCGTTGCAACTTCCCGCGACATTCCCGCCGGCGCCTCAACCACCTTCGGGCAAACGCTCTGGGCTCCGAAACAGGCAGCGCAGTTCTACGCGGCACTCGGCGCGGGATGTCTCATCTCAAGAGCTGACACGAACTATCTGCTCGGCCTGATGCAGCACATTGAAGCCAGCGAGAGCTGGGGGCTCGGCAGCGCTGGTTTCAAATCGGTCGCCTTCAAAGGTGGCTGGGGGCCGCAGAACGGTGACTTCGACCTGTACCTGGTACGGCAATCGGGAGTCATTGATCCCGGGACTCCATATGCGGTCGCGGTCAGCATCGTGGCCCACCCACCGAGGTCAGCCAGGAGTTTCGAGATTGGCACTGAGATGGTCACGGCGACAGCCCGCTGGCTCGCCAAGGAGCTCACGCACCTGCGCCGTGCGAGCAGGAGCTGCAAGGCGATGTAGGTGAGGCGGATTCACGATGTCCGAGGCGCCGAACGGCGCCTCGGTGCTCTGACAACGTGAACGTCGGCGGCGGTCATCCGGCGCAGCGGGCGCGCCGTCGGATGAGTTCGGAAGTGCAGCCCGGACCGGCGCGCCGGCAGCAGCACCAGATCGAATCTGCCCTGCGCGACCCACTCCGCCAGCGGCGGGTCACTGCCCTCGATCAGAAGCTTGACCTCCACTTCGTCTGGGCGGAGGTCGACTCGAACCGTGGCCTGGTGCAGACTCTGGGCGACTTCATCGCAGACGGCTCGGTTATATGCCTGCGGCGATACGCCGCCACAGCTGCGGCAGTGCGTGGCTGTTTGCGGCGCGGTGGCGACGATCGTCAATTCGGAGCGGAGCGTGGTGGCGAGTGCGGTTGCCTGTGCCAGCGCCGCGTCACCGTTCCGGCCCGGTTCACTGATTACGACGATCCGTTTGGCGGGCGATCCATCCACGCTCTTCCCGGTGAGTATCTGACCGTTAGGCATCGGCGCCGACCAGCCCGACGTGGCGCAACGAATCGGCCGTGCCAGGACTGGCGTGCACGAGCAGACGCGCCGGCTCGTCGGCCTGAATCGGTACCGCGCCGTTTGTGGCGGCAGCTGGATGGTCTGACATCGCGCTCTCCTACTCGATGAGCGGGCGGGTCCCGACCGCTCGATCAAGCGTACCCGTCTGCGTACGTCGCAGGTGGCGAACCAGTGCGGGAGGAGCGTCGAGATGCTCGAACGCAGCTACTCGTTCGCCATCGAGGATCTCGAAGACGAAGGCCCACGGGTCGCCGAGCAGGAACGCCTCCGCGCTCGCCAGCTTGTGCTGGCTGAGAGGCGTCGTCAACTTCGAGCTGCGTGAACATGGTGCCCGAGCTCAAAAACGACCACTTTCGGGTACCAGACGTGCCGTGCGAGCCTCGGCTACCCTTGCCACGAGCAGCGGGCCTCCGGGATTTTGCAGCCCCCCAGCAGCCAAGAATTGGGCAAGAAGGCAGCAAGTCCAGGAAATCCCCTACAAATGCCGACGTAGCTCAGCTGGTAGAGCACTTCACTCGTAATGAAGGGGTCCCCGGTTCGATTCCGGGCGTCGGCTCTACAAAAGCCCTGTAAGCCTGGGATGCCGATCGAGGCGATCACGACCCCGGTGATCGAGCGTTGGCTCTCATCTTTGTCGGGGGCCGCGAGCTCGGGGCGGAAGGCCTTGGTCTTGTTGCACGGGATCCTCAGGCGAGCGAGGAAGGTGTACTGGCGCTTTGCTGGCGGGATGTCGACCTCACGGGCTCGGTGATCCGCGTGCGGGCGAGTTACGCGGCGGGCGCTCTGACGAGCCCTAAGTCCGGGAAGGTGCGTGCAGTGCCCTTAGCACCGGACGTCGCTTCTGCGCTGGCGCAGCTCGGCCAGCGGCAGCTTTGGACTGGCGATGATGACCTGGTGTTCCCCGGCCCGGCCGGTAGCTACCGCGACGGCTCGGGACTGAGGAAGTGAATCGCTTTGGCGGTTTGCCCGCTCTCCGATCGGCGACCCGCATTGACGACCACGCAGCATCGCCAGAGGACGCGTGCCGAGCGATTCCTATGCCCGGCCAGCGAGCATGGAGCTGGTGGGCTGCTCCCTGGTTGGCGGCCCCTTGGTGGGCCACGCCGCGCGACTCGTTGTTTGCCGGGTTGTCGTGCGGCACGGTGTCGCCTGATGGTTCAGGTTCTTGGCTTGATTCCGGTGGTTGCTGGGATCATTGGTATGGGTCGTTCGTGGACGGTGTGAACGATCTCGGTGTTGTCGATCCCGCGCAGATACGTGGAGGTGATCGCAAGGTCGGCGTGACCGAGTTGACGTTGGATGACGACGATCGGCACGCCTTCGCGTGACATCTCGACGGCGTGAGCGTGGCGTAGTTGATGTGGCGCGAACCGGCGGCGCACGCCGGCCCGCTGCGCGGTGTCACGCAACTGTCTGCGGAAACCAGCCGGTGAGCACGGCCGTCCCCGAGTCGCGCCACGCAGGATGCAGAACAGAGCGCCGACCGGAAGCGTCGCACGATAGGTAAGCCACGGCGAGAGTTGTTCCCAGGCCCAGCGGTCCATCCCAACCTCCCGGCGTCTACCGCCCTTACCGCGGCGCACAAGGATCGCGCCACGGTCGCTGTCAAGGTCGCTTTCGGTCAACGCGAGCGCCTCACTGATCCTTAGGCCGGCGCGCCAGAGCACAACGATCAGTGCGCGCAGTCTCATCCCGTCTGGGGTATCGCCGGCCGCTTTCATGACGGTGATGATCTCTTCGATTGTCGGCGGGTCGGGCGGGTAGCTGAGCCCTTTGTTGCGTGGTGGGCGTCCTTGGTAAAAGGTTGGGAGTGTCGCCGGTGAGCGACGACGCCCGGCGGAATCGAGCAACGCGATGGACTGCATGATGTCCTCCTTCGGACGGTGGTTGATCACCACGATCTTGTCGCCACCAGCACGATCTCGCTACGTCTGCAGATGGCGCTTGGGGAGCGAGCGGTCCGGTAGGTTTCGAGCTTGATCCGGTCTGGGGCGGGGTACAGTTCAGGACGGGATGACCACGCGCGAGAAACTGCACATCCTCGTTGATGAGCTCACAGATGGCGAGGCGGAGGCGGCGCTCGCCAGGCTGTC
>Ga0181537_10000646_pt1 | contig 32284 bp, 31 predicted proteins | sample PEATcosm2014_Bin_39_FD_119765 | JGI IMG/M metagenome (GOLD analysis project Ga0181537, IMG submission 119765) | Peatland microbial communities from MTU Mesocosm Facility, Houghton, MI, USA - PEATcosm2014_Bin23_10_metaG | ecosystem: Environmental > Terrestrial > Soil > Wetlands > Peat | place... | reverse complement strand
GGCCGCCGCGTCAATCTGGCGGAGGTTGTTGATGCAGGCATTGGCCTGCGAGGTCGCACGGGCTTTCACGAAGTTCGGGATCGCGATCGCCGCCAACAGGCCGATGATGGCCACAACGATCATAATTTCCACCAGCGTGAAGCCGGCCTTACGGATGTTTTTGATTGTCTTCATTTTTGTTTTCTTTCTGTTTGTGTGCGGTGTGAACAACGCGACAGGCGGGTTATTTATGATTACAGCTTTGTCCACTTGATTGCCTGTCGCAACCGCAACTGACGCAAGTGTAGCAGTGCCAATGCCAAATGGCCAAATTAAAACCACAGAGCGATTTTTCCTTCCCAATCTCAAAAAATAGGCATAACAAGGCAAAAATCGGCCTTTTCCTGTCACATCCTTAAATTTCCTGATTGTCAGGACTGTCCCGCTTCTGCGCAGTTTGTAGTGTTTTTCTGGACACTGTGGACAGGGTCGGGAATCCCAAGGCGGATTGGAGCTGGAGCCAGTTGTCGGATTTGACCTAATAAATCCCTCAACAAGCTCCTCGAAGTCAATCATCTATGTCATCGCTGACCTCTTGACTATAAAATAGTTACGTCTGCTGTCAAGTGGTAACGCGCGGTAACAAGTGACCTACTTTTCTTAACTGGTTTTTAACAAATTTAGAAGGTGTTTGCTGGCACTTTTGCTGGCACTTTTTCGGGTAAAATCACTTCTATCGCTTCCATCAATTCTACCCTTTGCGCTTTTATGGGTATTATTTTTTCGCCGTCGGCAACGCGGATAATTTGATGCGCTGGTAAGCCCCGCGCTTTTGATCTTCGGGGTGCGGCTCGATTGCCAGCACCGTGATGTCCCGCTTGTCGGGCCCGTAAGCCCAAAACATCCGTCCCGCCGACGGTGTGTTGTTTTCGAGATACGACTGGAAAATCTTGAACCCATATTTGCGGGTCAGGTCGTCAATTTCGTGCGAAGCCAAACTGTTGTGCCGGGGATTTTCAGCAAGGTAGCCGAGAGATTTCACCAGCTTCTTGAAAAACTTTTCTTCGTCCCTGTCCAATTTGCCCTGCTGCTTGCGAATTGAGAGATCATTCCACAATGCTTCCATCTCCGGCAATCCCATGCGGATGTTGAAAGCCATTGGAGAATCCTTTCAAGCCTCGACAAATGCAGACAAATCAATCGGCGCAGACGCCAGCCCTTTTTTCAGATTGGCTACTGATTTATCCAGCATCTTCAAGGAACGGGCGGAAATGGCTTGTGGCGACACCAACACGCGCGGCTCCAGGTAAAAGCAGCCGTTCGAAAATGCTGAAACGTGAAAATATTTCGTCTTGGCGTTGCGCAAGCTGATGCGCTTTTTGGCGTCGGCGGCAACGTCATAATCTTCCACGACTGTCGGACGTTTTTGTGTCAATGTCGGCATGGGTTTACTATGGTGGGATTTCCCACTATTGTCAAATGTGAATTCAATTCGTGAAATTCATGTGGTTTGCCTAAATTCATGGCCGTGAACAAAGACCGGCTGACAAAAGAACGCCGCAGTTGGAACATGAGCCGCGTTCGCAGCAAAGACACGACGCCGGAAAAAGCTGTGCGTTCGTTGCTTCACAAAATGGGTTATCGCTTTCGGCTTCATGTGAAAATCTCTATTCCTGATTCTATTGATTTTCCAACACGTCGCCGCTTTATTTGTCCTGACATTGTTCTGCCGAAATATAAAACCGCTATTTTTGTTCATGGTTGTTTCTGGCATCGGCACAAGAATTGCAAAGATTGCACCACGCCGACCCATCGGCGTGAATGGTGGCTGGCAAAATTTATTTCGCCATATTTCGATGCAATGACAAAAAAGATAATTCAGGCTTAAATTTTCGCGGCAAACAAATTGGTTTCTGCTCATAACTTAACAGCCAATCCAAGCCCGGACTTTTCTTTTCAGATAGAATCAATTTTTTGCGGAAGCGAACTGTCATGTCTTCTTCAATAAACATCAAACCGCGATCAAAGGCGCGGTCGTGAAGTGCATTCAGACAAAGTCCATTGCGCGGATTCATACGCTGCTTCGGATCGTTTGCCCACGGAACAATGTGACTGGCAACAAGCAATTCGGGAACAGCCAAACCTGTAACGCAGCATTTGTAATCGTAAGCTGAAAGAACCGCAGTTCGGAAAAAATGTTGATTCACTCGCACGCGAACCATGCGTTCGCGTTCAAGCCCTTCCTTTGGTAATTCGCGTTCATCAATTTCCGCAATTTCTTCGAGCTTCTGCCCCGTGAATTTGGAAAGTAACCGTTCGCTTTCAAATGCCAACGCTTCTGGATTGTCATCGAACTCGCGCCAAATCTCCGACTCGCCTTTTGCGCCGTGTTGCATTCCTTTGATGCCGCGAGCTTGCAATTCGGGATCGAGTCGCGCGAAGTTCGAAAGTTTGAGGGAAACAGATCCAGGCGTTCGTCCCAAAAACTTTGCCAGTTCAATAATTTTAGGATTGTGAGTATGAATTTGACCGAAAGGAATTTTGCAATAAAGATTGAATGCGAGAATATGTTCTTCACGCGTCCAATTTTTATTTTGCTTGGCCATAATTTATTTCAGCCAGTTGATTTTGATTTCCTTCTCAACTTCTTTGAATTCAGAGTCGCCGGTTATGAATTCAGCATTTCTGATTTTGGCCAGCGCCGCCCCGAAACAATCCGCATAAGACATTTTTTTGGTGGCTTTGAAAATCGCCGCCTGTTTTGTCAATTCGGAGTCGGCATCCACAATCTCAATCGGCATGGCAGCAATTTCCTTCAATTTCTGTTCGGCGGCTTCCTGCGAGACTTCACGCATGGTGTTGTAATAGATTTCGCCCCAGTTCACCACGCTTATCAAAAGTTTATGCCTTTCGGCTGCGGCCTGTTCCAGAATTTTTTCCACTGCTTCCGCCGCCGGTTCATCCTCGAAGAACGCAATAAGCGCCCAACTGTCCAAAACTTTGGTAGCCATATCAAAGTTCCCGTTCCCGTTTGCGATCTTTCGTCATCGCTTTCATCACGCCGCTGCCTTTTAGCGAACCACGCAGACTTTTGATGAATTTGGCGGTAATCGGTTTGAGAACGATATAGCCATTTTCTTCATACACTTGGGCTTTCGTGCCTTCTTCAATTTCAAATTCACGGCGAATCCGGCGCGGAATAACAACCTGGCCTTTCGCGCCGAAATTAACTGTCTCTGTTAAAGTTGTAATCATGTATTAAAGTTACACATATAAATAAAAGTATGTCAATAGTTATTTTGTATAACTTACTCGCAAAATTTCAAAAACGCAGAAATTTTAGAGCATTTATTGACTGTGACAAGATACCGAATGCGACAGCGTGTCTTCAAAGTGTTTTTTGATGAAAAGTCATTTGAGACGAGACTATGGAAAAAATTCTGGCCGCAAGTTGAGGGGACGATTGAAGCCCCGCTCTGACGCCGGTTTCGTCCGCTGATTGCACTAGAACGCCGACTTGACCACGCCGCCATCCACGCGCAGCGCCGCGCCGTTGGTGGCTGATGAAAGCGGACTACAAACGTAAGTCACCAGATTCGCCACTTCTTCCGTCGTCGCAAAACGCTTGAGCAATGAAGTCGGACGCACTTTCTCGAAAAATTCCTTTTCAAATTCCGCGAATGGTTTTCCGCCGCTCAATTGTTTCACAAATTCATCCACGCCGTCGGAACGTGTTGGACCGGGCAATACGGAATTCACAGTCACATTTGTGCCGGCACATAATTCCGCCAGACCGCGCGCCACGGCGATCTCGGCGGTCTTTGTCATTCCGTAATGGATCATCTCCGCCGGAATTTGCAATCCGCTCTCGCTGCTGATGAAAACGATGCGTCCCCAATTGCGTTGTTTCATGCCGGGAAAATAGGCGCGGCTCAATCGCACGCCGCTCAACACGTTCACTTCAAAAAATCGCCGCCAGTCGTCGTCGGGAATCTGTTCAAACGGTTTCGGTTCAAAAATACCGAGGTTGTTGACGAGAATTTCCACGTTCGGGAATTGCCTCACCAGCGAATCGGCGTCCTCGGCTTTTGACAGATCGCCAGCGAAGATTTCCAACTTTGTGGCCGGAACGGATTTGCGGATTTTTTCTGCGGCTTCGTTCACGGATTTTTCAGCACGGCCATTGACGATGACGCGCGCGCCCTCGCGGGCGAGTGAAGTGGCAATCGCCAGGCCGATGCCCTTGGTCGAGCCGGTGACGAGTGCCAGTTTATTTTCAAGTTGTAGATTCACAAGAGTTGCAATCGTTCACGAAGACGTTCTTGTCAAACGCAGAAGAATTGTCCGCCACGACCAACGCACATTCCGCTGTGGCTTCACGCGCGCACGTCGTGGACGGAAATAAGGAGAACGCAATCGCATTGTGCTTCCGTCTTGAGCTTGGCATCACCGCCAACTCAAGACCGAAGCATTATTTCTATCGGTTAAGTTGACCATAAAGCTGCGAATGTGTATCACAAGGATGTGATTGATGGATGGTTTTATGACTCAATAATGCCAAAATTCGGTCAACTAAACGGCACTCATTCAGTGCGGTAAAATCATAAATTCAAGTGGGACGCCCTACTCCTAACGGGCTTTGAGGATTTTTCCACCGCAGATGGCAACGTTGGCGACAACGTGATGACAATTTTCATAGCAACGCAACGACAACATTCGCGGCAACACAACGACAACGCACTGGCAACGCTCGTGGCAACATACTTTGCCAATTTCGACAGTTCGCTGATACACGAATTTCGTGCAAATATCCGAAGGAATTATCGGTGCGGAAAAGACGGCTTTTAGGGTGATGTTCTTTTTGTAACCGCCGCGAACATGAAAACTTTTATGCGACGGTTTGCAATTGGACGATTTTGGTCGAGTCAGGTTGCGGTTTGCGCTCTTGCGCCGCGCGGCGCATTGCGATTGATTGTTTTTTACGACGCAATCAATCGCCCATGAATAGCGTTGAAATTTTGACTGAATCAAATTCCCATGGCGCGTGCTGTGGTCGGCAATGGCACAATCTTCCGTTCATATTCTTCCAACGGCGGCAGTTTCACCTGCGCTTTCTTTGAATACGCGCGATGAATGGCTTTGCTGCTGTGGCCGAGTGCTTGCATCGCGAACCGTTCTGGATAACCCGCTTCCATCGCTCGTTCAGCCCAAGCATAGCGGTAAGAATGAAGCGATACGCCGCTGATGCCCACCGTTGCCAGACGTTTGATGAAAAGTTTGGAGCGATGCCGTTCATGGAGTCGGGCAAGCGCAGGAAATAAATATCCTGACTGTGGCAACGTCTGTAAAATTGCCGCAATCTCCTCGCCGAATGAAATGAGCGAAGTGACGCCCGTTTTTTGCCTTTTGTAAGCGATAGTCCGGTCGTTCCAATCAATGTCCTCGGCGGTGAGCGTTGCGATGTCTGTCTGTGAGCCGCCCAATTGCCAGAGCAATTGAAAATAAGCGCGTGTCGCCGGATTGTATTCACGATTGATGATTTTTTGGTGTTCCTCAAAAGTGATCGCCCGTTTCTCTTTGTATTGCACTGGCGGCCAGTGAAGTTTTGGCAGCACCGGCCATGGCAGCCAGTGCATCCCCATTGCGAAATTGTGGACGCGGCGCAAATAGACGTTCGTTGAAACCGAGCCGCTTTTCAGAACTTCCAAAAAATGCTCGGACGATGTTTGAATCAGTTTGCGGTCGCGGATCAAATCGAACGCTTTGTCTCTAATGGCATATTCCCAACGCTCGCGTGTGCTGCCGGTCTTGGTTGAAACCATTTGCTCCATGACGTGCTGCCATGTGCGGCGGGACATCGCCGGATCGCCGTGCTGGAGATAGACCTGCGCGATTTGCAGATTCATCGCCGGTTGCAGCACCGCTTCGTTTTTGGCGTGAAGAAGTCGAAGGGCGGCAGCCCGGTCATTGGTGTGCAAGCTCTCCTGCTTGCCAGTCGCATCATCGTGAATGTAATACCGCCCGCTATTCCCGCGACGGTAAAGCCGGAATTTCTGTTTCATAGCTGTGTCTCTCTTTCACAGCGATGAATTTACGACAGAAGACTTCGACATCGTTAATTTGCAGCGGGACTGCTGGCCGTTTGTTACGCCGAGTTCCTCGGCTGTAACAATTTGCTGGCATTTCTGCTGGCACTTTTGCATCCCGCTTGCGTAACTTCTTACCGCACTCACGGTTAGAAATGGAGCCAGTTGTCGGATTTGAACCGACGACCGACGGTTTACAAAACCGTTGCTCTACCACTGAGCTAAACTGGCCGCCGAAGAACAGTTCTTTTACGCGACACGGGACTGTTTTGCAAGTTCACACCGCGCATGGCGCAAGAATCGCGTCCGTCATGCCGTGGACGATTTTTTTGTCGGCGGGAACAATCGTCGCCAGTACGCCGCCAAGCGTCGGCCGCGCCGCGTCGCCTTCGCCGGAAACAAAATAATACGGACACAGCCGCACCCGGCCTTTCATCGGCACGACTTCATTCTTCGCAAAATCAAACCACTGCGCTTCCACAGTTTTCGGTTTTTCAAAACGCTGCAAAACGAACGGCGACGTTTCAAAATTTTTCAGCGCCACGTCCACCGCCGTGCTCCAATCTTCCTGCGACAAGTCGCTGCCGAGATAAACACCGCGCGCACCCCACGCATTTTCCGAGAAGCCCGACACCTTCAAGATCAGATCGCGCTTTTTTTGTGAAAGTGTTTTTAGTTGTTCCCAATTTGTGAGATTAAGTTCGGGAATCGCCGCGTGTGGCGGCAGCGGCGCCGGGTCAACGAGCCAGGTGTAAGGAATTATTTTTTTTAGCCGCGTGAAAAAACCTTCGCCCAGTTCCTGCCGCCAGAAATTTTGCAGATTCCTGTTCCACAAAAGCGCGAACAGCATTTTTTCCTCAAACATCGGCTTGGGCGGCGGCGTAAGCCGGATTTTCTTTTCCGCCGCGAGTTCAAAAATCCTTTTCGCGCTCGGAACGTTCTTCAAGTCGAACAATTCAAAAAAACGATAAACTACACTGCCGTCAATGAAGTCGTTGAATTGTGAATCGTGAATTGTGAATCGTGAGCCGAGCTGTTGGGCGAGCCACTCCATTTCCGGCCGATACGTTTTCGCTTCTTCCGAAACGACGATATGAACCTGCTTTGCATCGGCAAAAATACTTTCAAAGCCGCGAATCATTCCGTCCGTGCCACCAACGATTTCGAGCCTCGCATTTCGGATTTCAGATTTGAAATAGGTTTGATTCAGCCACGCCGTCAGTCCAATGCCGCCCGGCACCGAATCCAGTTCCGTGATGCTGAAATCATTTTCCGTGAGCAAAATGTCCGGGCGAATCACGCGCGGGATTTCATTTTTAAAAACCGCCGAACGCTGGAGCTCGATTAATTCGCGTGGTTTCCCCAAATCAAGCCAGCGCGCGACCCATTCCGGTTGTTTGCCTTCGACGCTCCTGCGATAAAGCAAATTGACTGTCCGATAAAATTGCAGCAGTACGCGTCCGAGCGACTCGATTTCCTTCGCCAGATTTTCGCCGAGAGGAAACGGTTCGGGCGAAATCCGCCAATCGAGTCCGGCAAAAAGTCCGTTCGCAGGTATCTGTGCGCGGATGGATTTTGCGCGGTTGGCGGGAGAAAAATTTTCTGAACTCACAAAATTTAAGTTCTGATTTGCCCGTTGCCGATGCCAATCCATTTGTAGCTGGTCAGTTCGTCCAGACCCATCGGGCCGCGCGCGCCGATCTTGTCGGTGCTGATGCCGATTTCCGCGCCCATGCCGAATTCGCCGCCGTCGGTAAAACGCGTGCTGGCGTTCCAATAAACCGCCGCGGAATCCACCTCGGCAAGGAATTGTTTCGCGCGCACCTCGTTCTTCGTGACGATACTGTCCGAGTGCGCCGAGCCGTAAAAATTGATGTGATCGATCGCCGCGCGCACGCCGTCCACGACGCGCACGTTCAAAATATAGTCGTTGTATTCAGTGAAATAATCCTGCTCGGTGACCGCGCGCAGTTTTGAGTTTTGAGTTTTGAGTTTTGAGTTCAAAACTTCACGCGTCGTGTCATCGGCGCGAAGCTCGACATGCTTCGCAAAAAGCTTTTCGCTGATGGCGGGGAGAAATTTTTCCGCAATTGTTTTATCCACGAGCAACGTTTCCATCGCGTTGCAAACGGCGGGACGCTGGACTTTCGCATTCATCACGATTTCCTCGGCCATCTTCAAATCGGCGTCGGCGTCCACAAAAACGTGGCACACGCCTTTGTAATGTTTGATGACAGGAACTTTCGAGCAATCCGCGACGGCGCGGATCAAACTCTCGCCGCCGCGCGGCATGCAAAGGTCAATGTATTGCGTGAGCGAAAGCAAAATGGGAATCGCCTCACGGTCGGTTGTTGGAACAACTTGAATCGCGTGTTCAGGAAATCTGGCAAGCGCCTTTTTGCCCGCTTCAATCATCGTCTGCGCGATGAGTAGATTGGAGTTCAGCGCTTCCTTGCCGCCGCGCAAAATCGTGGCGTTGCCGGATTTGAAGCAAAGGCTCGCGGCGTCGGCGGTGACGTTCGGGCGCGATTCGTAAATAATGACGACAACGCCGATGGGCGTGGAAATTTTTTGCAGCTTCAATCCGTTTGGCCGGACGCGCTCGTCCAGAATTTTTCCAACGGGATCGGGCAGTGCGGCGACTTCGCGCAAACCTTTCGCCATTCCGGCAACTCGTTTGTCATCAAGCTTGAGCCGGTCGAGCATCGCCGCCGACAAACCCAATTTCGCGCCAACTTCCATATCGAGCGCGTTGGCTTCTTTGAGCGCACCGGAATTTTTTTCCAGCGCTTCGGCCATCGCAAGCAGGCAGGCATTTTTTCCCGCCGTCGTCAGTTGGGCGAGTTCACGCGACGCGACCTTGGCTTGTTTGGCCAGTTGCGTCATTTGTTCGTTCAAATTCATGGCTGCCGATAATTCAGAGCAACCAAGTTAAACGAATTGCACGGATTGTCAAAACCGCCACTGGATCAAGGCGCGGAATTTGTCTGTCCGCGTGCGGCTTGGATAATTGCATCGGTGAGTTGTTGCGGCGTCCACTGGTTGCCGTCCAACTGGCGGAAGATGCGTCCTTGCGGGTCGAGCACGACGGTGCGCAAATTGTGCGACATGATGTTGTCGCCGTCGCGCATGATCATCAAATCGAGTTGCGGCGCAAGATGGGCGAGCGTGTTCGTGGGCGCGGCGGCGAACAGCCAGTGGTTGGCATCGCCGTTCCGGTAAAAATCGGCGTAATTTGTCAGCACTTCTTGATCGTCAAATCCGGGGTCGAAAGAAATTGAAAGCAATTGCCAGTTTGTCGGCGCATTGGACATTGAAAGAAGCAGTTGACGCGTCTCCTGAAAATTTCTGCTCATGCGCGGACAATAATCCGGCAGGGGACAGCGTGAAAAAAAGAAGGAGAACGCCACCACCTTTCCGCGAAAGTCTGAAAAGTGAACGGTGCTTCCATCTTCGGACATGAATTCACAATCCGGCAGCAAGTCGCCCGGCTTGAGTTCCGCCGATGGAACATGAAAGACGAAAGTGTTGTGGGTCACATCTTCAATTTGATGCGCAACGAAATGGATGTCTTCAATCCAATCGTCATTTCCGTTCACAACCAGTTTGCAGGTGATTTCGTCCGACAGCGAAATGCCATTGAGTTCGTTCGTGTTTTTGACCGGAAATTCCATCGTCATGGCGGGCATATAACCGGCGATCGCTTCATGCTGGATCGTCAGTCCCCGGTTGCCGGCGGCAATCTCGCGAACAACGCCTCACAGGACAAATGACTTGTTGGACGGTTGGTTTGTGTCCTGTGCCAGCACCGCGCGTTTGTAGCCCGCGATGACAAGTAACAACAGGATAAATAAAAGATTCAGATGTTTCATAAATTCATTTTCGTAAATGGTTGATTTCCTCAACCACGGCCGTTGCCGTGTTTTCATTCAATCCGTCGAAGTAGCCGTGCAACTTGCCGTGCGAATCCACCAGCGCGATGCGCTCGGTGTGGACGAAATTGCCCGGCATATAATTGAACGGATCATTCAAATCCTGCGCCAGAAAACTGTTGCCGATCAAATCATACAGCGTGGTTTTGTCGCCGGTCAGCAGGAGCCAGCGGTTCGTGTCTGCGCCGAAGCGCTCGCCGTATTTTTCCAGCGCATCAACCGTGTCGTCGCGCGGGTCAACTGTCAGCGAGACGAGCTTCACGTCCGGCTGGTTCGTTGTGAGCTGTTGAATTTGCGCCATGCATCGGTTGACGGCAGGACAGGTGAGCGAGCAACTGGTGTATAAAAAATCCACCACCAGAATTTTACCGTCCAATTCTGGGCGCGTCACATTGCGGCCTGTGCGGTCGGTGAGCGAAAAATTCACCAGTTGGCGCGGATGGTCGGGCGCGATGAGGCGCGATTCGGAATTTTTGACTGCGTAGCCTGTTCCATCCGTGGAATTATTTTCGTGGCTGTTCATCACGAAAAGAAGGAAACAAAAGCCGGCTCCAAAAACCAAAGACCCGATGATGACGGCAATGGCGAATAATCGCTCGTCGTTGCGCTCTTTGCGTTGTTTAGAACCGGCTTTGTCGGACATCACTTTTTCAATTTAGCCTCGGCATCCGCCAGCTTTTTCATGTATTTGTCCGGGTCTTTGTCGAAGTCCGCCTTCTCTGATTTATTGCAGACTTTGATTTCCTGATTCGCATTGGTGAAGACATATGGCTCGCCCATCATGCCCAGTTCCATGCCGCAGACGAGGCAGGTATTGAGCGGATAGGGTTTCACCGGCGCGTTGGTGGAATTGTCGGCGCGGCTTGTCAATGAGACCGCGATGATTGACACGGTTAGAACAATTGCGAGGATCAATTTTAGATTTTTCATATTCAGTTTTGGCTGGGATTAAAGTCAAAACATATAACTCATGCTGACCTTGAACAGCACCGGCGCGGCCAGCTGATTGCCGGTGAAGTTTTGAAAGACGGGGATTTCGGCATCCGCGTAAATTTTCACCGGATGGATGTGAAATTCGATTCCCGGCGAAAGCAAAATGCGTTCGTAACCGGAATCCGACGGGTCGGCGGCACTGCCGCTGTCGCTGCTTCGGTAGGAAGCAATCACCTGGGCCACCGGTGAAATCCTCACCCGACCGAGCGAGAATCCCTTGTAATCAATTCCCGCCGCCGTATCCAGTTCGACACCCGGCCGATATTGGTCTTGTGTCAGCACCGGCACGTCCAACAATGCCTGCGCGAACCAGTCCCATTTTTCATCCTTCGTGATGTTGCCGCGATAAAAACCGCCGAGCAAAATATCCGTGCTGCCCGTGCCGAGTTGCGAGTCGCGATCCACCACGTCGGGATCATGGCTAAAATCACCCGTCGGCAGTTTGACGCCGAACGTCACGCCGACGGACTGGTCCGCAAAAAATCCGGTGTAAATGCCTTCAAGCCGGATGTCGCCAAGCTGGCTCCAGTTTCGAGTCACGATGTCGCCGCCGCCAAGATCCGTTTTGAACGAACGATAATCAAATGGCACTTCGAGTTGGGCGCCCCATTTTTGATTGAACATATATTGCAAACCTAGCGTCGCGAAATCCGTCTCGATTTCCTTGTCGCCATTGTTCGCCGCCGGCGCGGTGGAAGTGCCGCTCCAATTTTGGTTTTGATCCTGATAATCGTATTGCAAAAAGGCCATTCCGCCTTGACCCTCCGGAAACATCGAGCTCGTCGCCACGTCAAAAACACCGCATCCGCACGCGCACGCGTGAACCAAAGTTGGCGCGAGCATTCCGGCCAACAAACCACAGCCTGCTTTTACCGCCGCCGAATTATTTTTTATTTTTTTCATTTTTAAAAATCAAAGTTGCGAGAACGCGCAACGGCGCTCTCGAGGTTAAAGGAAAATTATTTCCGCCCGCGCCAACAGGACGCGGGCAGCCAAACTGCGATTGAATCAGACGAAGAATCCGCGCGGCGGCTGGAGCAACGGTTTTTGGGCGAGGGAATCGGCGAAAGAATTAGCCAGCGGCAAAAGTTGAAATTGCGACGGCGCGATCAAAGCAAGATTTTCTTTGACCGGCGGAAATTCCAGTTTTTGAGACTGGAGTGAAAATTCAGTTTTGTTCTCGGATTTTTTTCCAGCGGCGATGGCTTTGCAAAGCGGGCAGGGGTGGTTGCCGTCAAAAGTCTCCGTCACGGCTTCCTTGACGGAATGTGTGCAAAGATTGTCCGCGAGCATCGTCGTCCACGCGACGGTTTGCAGCAACGCCCAGTGCGCACCGAGCATTGCTACGAGCGTGAAAACGACCAAAATTTTTCCAAAGCGGACGAACACAAAGCCAACCTAGTGAAAAATTTCACAAAGTCAAAAAATTAAATGGCCGGCAAAAATTTCAGGTTTCAGAAATCCAAACCAACGTGCCGCCCGGCAGCAAATCAAACAGCGGAATCAAATCCGCGTCGGCGAGATGGATGCAGCCGTGCGACGCGGGCTGGCCGATGGATTTCTGGTCCGCCGTACCGTGGATGTAAATGTAGCGCGCGTGCGAATCCACATTGACCCCGCCATCGAATCCTTTGTTCAAGCCGGGTTCGAGACCTTCGAGCCACAGGATGCGCGTGGTGATCTTGGCGTCCGCAAATTCCGGCTGCGACGTATGGCCGATGATCTGGCGCGATTTGAAAACCGTTCCCGCGCGTTCGCCCGCGCCAATTTTTTCCGCGATGCGATGCAATCCGAGCGGCGTGCGATTCGAGCCTTCCGTCTGCCCGATGCCGAAACGCGAAGTGGAGCAGGGGAATTTTTTTACGAATTTATCTTTCTCAAAAAGTGAAACAGTTTGCTCGGCAATATTTGTTACCAAAACAAATTGAGTCGGAGAAATTTCTAATTTTTTGCAAGCTCCCAAAATTGTTTCCGGCAAGCTCATGCTTGCTTCAATTTCTTCACGAGCACCTTGGAATTTCTTCCGCTTTGCTCGTATTTTTCGCGGCGCGCGGGCGGCAGATCGTCGGGCGTGCCTTCGGCGAAGCCGCCCTTGGATTGAAAATAAGTGAACGCCTGCGTCGAGAGCGTGAGCAGTTCACCCAGGCCCATTTCACGCGCCTTGTTCTCGACGAACTGGATCAGCTTGCGCCCGATGCCCTGATTTTCGTGCGACGCGCTGACGTAAAGGCACGCCAGTTCGCCCTTTTTCTGTTCGGGATAAATGTGCAACGCGACGCACGCGACCGGATTTTTATCAATCTCAAAAATAAAATAATCACCGAGACTTTTATCAATCACGGCGCGACTGCGCTTGACGAGTTCGTCAGATTCGACGGCGGCTTTCGTCAAAAGTTGAATCGCGCGGATGTCCTTTTTCTTCGCGGGCCGGATCTGCTGATATTCGTTCGCGTAAATCAACGTGCCGATGCCGTCGTTGGAAAAAACTTCGGCGAGCAAGCCTTCATCCACTTTTCCATTGATGACGTGAACGCGCGGAATTCCGGCTTTGCACGCCGCTGCGGCATGTTGCGCCTTTGACAAAATTTCTGGCGCGAAATTTCCGCTGTGCGCTTGCAGCAGTTTTTCCAGTTCGGCCACGAGCAATTGCCGGATGAGAAGGCTGTTGTAAATCAATCCGTCGCTGGAGGTGATAAAAATCAGTTTGATCGCCTTGAGCGCGTCAGCGACCGCGACCGCGACGCCGTCGGAATTGACGCGATACGTTTTGCCGTCGCCGTCAAAACCCAGCGGCGGGATGACGGGCACGACGCCTTGCGCGAGCAGCGAATTGAGCAGTTCGGTGTCCACGCGCTCGACCTTGCCGGTGAACAGATGGTCCACGCCTTGGATAATGCCCATCGGATGCGCGATGATGACGTTTGTGCTGGCGGCGCGGAGGTCGTTGGCGGAAAGGCCCTCGAGGATCTCGTGCGTGAGCCGGTTCGCGGCATTGAGCGCGAGCTTGAGGGTGTTCGCGTCCGTGATGCCCGCACCGTCGAGGTTTGAGGCCGAGATTTTTTGTTCCTCCGCGAGCAGTTTGATCTGCGCCGAAGCACCATGGACGAGCACGACACGAATGTTCAGCGAGCGCAGCACCGCTACGTCGAGCAGCAGCGTCGCGAAGTTTTCGTCGGTGACGATGGCGCCGTCAATCGCGAGGATGAACGTCTTCTCGCGGAATTGCGGAATGTATTGCAGGATGCCCCGCAGGTCTGTCAGTTTCACTTTGGCTTATTGATTGGTTTCAGCAGGGAATAAGTAATCGGTTTCGCGCGGGATTCAATGAATTAATTTTGGAAAAATTGCGGCGTGCGCCGGATTTTTTGCTGGATTTCCGCGCAATCTGGGTTTAGAAAGCAGGTGATGGAATTTCACCGGAAGACTTTTTACGCGCCGCCGTCTGAAAAAACCCACGAAATATCGGAGGTGGATTTAAAAGTCGGCTCCAAAACCATGCTTCTGTTGGAAGACGATACCAAGTTGACCGAAGTTTTGACGGTCGAGCTTGAAGCCAATGATTTTCGCGTCGAGTGCGTCCAGAACGGAGTCGAGGGGCTGAAAAAAATCATGAGCGGGGATTTTGATGTCATTCTCTGCGACATGATAATGCCAAACCTGCCGGGCGACATGTTTTACCGCGCCGTCCAGCGGACCAGGCCGCACTTGTGCAAGCGCTTCATCTTCATGACCGGGCACAAGGGCGAAAAGAAAATCGACGAATTCATCCGCAGCGTGCACGGTATCATGCTTTGGAAACCGTTTCAATTCCACGATTTGATGGAAGCGATAAAGATCGTCTCCAAGAAAACCGCTGAAAAGTCCTGATTCAAGCGGGCGCGGGATTATCTTCCTGAAATTTTTTCAAGCACTTTGAGGCAGCGTTCGTTTTCCGCCGGCGTGCCGATGGAGATGCGGATCCATTCCGGCAACTGGTAGCCGCCCATCGGACGCACAATCACGCCCTGCTTTTGCATCGCCTCGAAAACTTTCTGCCCTTCGCCAACGCGGACCAAAATGAAATTGGCAAATGACGGGACAAATTCGAGTTTCAATTTACGGAATGCGTCCGCAAAAAAATCCAGCCCGGCGAAATTGTTCGCGCGCGTTTTGCGGACGTGTTCGTCGTCGTCCAAAGCCGCAAGCGCGGCGGCTTGAGCGAGCGAATTGATGTTGAACGGCTGCCGGATTTTTTCCAGCGCGGCGACCAATTCGGAATTCGCGATGCCATAGCCGATGCGCAGCCCGGCGAGCCCGTAAATTTTTGAGAACGTCCGCATCAGGATCAGATTTTTCCGCGCGTCCGAACGCGCGAGCGCGGACAAGTCGAGTGGCCCGTCCAGAAATTCGATGTAAGCCTCGTCCATCACCAGCAACACGTCGTCGGGAACCTGATTGACGAAATGGATCACTTCCTCGCGCGGCGCGAGCGTGCCGGTGGGATTGTTTGGATTCGCGACAAAAATAATCCGCGTTTTTGGCGTGATGGCCTTGAGCATCGCGGGCAAATCGTGCCCGTAATTTTTCGCCGGAACGATAATCAGATTCGCGCCGAACAATTTTGTGACGATGGGATAAATGGCGAAACAGAATTGCGAGACGACCACGTCCGCGCCGGGCGCGATCAGCGCGTGCGCGACGAACTCGATGATTTCGTTCGAGCCGTTGCCGAGAACAAGGTTTGCCGGTTCGACGCCGAGTTTGGCCGCGAGTTTTTGCTTCAGATAAAACACGTTGCCGTCGGGATAAAGGTTCACGCCACTGATTGCCTTTTGCATCGCGGCGATCGCGAACGGCGACGGGCCGAACGGATTTTCGTTGGACGCGACTTTGATGATTGAATCGGCGGGCAGATTCAGTTCGCGCGCGACTTCTTCAATCGGCCGGCCGGGTTGATACGTCGGCAAATTTTTCAGAAACGGGGAGATTGGCAGTGGCTTTGGCATTTTCAGAGCGAATCAATTATTTTTTTAACGTTCACGTTTTTGGCGACGATATCGCGGATGAGCGAGATTTTTTCCGCGTCGCGCGGGCGTGTTTTGACGATAAGATTGTGGACTTTGGATGCGACCTGGTAGCTGTCCGCTTTTGCCAACAGCACGGGAATCGGCATGGATTGCATGGCTTTCAGCACGCTTGCGCCCGGTCGCAGGCCGCCGGTCAGAACGATACCGGCCATTTTTTCATCGCTGTTCGGACTCGTCATCGCGCCGGCGGCAAGCAGGATGTCCTCGCGGTCGCCGGGCGTGATGATCAGCACGCCGCGCTTGAAAAATTGCATCGCGTTCTGCGCGCTCATCGCGCCAATCACGACATCGTCCACGAGCGCGTGCAGCGTCGGCGGCGAGTTGAGCAGTTCGGCGTTCAATTCCTCCCGGATCAATTCCATCGAAGGATTGCAAAGGATTTGTTCGTAAGGCAGAACACCGAGCAAATCCAATCCTTTGCGCTTGAGCCCGCGCCGCGCGAAGTCGGAAACATAATCCACCTTTTCACCGAGCACTTTGTTCAAAATGACACCGATGATTTCGACGCCTTCTTTTTCGAACAGCGCCTGGTTGAGCGCGATTTCGTCGATCGGCTTGCCGATGCCGCCCTGCGAAACGATGATGACTTTTGCGCCTAGCAATTTTGCGACGCGCGCATTGGACAAATCAAAAACGGAGCCGACGCCGGCATGGCCGCTGCCTTCGCACAGCACAAAATCCTTTTCCCACGCGACACGGTCGAAGGCTTTCTGGATTTTTTTGACGAGCGCGTCGTTGTTCGCGGCCTGGAGATAATTGCGCGTGAAATCCGGTTCGACGGCGATCGGGCTCATGTCCACGAGCGGGCAGTTCATGGAATACACGGCGTCCATCAGCACGGAATCCTCGTCAATTTTCTGCTCCTCGATCTCGACGAACCGCTGGCCGACGGGCTTGATGTAGCCGACGCGCGGAAAATGTTCCTGCAACGCGGCGATGAGGCCGAGCGACACGGTGGTCTTGCCGTCGTTCTGGCGCGTGGCGGCGATGAAAACCCTGGGTGTTGAAGCATTCATTCGTTTAATCGCGAATCGTGAACCGGTTTAACGATTCAACGATTCAACGAATTCACTCGCCGGGCAGCTTCGCGTCCGCGCCCGGATAAAGTTTTTGGTAATCGGTGGCCTGCACGCCGATGATTGCGGCGACGCCGAGGATGTCATGCGCCGTCGAGCCGCGCGAAACATCCGCAGCGGGACGGTTCAGTCCCAGCAGAATTTGGCCGTAAGCGTTTGCGCGGCTGACGATGCGGACGAGCTTGCTGGCGATGTTGCCGGAATTGAGGTCGGGAAAAATCAGCACGTTCGCGCGCCCGGCGACCTGGCTGTCGTGCAATTTTCGTTCGGCGACTTCCGGCGCGAGCGCGGCGTCTACCTGTAATTCGCCGTCGAAGTCGGCTTCCAAAAACAATTGCGCCGCTTTTCGTTTTGCCATCGCGGTTGCGGCCTGGACTTTTCCGACGGACGGATGCGACGCGCTGCCCTTGGTCGAGAAAGAGAGCAGGGCGACGCGCGGTTTCACGCCGAGCATATGCCGCGCGAGGCGCGCCGTGGAAACGGCGATGTCGGCGAGTTGATCCACCGTCGGGTCGGGAATAACGCCGCAATCGGCCATGAACAATACGCCCGCTTCGCCGATGCGCGTGTCCTCGACTTCCATGACCATGCAGCTCGACGCGGTTTTGATGTCCGGCGCGGCCTTGATGATTTGAAACAGCGGGCGCAGCACGCTGCCCGTGATATGCGACGCGCCGGAGATCAAACCGTCCGCCTGATGCATCGCCAGCATCATCGCGCCGTAATAATTCGGCTGTAAAACCGCCTCGCGCGCTTCGGTGGCGCGAAGGCCTTTTTCACGGCGCAACGAATGAAAACGTTTCGCGAAATTGTCCAGGTCCTCGCTCGTGGCGGGATTGATGATGCGGATGCCTTCAAGCGGGATGTTCATGCCTTCCGCGACCTCTTTTATTTTTGCCGCGTCGCCAAGGACGATGGGCGCGCCGAGCCGCAGCGCGTGAAACTGCCGCGCCGCCTGCAAAATGCGGGGATCTGCGCCTTCGGGAAAAACGACCCGCTTGGGATGCCGCTGCAATTTTTCGATGACATTGCCGATGAAACGCATGGCCACAGGTTAGCCTCCAATCGCGAAATCGCCAAATCATTTTGCCGTGGCGCGCGCATTGACTTGATCGCGCGCGGCGGGTAGTTTCTCGTCTTCAATGCTGGAGACAATCGAGAAACTTTTGGTCTTGCAGGATCGCGACCGCAAAATCCATCGCGTGCAACAGGAACTCGCCCAGATCGCGCCTGAACGTGAAACCCTTCGCAGCCGGGCCACCGCCACGCAAACGCAGCTTGACGCCGCGAAGAACCGCGTCAAGCACATCGAGTCCGAACGCAAGCAGCGAGACCTCGAGGTCGAGGCCAAGAAATCGCAGATTGAAAAATACGCCAACCAGCAGTTGCAGACGCGCAAAAACGAGGAATACAAGGCGCTCGCCCACGAGATCGAGATGGCGAAGGAGGCGATTTTCAAGATCGAGGACGCGGAGATCGTCTTGATGGAACAGGCCGAGGCCGCGCAGAAGGAAGTGATCCGCGCGATGCTGGAGGCGAACGAGGCGAAGAAACTTGCCGACAGCCAGATCGCCGAACTCGGCCAGCGCGAGGAAAATTTCAAGAAGGAACTCGCCGCGTTGCAATCGGGCCGCGCGGAACTGGCGTCCGCCGTGGACGAATCCGCGCGCAACCGCTACGAGCGGCTGCTCAAGGGCAAGGGCGACAACGTGGTGGTGGGCGTGCAGCACGGCGTGTGCGGCGGCTGCCACATGAAATTGCAGCAGCAGTTGATCGTGTCGTGCCAGGCGCAGAAGGAGATTGTGACCTGCTCAAGCTGCGGCCGGATTTTGTATTACACGCGCGACATGGAGCTGGCGACGGCGGAGTAAATTTAATTTATGAAAGCAGCGCAACTATGTGTTTTCATCTTGCTGTTTTTTGTTGTTGCTTGTGAAGCCTTGCCGAGTGCCAAGGTAACTGTGAAAGTCACAGACGAATTCGGAAAACCTTTAGCAGATGCACCTGTTATTTCAGAAACACTTGATCGCTATCAACACGCTTCCGAATGGGGTGGTGAAGAGCCTATTTACAAACAAATAATCTTCAAAACAGACGCACGGGGAATCGCGATAGTAAAAATTCCTCAAACAGAAGCAAGTGTCGTGTGTGTTGTGAGAAATTATCCTGGTTTCTATACTGAAGAGAGATCAATCACATTCACGAATTCATTTTTAGGCCATTGGTTGCCATTGAATCCAGAATTGGATTTTGTTTTACAAAAAATCGGCGTTCAAATACCGATGTATGCTGGCCATATTTTTTTAAAAAAAGTTCCTGGCGAAACCAAGTCGGTAGGTTTCGATTTGATGGTTGGCGATTGGGTTGAGCCTTATGGAAACGGGAAAACGTCCGACTTAATTTTTCATTTCGATATTGCGCCAACTACATGGATTACCAACTCCTATGGCAAGAAACTTATAAATGACAGGGGGCAGATATTAGCTTTCTCGAACGATGGTGACGGAATCCAAACTTTTGAATCGTTATTAAAACATGGCTTGCGCTCGCCTCGACAAGCTCCGCTTGATGGATATGAATCTTCAATTCGCTTTCATCAAGTTTATCAGCCAAATGGAAATTATTTTTTCAGAGTGCGGTCGAAAAAAGATGAAAAAGGAAACATTGTCAGCGCCTTGTATGGTAAAATTTATGGCGATTTCAAATTTGATGGAAAGGAAATAGATTTTACTTACTTTCTAAATCCAGAACCAAATTCGCGGAACATGGAGTTTGATCCCGGCAAAAATTTGCTTGTGACAGAAGCTCTTGAAGCTTCAAATAAACTAATAAAAAAAAGTCAAAACTGGAATCTTGATGAAAATGATCTTAAAGAATTAAGCCGACTTGGAGATTTGAGACGCGATTCCCTGCACCTCGGTCCTTAAAATCTTGTTAATTTTATCTTTTGAAGTATTCTATTAACGTTTTGGAAGGGCGGAGAATCGCTTTCGGCGCGAGCCGGAAGAGGAAAGTCCGAACACCGCAGGGCGTGATGCCGCGTAACTCCGGTTTGGCCGGAGATATACTCGGGCGGAAAGTCGGAAGGCTTTTCGACGGAAAGTGCCACAGAAAATCAGACCGCCGCAGTCCGTTCGATGCGGTAAGGGTGAAAAGGTGCGGTAAGAGCGCACCGCGCGAAGCGCAAGCAACGCGGCACGGAAAACCCCATCGGGTGCAAGGCCAAATAGGAAACCCAGGAGCGGCCCGCTCCGCGTTTCGTGAAAGCGAAACAGGTTTCGGGTATCGGTCGCTAAGACAAATGATTCTCTCCGCCGCAAGGCGCAGACAGAATTCGGCTTACAGCCCTTCCAAAACCAACTTCAATTTTGCGGCGTGACGTAGAGCATATTCTTGCCGTTGCCAACTTTAAGAAATTTTTTAAGCGCGGTGGGCGGGCTCAAATTTCCAGTGCGGTCAACGGAGCGGATGGAAATGATGTCGTGGCTGGAATCTTCAAAGTCGTGATTGGTCTGGCTTGCAGGCAGGATTTCCGTCGTCCACACGTTGTTGGTCGCGCGGGATTGCAAAACCCAGAGCCACGCGGGTTCGCCGCCGGGATTCTCCCATCGCACGCTTAGATTTGTCCGCGTATTTTCAGTGACGATGAGTTTCGGTTTGTCCGGCGGAAAAGAATACAACCACGGCGACGGCGGTACGAGCGCGGTTTGGGCGTATTGCATGCCGAGGATGTTTGTGAGCGCGGGATTTTCCGTGAGCGAGCGCAGGTGATAAAATATTTCGCCGGTCACGCCGGATTGCGCTCGCGTGGCTTGGATTTGCCGCGCGATTTCGTCGGCTGTGAATTTTTCGCCGACGCCGGCTGCGTTGAGTCCCGGCCAGAGATTCCGGCCTTTCACGTTTTGCGACGACCACCAATCGAGCAGCACCGGAAAACTTTGCTGCGGCGCGTCAATCGGCCAGTAAAGTTGCGGCGAAAAATAGTCAAGCCAGCCTTCGGCGAGCCATTTGCGCGTGTCGGCGTAGAGGTTTGCGTAGGCGTCGAGGCCTTTGATTTGTTTGGGAAAACCGGGACGCCAGATGCCGAACGGGCTGACGCCGAATTTCACCCACGGCTTTGTCGCCTTGATGTTTTGATTAACGCTCTGGACGAATTGATTGATGTTGTGGCGCCGCCAGTCGTCGCGTTCATAGCCGTCCGGCAGACCATATTCTTTCCACGTTGCGTAGTCGGGAAAATCCACTAGGCGCCCCGCCGAATCTTTTTCCGGATAGGGATAAAAATAATCGTCGAACTGCACGCCGTCCACGTCGTAGCGCCGCACGACATCCATGACCACGCGCAAAACGTAATCGCGCACGGCGGGTTCGCCGGGGTCGAGCCAGAGATCGCCTCCGTATCGGCGGACAAGTTCGGGATGTGTCCGGGAAATGTGGTTCCATGCGACGGGTGATTTGGATTGTGAGCGCAGCGCGCGGAACGGATTGAACCATGCGTGTAATTCGAGTCCGCGTTTGTGCGCCTCTTGAATTGCAAACGCGAGCGGGTCGTAAAACGGCTGCGGCGGCCTGCCCATCGCGCCGGTGAGATATTCCGACCACGGCTCAAACGGCGAGACATAGAACGCGTCGCACGCCGGGCGCACCTGGAGAATGATTGCGTTGAGATGTAATTGCACCGCGCGGTCGAGCAGCGAAACCAGTTCGGCCTTTTGTTCAGCGACGGTGAGGTTGGGTTTGGACGGCCAGTCGGCGTTCGTTGCGACCTCCGTGATCCACGCGCCGCGAAATTCACGCGGTGGATTTGGCGGCGTGATCGTGACTGGCCGGTAAATGAAATTCGCGGCGAAAAGCATCACGGGCGTCAGCAGGATTGACGCGAACAAAATTTTGATGCGGGCTGTCATTGAATGGCGACTGCAATTTAATCACAAACGGCGATTGGCAAAGTTTTTTCGTCAAAAAACGCCGCATTCATGCGGCGTTTGTCAAAGCGCGCCATTTTTATTTTGACAGGAATCGGTGGTCATGATTAGCTCTTTCCGTTGCAGCCGAAGTCTGGCTTCCTTCCTGAAGCTGGGCGCGGGAGACCCAAATTCCGAAGAAATTCGGACGGGGCGAACGAAGTCAGGCAACTGATTTCAAGGCCACTTTCAAGGCCAAGCCCGACAGCTAATCTCGTAGGCAATTGGAAGGGCGATCCTCTGATCCGCGAAGTCCGCGGCCTCAAGTTCACCCCAAATAAAATTGTTGCGGCGTTGTCGCGTTCATCGTGGCAGCGTTGTGTATTGGAATAATTATGCTGGACGTGATTTACATCGGCACGGCGGTCTTGTTTTTTGCGGCGTTCGCGCTTTACGCGCGCGGCTGCGAAAAACTATAACCAAAACTTTTATGGAAAATATCATTCTCGGAATCATTTCCGTCGCGCTTTGCGGCTATTTAATTTTCGCAATGGTGCGGCCGGAAAAATTTTAACCCCACTGCCATGAACGCTCATCAATGGTTGGAACTCGCGCTCTATCTCGGCGCGCTCGTACTTGTCACCAAACCGCTCGGCCTTTACCTCGGCCGCGTGTTCGACGCCAGCGGACGCACCTGGCTCGACCCTATGATGCGCCCACTGGAAAAACTGACTTACTGGGTTTTTCGCGTTGACTCGGCGAAAGAACAAGGCTGGAAACAATACACGTTCGCGATGCTGATTTTCAGCTTGGTGAGTTTGCTTTTCACCTACGCGATTTTGCGATTGCAAAATTTTCTGCCGCTCAATCCGCAAAATTTTCCCGCGCTGTCGCAACATCTCGCGTTCAACACCGCCGTCAGCTTCACGACGAACACGAACTGGCAGAGTTACGGCGGCGAATCCACGATGTCGTATCTCTCGCAAATGGTAGCGTTGACCATCCACAACTTTTTTTCCGCCGCCGTCGGCATGGCGGTCGCGGCGGCGCTCGTGCGCGGCATCGCGCGGCACTCGGCCGCGACCATCGGCAATTTCTGGGTGGACATCACGCGCATCACTTATTATTTGCTGCTGCCGATCTGCCTCGTGTTCGCAATTTTTCTCGTGTCGCAAGGCATAATCCAAAATTTCAAACCCTATACGTCGGCAAAACTGATCGAGCCGCAAACCATTTCCGTCGCAAAAGTTGACGCGAATGGAAAACCCGTCGTTGACGCCAAGGGAAATCCGGTGATGGAAAATCAAACGCTCGACACGCAGACCATCGTGCAAGGTCCGATGGCGTCGCAGGTCGCGATCAAAATGCTCGGCACGAACGGCGGCGGCTACACGAACGCCAACGCCGCGCATCCGTTTGAAAATCCCACGCCGCTCTCGAATTTTCTCCAGATGCTCGCGCTGCTGTCCATCGGCAGCGCGCTGACCTATCACCTCGGGCGCGAAACGAAAAATCAAAAGCACGGCTGGTCGGTCTGGTCGGCGATGTTCGCCATGTGCCTCGCGGGAGTTTTATTTTGCTGGTGGGCGGAAGCACGCGGCAATCCGATTCATCAGCAGCTCGGCGTTGCCGTCGCCGACGGCAACATGGAAGGCAAGGAAGTCCGCTTCGGCATTTTCAACTCCGCGCTTTTTGCGACGGTCACCACCGACGCCTCCTGCGGCGCGGTGAATTCCATGCACGATTCGTTTACGCCGCTCGGCGGACTCGTGCCGCTGTTCAACATCCAGACCGGCGAAGTTGTTTTCGGCGGCGTCGGCGCGGGACTTTACGGCATGTTGATTTTCGTCGTGCTGACCGTGTTCATCGCCGGGCTGATGGTCGGGCGCACGCCGGAATATCTCGGCAAAAAAATCGAATCCTATGACGTGAAAATGGTTCTGCTCGCGTTCGTCATCCTCGCGTTCATCATCCTCGGTTTTACCGCGTGGGCGTCCGTTAGCGATTGGGGCAAATCAAGTTTGAACAATCAAGGCCCGCACGGCTTGAGCGAAATTCTCTACGCCTACACTTCCGGCGCGGGTAACAACGGCAGCGCCTTCGCCGGCCTCAACGCCAACACGCCGATGTATGACACAACGCTCGGCATTGACATGCTGCTCGGTCGTTTCGGCATGATCATTCCACTGCTCGCGCTGGCCGGTTCGCTCGCGCGCAAAAAAATCGTCCCCGCCAGCGCCGGAACTTTTCCCGTGAGCGGTTTCACCTTCGTCGTGCTGCTCGTCGGCACGGTCGTTCTCGTCGGCGCGCTGACATTTTTGCCCGCGCTCGCGCTCGGCCCGATTGTCGAACATTTCCTCATGCTGAAAGGAAATTTATTTTGACCCGAATTTTTTATGACGCACAACCCTGTTTCCATTTTTGACACGAAAATCCTCGCGCCTGCGCTTGGTGACACGTTCCGAAAGCTCAACCCGCGATTGATGGTGAAAAATCCCGTCATGTTCATCACGCTCGTCGGCGCGGCCATCAGCACCGTCGAGATTTTTCGCTCGCCCGGTCAGACCGGATTCGTTTTGCAGATCGCGATCTGGCTTTGGTTCACGGTTCTGTTCGCAAATTTCGCCGAAGCCGTCGCCGAAGGCCGCGGCAAGGCGCAGGCAAAAGCGTTACGCCAGACCCGCACGCAAACGACCGCAAATAAAATTTCCGGCAATAGCAAAATTGAAACCGTGGACGCCGACTCGCTCCGCAAGAACGATGTTATCGTCGTCCGCGCGGGAGAAATCATTCCTGCCGACGGCGAAATTATTCACGGCGCAGCGACGGTGGATGAATCCGCCATCACCGGCGAATCCGCGCCCGTTGTCCGCGAAGCGGGCGGCGACCGCAGCGCCGTCACTGGCGGCACTCGCGTTTTGTCGGACGAAATCAAAGTCCGCATCACCGCCAATCCCGGCGAAGGTTTTTTGGATCGCATGATTTCGCTCGTCGAAGGCGCGAGCCGCCAGAAAACGCCGAACGAACTTGCGCTCACGATTTTGCTCTCTGCGCTCACCGTCGTATTTTTGCTCGCGGTCATCACGCTGAAACCGTTCGGCATTTATTCCGGAGTGAATTTTTCCAATGTCGTGCTCATCTCGCTGCTTGTCTGCTTGATTCCGACCACCATCGGCGGTCTGTTGAGCGCCATTGGCATCGCCGGCATGGATCGATTGCTTCAGAAAAATGTTTTGGCCATGAGTGGACGCGCCGTCGAAGCGGCGGGCGACGTGGATGTTTTGCTTTTGGACAAGACCGGCACGATCACGCTCGGTAATCGCCAGGCTACTGCGTTTCTGCCTGCGTCCGGCGTGACGGAGCAGGAACTCGCCGACGCCGCGCAACTCGCGTCGCTCGCCGACGAAACGCCCGAAGGCCGCAGCATCGTCGTTCTCGCTAAAAATTTCGGCATACGCGCGCGGGAAATCCACGAGCTGCCCGGCGCGCAATTCGTGCCGTTCACCGCGCAGACGCGCATGAGCGGCGTGAATTATGAAGGCCAGCAAATCCGCAAAGGCGCGGCGGCGGCGGTGAAACAATTTGTCGGCGGCACATTGCCGAAAGAAGTCGAGAACGCCGTCGAAAATATTTCGCGTTCGGGCGGCACGCCGCTCGTCGTCGCCACGCAGTCACGCGCGCTCGGCGTGATTCATTTGAAGGACATCGTGAAAGGCGGTTTGGCCGAACGCTTCAAACGCTTTCGCGCGATGGGCATCCGCACCGTGATGATCACCGGCGACAATAAATTGACCGCCGCCGCCATCGCCGAAGAGGCCGGCGTGGATGACTTTCTCGCCGAGGCGAAACCGGAGGACAAGCTCGCGCTCATCCGCACCGAGCAGACCGGCGGCCGGATGGTCGCGATGATCGGCGACGGCACGAACGACGCCCCCGCGCTGGCGCAGGCCGACGTCGGCGTGGCGATGAACACCGGCACGCAGGCCGCGAAGGAGGCCGGCAACATGGTGGACTTGGATTCAAACCCGACGAAACTTTTGGAGATTATTGAAATCGGCAAACAGCTTCTCATCACGCGCGGCGCGCTCACGACGTTCAGCATCGCGAACGACGTCGCAAAATATTTTGCGATCATTCCCGCAATGCTGATGGTGACGTTCCCGGTCATTGCGCCGCTGAACATCATGCACCTGCACAGCCCGAACAGCGCGATTTTGAGCGCGGTGATTTTCAACGCGCTCGTCATTATCGCGCTGATTCCGCTGGCGTTGCGCGGTGTAAAATTCCGTCCGCTTGGCGCGGCGCAAATTTTGCAGCGCAACCTGCTCATTTACGGCGTCGGCGGCGTCATCGTGCCGTTTGTGGGCATCAAACTCATTGACCTTGTCGTCGCCGGATTGCATCTCGCGTAATTCAAACTAAAAAAATTATGAAAAATCTTTTTGCTGAATTTGGCCGCTCGATTATCGCGACAATTTTCTTCGCTGTGATTTTGTGCGGCGTGTATCCGCTCGTGGTTTTTGCCGCCGGACAATTGCTGTTTTCGCATCAGGCCAACGGTAGTTTGCTCATGGACAAATCTAACACGGTTCGCGGTTCGGCGTTGCTCGCGCAGAATTTTACGGGTGCGCAATATTTTCATCCGCGCCCGTCGGCGGCGGGCGCGAACGGTTTTGACCCGACGAGTTCCAGCGGCAGCAACCTCGGCCCGACCTCCTCCAATCTCGTCGCCAACATCACCGCGAACATCGCCACCTACCGTTCCGACAACGGTCTCGCGACCAATGCGCCCGTTCCCGCCGACGCCGTGACTGCTTCCGGCAGCGGGCTCGACCCGCACATTTCTCCGGCGAACGCGGAGTTGCAAATTCCACGCGTCGCCAAGGCGCGCGGAATTTCCGAAGAGCAAATACGCAAGCTCGTCCAGCGAAACACGAGCGGCCGCGACCTTGGCGTGTTCGGCGAGCCGCGCGTGAACGTGATGACGTTGAACTTCGCGCTCGACCAGTTGGCGCAGAAGTAGTTTCTTTCACGCATGGAATCGCCTCCGATTGAACGGTTGAAGCCGGAAGATTTTCTCCGGCTCATCGAAAAGAGCCGGCTGGGGAAATTAAAGATTTATCTCGGCCACGCCGCCGGTGTCGGAAAAACTTTTGCGATGCTTGAAGAAGCGCACCGGCTCAAGGCTGCGGGCGTGGACGTGGTTATCGGCTGGGTCGAAACCCACGGTCGCAAGGAAACCGAGGCGCTACTCGAAGGTTTGGAAATCATTCCGCGAAAAAAAGCCGGGCACAACGGCCATACTGTCGAAGTTCTCGACGTCGACGCCATTTTCAAACGCTACCCGACCGTTTGCATCGTGGACGAACTGCCGTTCACCAACGTTGCCGGCTCGTCCAATCCCAAGCGCTATCTCGACGTGCATGATTTGCTGCTCGCCGGCATCAATATCATCACCGCGATGAACATCCAGCATCTCGAAAGCCTGCACGACACGGTGCTGCGCGCCACGGGCGTGGACGTGCGCGAGCGCGTGCCCGACCGTTTTGTGCTTGATGCAGACCAGATCATAAATGTTGATCTGACCGCCGAGGAATTGCGCGAGCGGCTGCGGCTGGGGAAAATTTATCCCGCCGACCGTGCCGCCGCCGCACTGGAAAACTTTTTCACGGAAAACAACCTGAACGAATTGCGCGAACTGGCCCTGCGCGAGACTGCCAACGCGCTCGACCAGCGCCCGCGAACCGGCGCAAAGTCGCCCACGGATGTCAGTGAAAAAATCGCCGTCTGCATCAGCACGAATCCGGTGACTACGGCGAGGCTGCTGCGCGCGACGTCGCGACTGGCCGGGCGCTTGAATCGCGAGTGGATGGCCGTTTATGTGCGGCGCAAAACGGAAGACCCGATGCGGATACCGTCGGATTTGCAGCGGCAGTTCATGCAAAACGTCCAGCTTGCGACCGAACTTGGCGGCAGCGTCACGGTTTTGGAAAACGAAAATGTCTGCGAAGCGCTGTTGAAGTATTGCCGTGAAAATGACGTCAACCTCGTCGTGCTCGGCACGAGCGAGCGGCAATGGTGGCAGTTCACGCGCCCGAACGTCCTTGAGTTTTTCATGCACCACGCGCCGGGCATTGACATCCACATCGTTGACCCGAACAACTGATAAAAAACGCGCTGGAAAATTTATCTTCCAGCGCGCTGGACTTTTGGATTAAAATTTTACGCCGTCGTCGCTATTTCCGGCTCGGCTGAATCAAGGAAGCCTTGCAAATGGCGGACGCGCGTCGGGTGGCGCAATTTCCGTAGCGCCTTCGCCTCAATCTGGCGGATGCGTTCGCGTGTGACGTTATACATCTTGCCGATTTCCTCGAGTGTGCGTTCGTAGCCGTCGAGCAGGCCGAAGCGCATCTCCAGAATCTTGCGCTCGCGTTCGGTCAACGTCGTCAAAACATCGCTCAATTTTTCGCGAAGCAGGCTGTAACTCGTCACTTCGGACGGATTTTCAGCGGACTTGTCCTCGATGAAATCGCCGACGCTCACGTCGCCGTCGTCACCGACCGGCGCGTGCAGGGAAACGGGCTGCTGCGCCATTTTGAGCAGTGCGTGGATGCGCGAAACCGGCATGTGCATTTCGTCGGCCAACTCCTCCGGCGTGGGTTCGCGACCGAGCTCCTGCGTCAATTGTTTCTGCGCGCGCCAGAGCTTGTTCATGATCTCGATCATGTGGACCGGGATGCGGATGGTGCGGGCCTGATCCGCAATCGAGCGCGTGATGGCCTGCCGGATCCACCAGATGGCGTAGGTTGAAAACTTATAGCCGCGGCGATATTCAAACTTCTCGACGCCCTTCATCAAACCGATGTTGCCTTCCTGGATCAAATCCAGGAACGACTGGCCGCGGTTCGTGTATTTTTTTGCGACGGAAACGACGAGGCGCAGATTCGCCTCGGCCATGTGCGTCTTGGCCTTCAACCCGCGGTCGGCGGCGGCGCGCAAGTCGTTGAACACCTTGTAAAATTCATCGCGCGGCATCCGCACGAACTGTTCGAGCGTCTGGATTTTCGCATGCTCGGCTTCAATCGTGGAGCGGCGTTCAGCCGTCGTGCGAAGGTCTTCGAGTTCCTTGATGTGGCGCGTGCTGACCAGGAATTTTTCGTGGATGTTGCCCGCGACGACGATCATTTCCTCGACGACTTTCTGCTTGTAGAAAAATTTCGCGAACATCTCCTGCAGCTTCGCGCCCATCTTCTTCAATTCTTTCGCCAGCTTTTCCTTGCGGCCTTTTTGCGCGGCCTTCTGCCAGTTGAAATACTTCGCGTCCACCTTCTGGTCGAACGCGTGCATTTTTTTGATGAGCTTCCGCAGATCGCGCAGATGCCCGTCGCGGTTGGCAACCTTTTTGTCAACGATGACGCGATCGAAACGCTCCTTCGGCGGCTCGGATAAAAGTTTTTCCGCGATGGCGATATGTTCCTTCGCCGTGAAACCGAGCCCGTAAATGATCGCCTTCATCGCGACTTCGGCTTCCTCGATTTTTTTGCAAATCTCGACTTCCTGTTCGCGCGTGAGCAGCGGGACTTTGCCCATCTGGTTCATGTACATCCGGACCGGGTCGTCAAGAATCTCAAGGCGGGAATCTTCTTCCACTTCCTCCTGTTGCGGCTGCTCGGGCTGCTTGGAGCGTTCAGAACGTTCCGCCTCGGCCTGATCCATGACGATTTCCACGTCAAGGCCGCGCAGCTTCGTCAGCAGCGCGTCAAGGTCGTCGGGACTTAAATTGTCCGGCAGGACATCGTTGATGTCGTCGTAAGTGATGTAGCCGTGCTCCTGCGCGAGATGCAAAAGCGTTTTTATCGTCTCGGTCAGATCCACGGACGGTTGCGCGGGTGCCGGCACCGCTCCATTCGTGTGGCCGTTTTGCAAACGCTTTTCCGCCTCGGCGATCGAACTTGCCGAGTGCCTGGCCTTGCCTTCCGTTTCCGGCGGCTTGGGCAAATCTTTCCGCGCCTTGCTGGAGATGATAAAACGCCGCCGCACCGGAGCGGTTTTTGGTTTGACGCTTTTTCCGCCGGCTCGACGACTGTTCAACGCCTTTGACGGCGTCGTTGCTTTTCGCTTCAACATAAATTATAAGACCTGAATAAACCGCTTTGGTTCAGAGAAAAATCGTGGCGACTCTGCCTTGCGAAGCGGCGGCCTTGGAATGTTCACCCGAATTCACTCGCCCGTGAATCTTGGAAACTGCGAACACCAGAAGACTGACGCGGCTCCATCCTAGCCCCTTTTGCTGCAAATTCAAGCATAATCGCAGCTTCACGAAGCGATGCAAAAACGGGCAAAAACTGTTGAAAATCAATAAGTTTATAGCTGTAAGCGCTTATAAATTAAAATGTTGTAGAAAGTCTAATCAAACCCGCTCCCACGCCTCCGCAATGTCTCGCGCAATCTGCTCGCGCAATTCAGTTGCTGACGCAAATTTACGCTCATCGCGCAGCTTTTCGCCGATTTCAATCTCCAATTCATCGCCGTAAAGTTCGCCGGTGAAATCCAACAAGTGTGCTTCGACTCGAAGTTGCGGTTTGCTTGCTGCGACGGTCGGGCGCAAACCGATGTTGAGCGCGACGCGATAAAATTGCCCCTTCAGTTTTGTGCAGCCGGAATAAACGCCGTTTGGCGGAAGGATTAGATTTGTCGCGTCAAGATTTGCCGTCGGAAAACCAAGCTTGCGACCAAGTTTGTCGCCTTCAACCACGCGGCCTGAAATCGCGTAAGTCCGTCCGAGCATTTGGCTGGCCGCGTCGAAATTTCCCGCGCGGATTGTTTCGCGAATCCGCGTGCTGCTGACAACCTGGCCGTCAAGCGAAACTGCGGCGAGTCCGTGAACTTGAAAATTTAATTCCGCGCCAAGATTTTTCAGCAATGCGACATCGCCGCTGCGTTTGTGACCGAAAACAAAATCCGCTCCGACGCAAACGCTGTGAACCTTTCCAAAATCGCGCGTCAAGCTGCGAATAAATTCCTCACCGGTTTGTTCGCTAAATTTTTTATCGAATTGGATCAACAACAGCGCGTCCGCGCCGAGCGATTCAATCGCGCGCAATTTTTGCGGCAGCGAATAAATCAACGGCGGCACCCGGTCCGGCGCGACAATAGAATTGGGATGGCGGTCAAAAGTCAGGACAACTGCAATCGCATCGTGCTGGCGCGCATCAGAAATTGTCTGCCGGATGATTTGCTGATGACCGAGATGCACGCCGTCGAAAAAGCCGATCGCAAGGCAGACTTTTTTGCCGTCGGTTTTCAATTCGTTTGCAGCATGGATGATCTTCATGACGAGGCCAGTTTCAAAAATGGGATCACTCTTTTTTCCAGATCACTTGATGACAAATTCAAAATTTCGTCAAGCGGCTTGGCATCGGCAACATCAAATTTTCCAGAAACGCTTCGGCGCAACGTCGCCAGATGCGCGCCGCAGCCAAGTTTCTGGCCGAGATCGTGCGCGATGCTGCGGACGTAAGTTCCTTTCGTGCAGGCGACGCGAAATTCACCGAGCGGTTCGGAATAATTCATGAAACGAAAATTGTAAATGTGAATCAAGCGCGGCTCGCGTACGACTTCGATGCCTTTGCGCGCGAGTTTGTAAAGCGGCACGCCGTTCATTTTGATGGCTGAAACCATTGGCGGCATTTGCATTTGGTCGCCGATGAACTTGGCGCCTTCTTCGTTCAACATTTCGAGCGTCAGCGGCGGAACAGTTTTGGTTTCCAGAATTTCACCATCAGCATCGTAGCTGTTCGTTGTTTCGCCAAACTTGATCGTGCCTTCGTAAACTTTGTCGTCGCCCATCAATTTTTCAGAGAGCTTTGTGCCACGTCCGAGAACGATGATGAGCAGGCCGGTTGCGTTCGGATCAAGCGTGCCGCAGTGTCCGACTTTCTTGATTTGAAAACGGCGGCGGATCGCGTCCACGACATCGTGCGAAGTCGGGCCGGCGGGTTTATCAATGAGAATTGCGCCGTCGAGTGCGGAAAAATCTTGCATGAAAATTATCGGGCGTTGTTCAACGCCTTTTTCACGGCGGCGATCACCTTGCGCTGGACCGAAAGCGGCTTGCCGGGAATGCGCGCGCCCGCCGCCGCCGAATGTCCGCCGCCGCCGAATTGCGCGGCGATTTCGTTCACGTTCACCTTGTCGCTTTTCGAGCGCAGGCTGATGCGCGTGAGTTCGGGTTCGATTTCCTCGAAG
>Ga0181537_10000645_pt1 | contig 32326 bp, 24 predicted proteins | sample PEATcosm2014_Bin_39_FD_119765 | JGI IMG/M metagenome (GOLD analysis project Ga0181537, IMG submission 119765) | Peatland microbial communities from MTU Mesocosm Facility, Houghton, MI, USA - PEATcosm2014_Bin23_10_metaG | ecosystem: Environmental > Terrestrial > Soil > Wetlands > Peat | place... | reverse complement strand
CTGAGGGCTGACGGCTGTTACACTGTGATGCCTCCCCCATGCCTACCTTTGCCGCGGTTGACATCGGATCAAACTCAGTTCGCTTGAAGATTGCGCGGCTGGCGGGGCGGCGGCTTCGGCAAATCCATGAGGACCGGGAAGTCACGCGCCTCGGCGAGGGCGTCTTCCGCTCCGGATTTCTTACCCCTGAGTCGATGGCGGAAACCGTCAAGGTACTGCGCCGCTTTCACCGGGCCGCGCAGCAGGTGGTCACCGACACGGTGCGCGTGGTTGCGACCAGCGCCTTGCGCGACGCGAGAAATTCGCAGGCTTTCCTCGAGTGGGTGCGCTCGGCCACCGGTTGGCGCGTCGAGATCATTTCCGGAGTGGAAGAAGCGCGACTGATTCACCTGGGACTGGTCTCCAGTCCGCGAGTGGACCGATTGCCCACGCTGATGATCGACGTCGGCGGTGGCAGTTGTGAGTTGACGGTTTCGGCGAAGGGGCAGATACGCGACACGGTGAGCCTTCCGCTGGGCGCGGTACGGCTCACCGACGAATTCCTCAGGCACGACCCACCGCGCAAGGGAGAACTAAAACGCCTGCGCGGATTCGTGACCCGCGAGGTGAACCGCATTGCGCCTCGGATCGTGGCCGCGCGCGTGAAAAACGCGATTGCGACTTCAGGGACGGCTGCAGCTTTAGCGGCGGTGGCTGCCAATCTGAGTAACAATCGCCGGAACCATCGCTTGCTGGTCTCGCGCGCGGAAATGACCCGCATCGCCAAGCGGCTGGCACGGCTGCCCGTGGCCGACCGGCGCAAAATCGAAGGCATTGGTCCGCGCCGCGCGGAAATCGTGGTGGCGGGCGCCATGGTCTACCACGCCCTGGTCGAACATTGCCATCTCCGGGGATTCCGTTACTCGCCGCTCGGTTTGCGCGATGGTCTGCTGGCACAGATGGCAGCCGAATACGACCGCAACACGCGGCCCGGCAAGCAGATCGAATCCGAACGATGGGAGTCGATTGGGAAAGCTGTGGAACATTACGGCGTCGACCGCAAACATGCGCTCGATGTCCGCGAGTCGGCTATGTTTCTTTTTTCTGCCCTGCGTTCTGTGCACCGTCTGGCTCCCGAGTATCGCGAGTGGATCTCCGCGGCGGCCATGCTTTACGAAGTGGGAGATTATGTGAACCGCGCCGGACGGCACCGTCACACCCATTACATTATTTCGAATTCGGAAATTCTGGGTTATACGCCGTCGCAGCGGCGCATCATTGCCGCCATCTCGCGTTACCTCGGAAACTCGCGTCCCACGGTGGATGATGGGCCCATGAAGGCGCTCGATCCCACCGACCGGCCCGGGGTGCAGCGTGCAATCTTGTTGCTCCGGCTGGCTCGGGCGCTGAATCTGGGGCGCAGCCGCGCGGTGCAGAAGGTGCGGGTGAAACTGCACGCCGCCGACGTGCGCCTGACGCTGGTTCCACGCCGGCGTATGGGAGTGGATCTGGAAATGTGGGCAATCGAAAAGGATTGCGCTTACTTCCGGGAAGTCTTCGGGCGGGAACTTTCGACTGCTGTGTCGTAGAGCGTACGCAGAATTTTCGGAGTCACACACCAGCTCAACGTCCCGGAACTGCGCCGCATTTCTACTTTCGCCACGGCTCCCTTTTTCAGTTCGAGAGAGGCTTCGCATCCGGAGTCGCTGATGATCGCGCCCAGGAACTGGCTGAGGTTCGGATTGTGCCCGACTACCATAATGGCTTCCTGGCGTGCGTATTTTTCCAACAGCTTGCGGAAATCAGCGAATCCGGCTTCGGGGCGCAGGCCGGCATCGATCTGCAGTTTGCCTTCGTAGCCCAGTTCGTTGCCGACCAGAGAACCGGTTTGCGTGGCGCGTTTCAGAGGGCTGGAAACGATAACATCCACCTGGACATCCAGAGCGGCGAGCGCGCGGCCGATGTAGCCGCATTGGGCTATGCCTTCCGGATCAAGTGCGCGTTTCTCGTCCTTCTTCGGATTGACGACGTGCTCGCCGGCGCTGGCGTGACGCAGGAAGTAGAGAATCATTGCGGACTACGTTCCTTCCCCACGATTACTCTGTGCTTTCGCGGCGCGGGCAGCGGAGGCAGCGTCGCAGCCTGCTTACCTTCGGCCAGACTGATGAGGAAATCCTGCGCGCTGAAAGCCGCTGCGCCCACCGGCGGCTTGGTCTTGTGTTTCCCCTGCGGCGATTGCCAGGCGCGAATGTAGGTGGCATCGCGGAGCAGGATGCGCGCTTTGCGATTGTCGGCCAGATAAGCGTCGAGAATTTCATGGCGCACGCGATCGCGCAGAACTTCGTCGGGCAGCGGCACCAGCACTTCGACGCGTTCGTAGAGATTGCGCGGCATCCAGTCGGCGCTGCCCATGTAGATTTCTTCGTCGCCACCGTTAGCGAAATAGTAGATGCGGCTGTGCTCGAGGAAACGGCCCACAATGCTGCGTACGCGAATGCGGTCGCTCACTCCCTTCACCCCGGGACGCAAGGCGCAGATGCCGCGGACGATCAGATCAATCTCCACTCCCGCCTGCGAGGCGCGGTAAAGCGCCTGGACCACGCTCTTATCCAAAAGCGCGTTCATCTTCGCGATGATGCGAGCCTCGCGGCCCTGGCGGGCGTGCTCGGCTTCGCGATCGATCAGCGCAATCGACTTCTCGGCGAGATCGAGTGGAGCGACCAGCAGGGGCTCGTAGCCTGGATTTTCCGCATACGCGGTGAGGAAGCTGAACACATCGTGGACCGCGCGCGTAATTTCGGGATTTGCCGTGAATAAACTGAGATCGGTATAAATGCGCGCCGTGGTCGCGTTGTAATTTCCGGTGCCGATGTGGGCGTAGCTGCGGATGGCGCCATCGGGATCGCGACGCACAAGCAACGAAAGCTTGCAGTGCGTTTTCAGGCCGACCAGTCCGTGAAAAACCTGCACGCCGGCATCTTCCATGTCGCGCGCCCAGCGGATGTTGTGGGCTTCATCGAAACGCGCTTTCAGTTCCACGACTGCCGTCACTTCCTTGCGCGAAGCCGCGTCAATCAGCGACGGCACGATCAACGAATGTTCGTTGGTGCGGTAGAGCGTCTGCTTGATGGAAAGAACTTTATCGTCTTCGGCGGCCGACTCGATGAAGTTGACCACCGCGTCGTAGGAATCGTAGGGATGGTGGAGCAGAATGTCGTGACGGCGCAGTTCTTCAAACAAATCCTTCGACTTCGACGTAAGGCGCAATTCGCGCGGAGAAAACGGGCGATACTTCAGGTCGGGACGATCCACTTGCTCATACACGTTGAACAGGCGCGAAAGATTTACCGGCCCGTTGACCGGGAAAACCTGCCAGGGATCCAGCTCAAAGACGGTTCGCAGGCGCTCGATGATTTCGGGATCGGCGTCAGCTTCGATCTCCATGCGCACCGCGTCTCCCTTGCGGCGGTTGTGCAATTCGGCGCGCACCGACTCGAGCAGGCTGCGGGCTTCTTCCTCCTGCAGGTAGAGATTGCTGTTGCGGGTGACACGGAAAGGCGCGGACGAAACGACGTCATAGCCGTGATACATATTTACGGCGTGGTGGGCAACCAGATCGGCGAGGAAAATGAAGTCGACGGTGCCGTCCGAGGGCAAGCGCACCAAGCGGGGCAAGGCTCGGGGAACAGCCACAACTCCGGTGTATGTGAGCGCGGAGCGACGGCGGCGACGCAACAGAAAACCCAAACACAAGGCCTTGTTGATCACCCGCGGAAAGGGATGCGCGGGATCGACCGTGACCGGCGTGAGCAGTGGATCGAGTTCCTTCTCGCAGTATTCGTCGACGAATCGCAGTGCAGCCGGATCGAGTTCGTGCAGCGATAACACTCGAATGCCGCTCGCCGCCAAGGCCGGACGAAGGCGGGAGTTCCAGCAGTCATACTGGTCGTCGACAAATTCGTGACACAGGTTTCCGAGAAGCTCGCGCTTCTGCATCAGAGTGGTGCCATCGGGACCGGCTTCGTTGTAGCCGTCTTCAATCTGCTGCACCATGGCGGCCACGCGAATTTCGAAGAACTCGTCGAGATTGCTGGCCGAAATCGCGAGAAACTTTACCCGCTCAAGCAGCGGATTGCTTTCGTCCCCCGCCTCTTCGAGCACACGACGGTTAAACGCGAGCCACGAAGTGTCTCGATTGAGGTAATACTGGGGATCTTCGAGTGAAATACGAGCCATGCGGACGTGCCGTTAGTGCGTGTCTTTCGTTACTAAATATCTTTCCTGGGTTTATATGCCCCCGGGTTTGCCTGCCTGCGTCTCACAGGTTCTTTAGTATAAAGCATCCGGAAAAGCAAAGCGGCGTCCGGCTAAATTTCACCTGACGCCGCTACATTTCGGAGCTGCCGAGTTCTGGCTGCTAACCGGGCACCTAGAGCGTCAGTGCACTTCTTTGATTGCTTCCTTCACTTTTTGGGCAACGTTGTCCGGAAGGGGCGCGTAGGAAAGAGCCGTGGTCATTTTCTGGCCGTCCGTCACCATCCAGGCGAGGAAGTCGGAAAGAATTTTTCCTTTCGCCGGATCCTTGGACTGTGCCGGAATCAGCAGGTAGGTGAAGCTGGCGATCGGATAAGCGTCCTTGCCCGGGGAGTTAGTGATGGAGATGCGAAAATCCGCGGGCATTTTGGGAGCTGAGGCCGCAGCGGCGGTTACGCTCTCGAGAGATCCCTTGACGAAATTACCCGAGACATTCTGCACGCTGCCGAAGTCGATTTTGGTTTGCAGCGCGTAGATAAGTTCGACGTAACCGATGGCTCCCGCCATCTGGCGCACATAGGCGGCAACTTGTTCGTTGCCCTTGCCGCCGAGGCCCAGCGGCCATTTCACTGCCGTACCGCTGCCCACGCGGCTCTGCCAATCGGGGCTCACTTTCGACAGATAGTCGGTCCAGATGAAAGTGGTGCCGCTGCCGTCAGAGCGGTGGATGACTATGATGTCCTTGTCCGGAAAGTTCACTCCCGGATTTGCGGCCGCGATCGCTTTGTCATTCCACTTGGTGATCGTGCCCAGGAAGATTCCGGCCAGAACATTGGGAGTGAATTTCAGCTCTGCGCTCACACCGGGAATGTTGTAGACGGGCACCACCGCTCCCAGCACGGTGGGAATGTTGAGAATTTTTGATTTCGCCGCCTTGAGTTGGTCGTCATTCATGGGCATGTCGCTGGCCCCGAATTCCACGGTGCCTTCGCTGACCTGCCGGATTCCGCCGCCGCTGCCGATCGACTGATAATTGATCTCGATGTCGGAATGCAGCTTGTGATACTCGCTAAACCACTTGGAATACATGGGATAAGGAAAAGTTGCGCCCGCCCCGTTGAGCTTGGTCTGTCCCCAGGCGGCCACCGGTAAAAGAAGACACAACCAAAACAGAATAACTTTCCGCATCGCACCCCCCTGAAATGTTGGTACTCCACTTCTAGTGGCGCAATGTTACAGGATTGTTACAGCATGGTGAATTTGTAGTGAATGGAACGCGAAAAGAGCGCGGCTACGGCGCCGGCTGCAGGCGAGCGAGTTCCCGCCCGAACAGTGGGTTAGCGGGAAACTGAGTGCGCAACCCGATCAGCAACTGGATCGCCCGAGCATTGTCCTTATCGCGCACATAAGCAATCGCCAGCAGGATGCGGGCGAAAGGCGCCAGGTAGCGGCCGTGGTCCGCTGTCAATTGCAAATCGGCGAGACCTCCCTGCCGGTCGCCGGGAAGCCCTCCCAGCCGCAGCAGCCAGCGAAACGGCGCGTACAGGCTGCCCACTATGTATTTGCTGAAGCCGGTGGCCAGGAACACGTCGTAGCAGTCAGGGCAAACCGCGAGCAATTGTGCCGCCCACACCGACGATTCCTTGGTGTAATGCAGCGAATCGAGGGTGCGATGATCAATCAGCGCTGCATAGTCAGCCTGCAGCCCCGAAGCCAAGGTCATGGCGAATAATCCATCGCGATCTTTTGCGTCTTTTGCGAAACGCGCCCGCGCCAGAGTCTCCGATCGTGTGATGGCTGCCTGAAAGCGCTCGCGCACATCTGGATCGGAAGCGAGCTTGGGCCGCCCCAGAAAAGTTTCGTCACTCGCGTAGAACTGGCTTTCCAGAATGCCCAGGCGATTAAACTCGGAAAACAGGAATCCGGCAGCTTCGCTCACTGGGCCGACCGGATCATCGGGATGATCGGCCTCCCACGCAGCAAAGTTTTTCTGGGCGCCGGCAAAATCCAAATTGTAGAGACCGGAATATCCAAGATCGAGCGCAGAACCCGGCGCCACGCTTTCCGGGAGGCCCGCAGCAGCCGAGCGCGCTACTAGACAACCGCACAGGACTGCTACCATGGTGATGGCTCGTGCACTGGAGAATCTGTTCATATTCAAAGTGCCTTCAATATGCGCCCAACATGCGTCTACGGTTCTCTCTCTCCATTGTCGTTGATCTGCCCAGCTTTGCAACCGCTACATTCTTTGGAACTCCTAATTTTGATGCCGCGTGCGGCAAAAGTTCAGGCCCTGGTGGTCAAATTCTTGTAAATTCGGGTCTTGTAAGTGTTGGTTCTTAAACTGCGGTCCCAAATTCTGATTCTTGCCAATTCTGATTTTCGCAATTCCGGAGGGCGCGTTCGTCGTCATGCGGACTGCCCCTTCGAACGAAGGACGAAATCTTCATGAGTGACTCGCCTACACAGTACGCTCCGGGTTGGCCCGGCATCCCTCCGCGTTGGACTTCGAGCGCAAAAACCGGAGTCGGCACTGCTCTCAACCAGCACAGCCGCGTGTGGTTCACGCTCAGCCACGGAATTCTCAACGAGATTTATTTCCCGCGCGTCGACCAGGCCTGCACCCGCGACATGGGATTCATGGTCACCGACGGCAACGCGTTTTTTTCCGAGGAGAAGCGCCACTGCGAGTTCGAAAACCGTCCTTTTGAGCCGGGCGTTCCCGCCTTCGAGCTGATCAATTCCTGCAACGGTGGACGCTACAAGATTCAGAAAGAAGTTCTCACCGATCCTTACCGCAACGTCGTGCTGCAGAAAGTGCGCTTCGAGCCGCTGCAAGGGCGACTTTCCGATTATCACCTCTACGGCCTGCTCTCGCCGCACCTGGCCAACGCCGGATACGGGAATACGGGCTGGGTTGGAGACTACAAAGGCGTTCCCATGATCTTCGCCCATCACGACGATACCGCGCTGGCAATGGCGTGCTCGGTGCCATGGAAGAAAATGTCGGTGGGTTTCGTCGGTGCCTCCGATGGCTGGCAAGACTTGTCGCAGCATTTCGAGATGCAGTGGGAATACACGCGAGCCGAGAACGGAAACATCGCCTGCACTGCCGAAATTGACCTGGCGGCGTGTAACGGAGAATTCGTCGTGGCCCTCGGCTTCGGGGGCATTTGGAGCGAAGCCGGGCAACAGGCGCGTTCCAGCCTGCTCGAAGACTATGCCGACCTGCGACAGCACTTCGTGATCCATTGGAAAAACTGGCAGAATTCTCTCCTGAATCTTGACGACCCGACACGCGAGCACAATCTCTATCGCGCATCCACCGCGGTTTTGCGCACGCATGAGTCCAAGGATTTTCTCGGCGGCATCATCGCCAGCCTCTCCATCCCCTGGGGATTCAACAAGGGCGACGAAGATCTCGGCGGTTATCACCTGATCTGGCCGCGCGACCTGGTGGAAACCGCAGGCGCTTTGCTGGCCGCCGGCGCCGTGGTTGATTCCGTCAGAGTGCTCCGCTATCTCGAAGTCACGCAGGAAGCCGCGGGCAACTGGGCGCAGAACCTCTGGCTCGATGGACGTCCCTACTGGAGCGGCATCCAGATGGACGAAACTGCATTCCCCATTCTGCTGCTCGATCTGTTGCGCCGCGAAGCCCCGAAGTCTCTGGGCGAACTGCAACGCTGGTGGCCCATGGTGCGTAACGCCGCCGGCTTTATTTTGCGCAACGGACCCGTCACGCAGCAGGATCGCTGGGAAGAAGATGCGGGGTATTCTCCATTCACCCTGGCCGCAGAAATCTCGGCGCTGCTGGCCGCCGCGGACATCGCCGATCTCACCGGCCACGGCGATGCGGCCTCGATCATGCGCGACACGGCCGATGCGTGGAACGACAATATTGATCGCTGGATCTACGCCACCGGCGGCGATCTAGCGCAACAGCTGGGGGTGGAGGGCTATTACGTCCGCATCTCGCCGCCCGATAGCGGAAGCGCGGCATCTCCCACACAAGGCTTCGTGCCCATCAAGAACCGCCCGCCGGGACAAGACCACGAGATCGCAGCGCACATCGTCAGTCCAGATGCGCTTGCGCTGGTGCGTTTCGGCCTGCGCACCGCCGATGATCCTCGCATTCTGAACACGCTGCGAGTGATCGACGCCCTGCTAGCCGTCGAGTTGCCGCAAGGACCCTGCTGGTACCGCTACAACGGCGACGGATATGGCGAACACGAAGACGGCTCGCCCTTTGATGGCAACGGAATCGGCCGCCCATGGCCGCTTCTCGCCGGTGAGCGCGCCCACTATGCGCTCGCCGCCGGACATCCCGACGAAGCCAAGGCCCTGCTCACGGTCATGGAAGGTTCCACCATCGGTCAGAGCCGGTCGCTGCCGGAGCAAGTTTGGGATGCGGCGGATATTCCGGCGCTGGAACTTTTTCGCGGTAAGCCCTCCGGCTCCGCCTGCCCGCTGGTGTGGGCTCACTCCGAGTACATAAAACTCCTGCGCTCGATTCGCGACGGCAAAATTTTCGACCAACCCCCCCAGACCGTTCAGCGCTATCTAGTCGAGAAGCGTCAGCGGAGCATTTTCGGCTGGCGATTGAATAACAAAACTCGCACGATTCCGCGCGGCAAGGTCCTGCGCATCGTGCTGATTTCTCCCGCCACCGTGCACTGGAGCATCGACGGATGGAAGACCTCGCAAGACACAAGGACCCGTGATTCCGGGCTGGGCATCCACACGCTCGATCTTCCGACCGCCTCGCTTCCCGCGGGCGGCCAGGCAGTGTTCACTTTCTTGTGGGCGAAGGAAAACCGGTGGGAAGGCACGGACTATGTGGTGACGGTGCAGTAGGGAGAAGGATTGGTTTGACTGTAATTCCGAACAGGCGTACTCACGCTTCCGGGGGGCTTGAGTAGAGCAACTCCACCACGGTGCAATCGTCACTGAGCGGATTCCCTGCGCAGAACGTCGAGACGGCAGAAAAAATTCCCTCTAACGTCGGCGTCTTGGCTGCGGCCGCTTCCAGCCGGGAATCTTCGAAGAAATCGCCCATGGCATTTTCCGCCTCGGTGACTCCATCGGTCACCAGGATGAAGCGGTCGCCGGAATTCAGCTGGCAGCGCGCACTTTCAAAAGTGGCATCGGCCAGCAGGCCCACCGGGACGTTACCGTGCGGCGGACGAATTACTTCTCCGCCGCACACCAGCAGCGGCGGCACGTGCCCGCAGTTCACGTATTCCAGATCGCCATCTCGGCGCAGCCGCGCCAGCAGCACGGTCGCATATTTCTCGCCCACCAGCTTTTCGGTGAAGAAGCGGTTCACGGCGCTCACGATTTCGAGCAGCGCGCCGCCGGAAATCAGGTGCGAATAAATCATGCCCTGCAAAGTGGATGCCAGCAGCGCGGCGGAAACTCCCTTGCCGCTGACGTCGGCCAGCACCACCGCCAGGCCTTCCTTGGTATTGACCGCGTCAAAAAAATCGCCGCCGATTTCTTTGCAAGACAAATTCTTGCCGCGCAGTTTGGCGAACGGCACTTCGGGAATCTTCACCTGCATCAGCCGCTGCTGAATCGAAGCGGCAATGCTCAATTCCTGCTGGTAGCGGCGCGATTCTTCCTCGGCCTGCACCAGCCGCGCGTTCTCGATCAAAGACGCTGCTTCTGTCGCGATCACATGCAGAATATCCTGACCGACGCCGCTAATGTCGCGCGAGGCGAAGCGCGAATCCACGTAAAGAACTCCCATCACCTCGACGGCAGTCTGTGCGGGCACGGGAGTTTGCGCGTCGCGCGTCGACTGCACCTGCATCTTCCGCAGCGGAATACAGACCACGGTGCGCAGATCGTAAGCCACAATGCTCTGCCGTCCCGAAAGATCGATCGACTGGCTCGTATCGGTAAGGAGAAACTCCGAGTTCGAGCGCATGGATTCTTCGAGGATCGAATGCGAAATCGTAGTGTCGTCCAGCAGTGGATCGCCCTTCAGGTTGCGTCCCGCGACCAGCCGCAGTTTGCCTTCGTCGTCTTTCAGAAAAACGTAGCCGCGCTCGGCCCGCGTCAGCCGCAAGGTGACATCGAGCATAGTCATCAGAATTTCGTCGAGCACTCCGGCGGTGTTCAGCTTGCGCGCCGCCTCGAGAAACAGACGGAGTTTTTCGAGATCGGTGGCTTCCGGGGAGATCTGTACCCCGGAAAGCTGGCTCAGGAATTCGCGGGCAGTATTGGAAGTGGCGTGCGCGGGATTAAAAAGAATGTAGGCGGAATCACGCGCCCCGAATTCCAGGCGGTCGTTGCGCTCGAGTTTCTGGCGCTGAATCCGCTCTCCGTTGACGAACGTGCCATGCTTGCTTCCCTGGTCGATCAGGTAGAAGTCGTCGCCTTCGAGCACAATCTGCGCGTGGTCGCGGGAGACGCGAGGGTCGGCGATGACGAGGTCCTTATCAACCTTGCGTCCCACATTGAACGGCGTGCGGTTCAACATGATATTTTTTTGATCGTTGCCCTGGACAAACACCAGGGCGGGAAACACACCGGAACCAGAACCGTGGTGACTGATGGCACTCAGGGTCATGAAATGTCAGATCGCCGGGCGCATCCGGATTTTCGCGTTCGTCGGGAACAACTGCGCATGTCTCGCCTGAACAGACTACCTTGTCGGGTCATGCGCTCGCAAGGCACTTTGCGGATGCCGCGCCGCCAGCAGGGCTGCCGCGAAGATCAGAACTGGCAGCGCGAACGTTGCGTAGAACGGGGCTTTCCACCCACTAAGCGCCGCATGGCGCGATACTAACCACAGCGCGCTCAGGCCCAGACTGGCAATCCACTGCCAGGCCAGCGCCAGGCCAGCCGCCCAAATGAGTGGACCTCCGGAGCGCGATTCCGCTGGTCCTAGGTCGTGGTCTCTCGCCGGAAATTGTTCTCGCGCCAGAAAAAGAATCGCGGGTAGCAGCAGAACCTGATTGTAGGGCGCGTACATGGGCACCACGAGTACGGTGAGAGTCAGGACAGCGGCGAGTGCAGCCGCGAATTCGTCCGACCCCGGGGCTTCGCGGCGCAGGTTCCACAGCAGCAGCGCAGTCGCGACGCACGCAATCACCCCGAGAATCTGTCCTCCATGACCGCCCATCGCCCAGTTTACGAGCTGATCGAGAACCGACTCATTCTGCGTGTATTGATGGTACTGGCGGATTGCTCCCAGAAACATTTTGATCCAACCCGGCAGCACCCACTCCGCAGCGACTAGAAGTGCACCCATGATCGTGGCGAAACCAAACACCAGCCGCCGGCGCGTTTTCCAATCGGTTACCGCCCACACCAACAGCCAGAGCACCATGGGCCACGCCAGTTGCGGCTTGATCGTCGCCAGCGCAAGGATTGCGCCGCCGCAAAAAAGAAATTCGCTGGCTACGCATGCCGCCGAGCCGGCCAGCAGTGCGGCCACGAGCAAGCTCAACTGCTGCAGCTTGATTCCCTGCACCGCCGGGACGCTGCCCAGAGTGAGCGCGATGGCGATGGCGATGGCAATTGGCGGCGGTCGCCAACCCAGAGCGCGCAACCAGAGCGGCACAGTCGCCGCAGTAAGGGCGAGCAGCAGCCAATAGAAAAATAGCTGCACACTGTGAAACGAGAGCCCGGTCAACGGCGCCAGCAGAAAAACCACATAGACCGGATACGCGAATCCTTGCCGGTCCTTGGGATCACCTGGCCGCGCAGGATCCAGCGCGCGCCCGTAGTATCCCTTTTGAATTTCGAGCGACACTTCGTCGCTATAGGGATTACGCCCATGCGACAGAAGTTCGCGCGCGCCCAGCCAGCGCGGGTAAAGGTCTGAGAGGTTGCCGCGGGGGCGGTCGTTCGCGGTCGCGTCGGCCACCTGATGACCGATCAGAATCCGGTCCACATAAAACCACATGCTCGTGGCCGCCAGCAGCGCCAGAGCAAGCCACAAAGCGAGTTGCCAACGTTTCTGCAAGGTTAGCGTTTCTACGAAAAGCGTTTTCGCGAAATCATCTCGCTCCTCGCTCGAATCAACAGTCGAAAGAGGAAAGCGCACCTATGTTACAACTGATCGAAATAAGAACGCCCGAAACAAGAACGCCCGAAACAAAAACGATCGGACAATAACGATCGGTCACAAACTCTTCCATGCGATGGCGCATCGCAATCTCGGCGGCGATCGGGGTGGCCAGTGGACTCTTCTGCTGGTTTCTGATGGTGCATTTCGAACAGGACGCCGCTGATTTTCGCTGGGCGCTCCGTCTCGCACGTTACATGTTGCAGCGCCAGAATCCGTACAACACTTCACTGGAGCAGTATCCGCTCACCGCGGGTTTTTTCGCATTGCCTTTCCTGCGTTTTACGCCGGAGGTGGCGGCTGGACTTTTCTGGGGCATCAGCTCCGCTCTGCTGGCTTTCGGTCTGACCCGCAATGGCTATGGCCGCCTCCGCATTTTTCTGGCATATCCCTTCTGGGCCGGAGTTCTTACCGTGCAGTGGTCGCCCATCATCGCGGCCAGCGCATTTTTTCCGCTGCTTCTGCCGGTGACCATGGCAAAACCGCAGATTGGCTTGCCGGTCTTTCTGACGCGCCTTAGTCGTCGCGGCCTGTTGGCCTGCGCTGTGCTGGCCGCCGCAAGCCTTGCGGTGATGCCGAACTGGCCTGTGCTCTGGCTGCGGCAAACGGCCAACTACGAATTCTTTATCCCGATGCTGATTCTTCCGGGGCCGCTATTGTTGCTTGCTTTTTTTCGTTACCGTGACCGCGACGCTCTGCTGCTAGTACTGACCGCGCTCATGCCGCAACGCTGGTTCTTCGATGCGTTTATTCTCTGGCTCATCCCAAAATCGCGCCGCGAAATTGTGTGGACCGCCTTCTTCAGCTGGGGCGCCGGCATCTGGCGCTGGTATCACCATCACTACACGTCGACACAAGTGGGCCGATGTGTAGTGATTTTTCTCTACCTCCCAATGCTTGCCGTTGTGCTGCTGCGGCCGCGCGCAGAACCAAGCCCCGAGCCTCAACCTACCCCTCAACCCGATCCGCTCAGCCCGCGGCCGAGCGTTCTGGCGTAGGGGCACCTCGCGCAATCCCAAGCACGCTTCCAGCGCGGGTGGCCTCTTTGCTGATTTGCCAAACGGACCACAAAAGCGGAATGGCCATGAGATTGATATTCTTGTTTTCGAGCCACAGCACGATCCATAGCGGGCTGATTAGAAGTGGCAGACTCGGAATCAGCAACGCCGCTTTTCTGCCGGAAAAGTTTCGCAGACTCGTCCAACCATAGTCGGTGAGCAACACCAGCGGGAGAAGCAGCAGGCAGAGATCGTGCGCGTTGGTGTGCCAACTGGTCAGCACCGCAACCACCACCGCTAGCGAGAATCCAACCTCCAGATGATCTCGCGAAAAGAGCCTCCCTCTGATTGCCGCGAAACCCAGCAGCACCGCGGATAACACAAGAACGAGACCTGCCAACACCGCAGACACGGGACTGCCAGACACGGAATTGAAAGACCACCCTTCGATCAGCCCGCGCAGGTTCGGCATCAATTCCGGCGGCACGCCTCCCATGGCGGGAGCCCTTGCGATCTGCAAGACAAACCTGGGATAAGCCAGCATTGCTTGCCATCCCACCAGCCCGACTGAAAGCAACGCCCATACTCCGGCGACCGCGGCGAATCCTAGAACGGCGCGCTTTCGTTTCCAGAATGCGATCAGCAAAATTATCGGGATGATGAACTGAAACTTAAAAAGAGCCAGGCCAAGCCATCCCCCGGCAAGAAAATCGGATTCCCGCTTGAGCGCGCTGAAACCAAGCGTGCACAGCAGCAACAGCAAAATCGAATCCTGCCCCTGCAACAGGCAAAGAAAAACCGGGAAGAACGCTAGAAAACCGAGAACAAATTCCCAGGGCGGTATCGCGCGCAACACGTGCAAATGCCGCCGCAGCGTTATCGCCACTCCGAACAGACCGAGGATGTTCAGCAGGTCCCACGCCACAAACGCCTGCCGGTAAGGCAGCAGGGTCAGGGGCAGGAAGACCACGGCCTCGAGAGGCGGATGGATATAAGGCAGCAGCCCGCGCCTCGACTCCATCAGGCCGCCGGTGAGTAGCTGCTGCACTTGATACTGAATATGCGGGTCGTAAAGCTGGTGCCGCATGCCCTCGCGGAGGATGGTGCCGGCCGTGTAGAAAACCGTGAAATCCGGATAGCCGCGGAGAATGCGTTCCCGCAGATTAAGGAAGAACAGCGCATGCAGGCACAGCATTCCCACTACGAAAATCCGGATCAGGCGCCGACGCACTTCCGGTTTTCGTGCCGGCAGTTTTCTTCCGGGCTTTTTTCGAGACAAGGACGACGAAGAGGAAGACTGTATTTGTTCAGGGGGCACGGTGCGACGCGATTGTATCCTGTGCACTGCTTCGTCGCTATCCTGGTTCCTCGCATCCTGGTTCCTCGCTACGACGGTTCCCCGCTATGATGGTGGCCGCATGAACCAAACCCGCGCACAGGGATGGCGAAACACAAAGCACACCTTCCTCGTTGTCGTCCTCCTGGGGATCGTTGCCCTGTCCGCGCGGAGCGTCAGCGATCCCGATGTGTGGTGGCATCTTGAGACCGGCCAGCTGATCGCGCAGACCAGAACCGTTCCGCACGCTGACTCTTTTTCCTTTACCCGCGCGGGCTATCCCTGGGTGGCGCACGAGTGGCTCACCGAACTTTTTATTTACGGCATTTATCGCGTGAGCGGTTGGGGCGGCTTGATCGTCGTGTTTGCGCTGATGGTCAGCGCAACGTTCTTTCTGGTTTACCTGCGATCTGCCCCGGACCCCTACTCGTCTGGCGTCGTCGTTCTTCTGGGTGCCTGGGCAACGGCACCTGTTTGGGGAGTGCGGCCGCAAGTGGTGTCCCTGCTTCTCACTGCTCTCTGGTTTCTGATTCTTGAACGGTCGGAGCAGAACCCGGGGCTGTTGTGGTGGACCCTTCCCGTGACCGTTCTCTGGGTCAATCTGCATGCCGGCTTCGCGCTGGGGCTGGCGCTGCTTCTACTTTTCCTTGGGGGAGAGATCCTGGAGCAGTTCAGTTCCTCTCGACCTTCAAACCCGGCTCGCCTGCGCGCTCTGGCCATGACATTCCTGTTTGACCTGCTGTTGGTCCCGCTGAATCCGAATGGCGTAAGGATGTATCTCTACCCGGTGGACACTCTGCGTTCGCACGCGATGCCGAAATACATCGTGGAGTGGGCCTCACCCAATTTTCACCACGCGGAATACATTCCCCTACTGCTTCTTCTGCTGGCGACGACGGCAGTCCTGGCGTGGTCGCGATTGCGCGTTAGGCCACGCGACATTCTCCTGCTGATGGTGAGTGCTTTCGCAGCGCTGTCGTCCATTCGTCTGATTCCCTTCTTCGTGCTGGTGGTCGTGCCCTTCTTGTCCCGGCCCCTACAGCTTTGGGTCCGTTCGGGACGTTTTCGGGACCGCGATTCTACCCGTGGTCCGCTTCATTACGCGGGTTTGCTCAACGCACTCATAGTCCTCGCGCTGGCTGGATTTGTGGGATTTCAGATCAACGGCGTTGTTCACCGCCAGCCTCAGGTCGAGGCCCAGCGCTTTCCCGTCGGCGCCGTCGCCTATCTGCAGACTCATCCTCATTCGGCGGCAGGCCCACTGTTCAATCTTTACGATTGGGGCGGATACCTAATCTGGAAACTCAACCCGCAGACCCGGGTTTTTATTGACGGCCGCGCTGATTTGTACGGCGAGTCTTTAATGCGACAATTTGCCGACACTTACGATTTAAAGGGTGACTGGCAACAACCCCTGCAAACCTGGCGGATCAGGACGGTTCTGGTGAACCCGGACAGCGCGCTCGCAGTAGCCTTGCGGCATGCCCCGGGGTGGGAGGTTGGGTACTCGGACTCCCAGGCGATAGTTCTTGAGCGCTCCGCGATACCACCTCCGCAAGGTCAGCAACTACTTACAGCGCAATGAGTTACAAAGGTGTTATTCAGCCAGTGACGAGCCCCGGGGGGAGTTCCGTTGGTACCCAAAGGGTATGCAAGATATTACTCTTTCTTCGTATTTTGCGGGGTATGATGTAGGACAATAGTTGAGGCTGAAACTCCTCCCAGCTTGAAGATGCGATGGCTTTTGCACGCCGGTCGTGTCTAGTTCAGATCTTGTCTAGTTCAGATCGTATCTGGTTCAGATCGCGTTTGGTTCAGATTGTGTCGGGTTCAATCATGTCTGCCCGAGATCGTTTTGTTGAAAGGAGAGTCGAATCTATGCAGCTTGCACACAGGCTTTTCAGGGAAGAGCAGGGTCAGGATATTGCCGAATATGCGGTGATGCTGGCCGTTATTCTGGTGATCGTGGTGGGAACCGTCCGGTTGATTGGGTCCAACGCCAACAACGTTTTCTCGTCGGTTGCCAGCAGCATTCAGTAACCACCAACACGAATGCCAAACTTCAGATAGCATTGCCTTTGCAGTTTTCTGAGGGAGTACCATGAACCGCACACGCTTGTTGATGATTGGAGTCGTGGCTTTGGCCCTGGGCAGCATTGCGGGCCTCGTTGCCTACCGGAACTTGCAATCGAGAAGCGGATCCGCGGAGTCGGGTGTGCCGGTGGTGGTGGCCGCGGACGATATCCAGGTCGGAGCCCGGATCGAAGAGCACGACGTACGCATCGCCAACTTGCCGCCTTCCTCGCTTCCGGCCAACACTTACGATCGGCGATCGAAGGTTTTGGGGCATGGCGTGGTCGTTCCTATCGCCAAGGGTGAGTTTATTCTGCCTTCTAAGCTGGCTGGCGAAGACGCCGGAGCCGGCTTACCTTCGCTGATCCCAAACGGAATGCGAGCGGTTTCGGTGCGCGTGAATGAAGTGGTCTCAGTGGCTGGATTTGTCACGCCGGGCACTCGCGTCGATGTGCTGCTCACGGGAACACCAGAAGGCGGGAACGATCAGCAAACCACCACGGTGCTGCAGAACGTGCGAGTCATCGCAGCAGGCCACACTTTGGAGCACAGTGCCACTGGCGAAGCTCAGAACACTGCCGTGATCACGCTGCTGGTTTCGCCCGACGATGCCCAGCGATTGACTCTGGCCAGTTCGCAAGGCCACATCCAGCTCGCGTTGCGCAGCCCGCTCGATACCAAACAGGATGATGTTGCTTCGTCCAGCGCGAAAGGTTTGTATAAAGGGGCTCCCGTGGCGGCTGTGACTCCGGTCAAGCTTCCTCGGGCGGTTGTGGTCAGGAAGCCGGCCGCACCTGCCTCGCCTGCCTCCTCGGTCGTGAGCGTTGAGGTCATTGAGGGCGACAAGAAACCGGTGGTTGTGCCTTTTCCAGAACAAGGTTCTGACTCGAAGGGTCCCGACACGAAATGAACGCACAGCTCGACTTCCCGCGGACCAGAAGGATCGACTTAAGTTTTTCTCACCGGGAGAAGAATCCGAAGATGAAAATTCTTACGGCGCTTCTTGCCGCCGTGATGGCACTGACGCTGCCTTTCAAAGCACTTGCCGAATTTATTCAGCAGCCAGCAACCCCCGCTGCAGATCCCACCCAGAATTCCGCTCCGCCGACGGGCCCACAGACCACTAACCTTCCGCCACAGTCTGAGCCACAAGGGTCGGCGCCGTTGCGAGTGATGGTGGGAAAGTCGTTGCTTATTAACACGACCGAGCGTCTGAAACGTATCTCCGTTACCGACGACGCTGTCGCATCGGTCAAACCAATCACTCCCACACAGATTCTGGTTCATGGGCGCACACCGGGCGAGGTTTCACTGCTCATTTGGGACGAACTGGAGCGCTCGCGCAGCTTCGATCTGCGAGTGGACGTTGACGTCAGCGCCTGCATGGAAGAAGAGCATCGGGTTTTTCCCGAAGAGCAGATCACCGTTACGCCTTCGCGAGCTGCCATTGTTTTGTCGGGACATGTTTCCACCGAAGATGTCGCCAAGCGAGCCGGAGAATTAGCTTCCGCCTATTCTCCGAAAGTGATCAACGTTTTGACCTTCGGCCCGGTCGGCGCGCAGGAAGTTCTGCTGCAGGTGAAGTTCGCGGAAGTGGACCGCTCCGCGCTTTCGCAAATGGGCGTGAATTTTATTTCTACGGGTGCGGCGAATACCGTCGGGAGCACCACCACTGGGCAATTCGGCGGTGTGGGCACGCAAACGATCAGCCAGACGGTGGGCCAGGGTGGTCCGTTCACGGCCAGCAATTCGCTTAGCAACGTGCTGAATCTGTTTCTGTTCCGGCCAGACATTCACTTCGGAGCGGTCATTGAAGCTCTGGAGACCAAGAACCTGCTGCAAATTCTCTCCGAGCCCAACCTGATCGCAGTGAACGGCAAGGAGGCCAGTTTCCTGGCGGGAGGCCAGTTTCCCTTTCCGATTGTGCAGCCGGGGGCGGGCTTTACGGCGGTTACCATTTCGTTCAAGGAATTCGGCGTCAAGCTGGTATTCACGCCGGTGATCATGCCGAACGGAAATATTCACTTGAAAGTTGCCCCTGAAGTGAGCACTCTCGACTTCACCAACGCATTGACTATCTCTGGCTTTACGGTTCCTGCCCTCAGCACGCGCAAGGCTGAAACTGAATTTGAATTGCAGGATGGTCAGAGCTTTGTGATTGCCGGCCTTATGGACAATCGGGTGACGGATGTCTACAACAAAATTCCCGGCCTCGGCGATATCCCGATCCTGGGAGCTTTCTTTCGCAGCAAGAGTCTGCAGAAAAGCAATTCGGAATTGATGGTGTTATGTACGGTACACCGGGTCTCTCCAAGCACCGCACCTCCCACGCTGCCCAAGGATCCGAAGCCGTTTATTGATAACAGCAAGTTCGATAAGCCGCAGGGGAAATGAGCGGTGGCGGACCAGATCATACGAGCCAGGGTGGGGAGAAGTAACGGGGCATGGCAGAGCTTTCGGTCGTAATTGTAGCTGTCGATAACGAGCAGCGCACCGTGCTGCAGGTGCTGGTGGATGGCACCAGCGTCGCACGGACCGCTCACACGTGTGCCAGCTTTCCCGCGGCCGTTTCCGACCCGGTGGTGCGCCGAGTGCGCGCTGCGACTCCCGATGTAATCCTGGTGGATATTCCCGGCGACAATCCTGCGGTCGCCTTGCGTGCGATTGAGTTATTGCATCAGGAGTTGCCGGAGTCTGCCGTGTTCGCCATTGGAACTCTCAGCCAGCCGCAGGTGATCGTCAACGCCATGCGCGCGGGCGCTCGGGAGTTTATTGAGCGGCCTACCACCACCACTGATTTGCTGGAAGCGTTTGTGCGCCTGACTGCGGCGCAGCGACGCAACCGCCAGGAAGGTCCGCGCGGCAAAGTGTTTGCCGTGGTCAACGCCAAAGGTGGCAGCGGAGCCACTACCGTTGCGGTCAACCTGGCGCTGGCGCTGCAGGCTTCCCACGGTCACACTGCGCTGGTAGACCTTGCTCCTCTCGGCCACGCCGCACTTCACTTGAACGTGAAGGCCCAGTTCAACGTGGCCGACGCTACACGAAACCTGCACCGGATGGACGTTGATCTGCTTGAGAGTTTCATGACCCGCCATGGCGGCGGACTGCACTTGCTGGCCGGAACTAACATGCCGTCGGTGGTGGAGTATTCGACGGCGGATTTCAACCGGCTCTTCGAGATGATGGTCGGGCACTACCGCTACGTGGTGGTGGATGCCTCGACGCGTTTTGACGCGGCCACGCGGCTGATTGCCAACCTATCGGAGAAAGTGCTGCTGGTGGCTTGCACGGACGTGGCCTCCTTGTGGAGCGCGGCGCGTGTGCAGCAATATCTTGGAGAATCCGTGAACCGCGAACGTGTGGGCCTGGTGCTGAACCGCTTTCGCAAGGTTCCCGGCTTCAGCGAGGCTGACGCCGAAGCGGCGGCAGGAGCAAAACTGTTGTGGCGCGTTCCTAACCAGTATTTCGCCATCTCGACCGCCATTGACCGGGGAACTCCGGTGATGTCGCAGGGACACAGCGAGATTTCCCGTTGCTTTGCCGGGCTGGCTCAGGAGTTGACGCGCAACGACATCGACGTCAAACGCACGGCGTGGTCGTTGTTTAAATCAGTCTAGGTTTAAATCGCTGTTGGGCGAAATTCGGTTACGAGTTTCAAGTCGATATAAAACGTTATGGCCAATCTGCAAAACTCCGAGCGCGCCGAGTACCAGCAGGTAAAAGCTGACCTGCACCGCAAGATTCTCGACCGGCTCGATCTCGAAAAACTGGGCAAGGCTACCGGAGACTCGGCGCGAAACGAAGTCTTGGTCGTTATCCGGAACGCCATCAGCAGCGAAGCCATTCCCCTCAGTTACACGGAGCGGACGAACCTGTCGAGCGAGATTCTCGACGAGATCTTCGGGTTAGGTCCGCTGGAACCGCTGCTCAAAGATCCCACCGTCTCCGACATTCTGGTGAACCGTTTCGACCGCGTCTACATCGAGCGCGCGGGCAAAATTGAGCATACTTCACTCTCTTTCAAAGACAACACGCACCTGATGCAGATTATCGAGCGCATCGTTTCGCGCGTCGGCCGGCGCGTGGACGAAAGTTCGCCGATGGTCGACGCTCGCCTGGCCGACGGATCGCGCGTGAACGCCATTATTCCGCCGCTCGCCATTGACGGCCCCTGTCTTTCGATTCGGCGTTTCGGACGCGACCCCGTCACCGCTCGGCAGATGCTCGAGAACCACACTCTCACCGAACCCATGCTGGAACTGCTCTCGGCAATGGTGAAAGGACGGCTCAACATTCTGGTTTCCGGGGGGACGGGCGCAGGCAAGACGACGCTGCTCAACGTGCTCTCGGGCTACATTCCGAACTCGGATCGGATCGTGACCATCGAGGATGCCGCCGAATTGCAACTCAAACAAGAACACGTGGTGCGTCTCGAAACCCGGCCACCCAACATCGAAGGCAAAGGCGCCGTACGGCAGCGGCAACTGGTGATCAACAGTTTGCGTATGCGTCCCGACCGCATCGTGGTGGGCGAGGTCCGCGGCGAGGAAGCCTTTGACATGTTGCAGGCCATGAACACCGGCCACGAAGGCTCGCTGACCACGGTGCACGCAAACGCTCCCCGCGATGCCATCGCCCGCGTCGAGAACATGGTTTCCATGGCGAACCTAAACATTCCCGAGCGCGCCGTACGCTACCAGATTGCTTCGGCGGTGCATGCCGTGGTGCAGATTGCGCGCCTCTCTGACGGCACGCGTAAGGTGATCACCATTTCCGAGATCACCGGCATGGACGGAGACTTTCTCGCCATGCAGGATATTTTCGTGTTTGAACGCACCGGCGTCGACGAAAACGGAAAAGTTCGCGGCGCATTCCGCGCCACTGGAGTGCGGCCGCAGTTTGCGGAACGTCTGGCCTCCGCCGGCGCGCGGCTGCGTCCGGCGTTGTTTGAGATTAAAACAGAGGTTTAGAAGACAGAGGTCCAGAGCTAAGAACGCTGCACCTGAATAACGAAGTGAGTCGTTGACCGTATGCCGCTTCTGATTGCATTGCTTGTCGTCATCGTGGTCACGCTGGGGGTTTTCGCCCTGGTCTCGCTGCTCGACCAGCGCAGTTCCCGCGCGCGCATCATCAAGGATCGGCTGGCGGCGGTGCAGAAAACCCCCGATCAGCCGGTAGAGGACGTGGCGCTGCTGCGCGACGAACAACTCAGTCAGATTCCCGCTCTCGACGTCTTCCTGCGGCGCTCCGAACGGATTTCCGCGATCCAGATCATGCTGGCGCAGGGCGACACGAACATGCGCGCCGGGAATTTTCTTGCCCTGTGCGCGATAATTTCCGCCGTGGCCGGCCTCGCCGCGTTTATCTGGAGTGGCAAAGGCCCGGTGGCGTGGGCAGCCATGCTGGTTGGTTTTCTGCTGCCGTATTCGTATGCCTCCTACCGGCGCAACAAGCGCTTTGAGAAATTCGAGGAACTCTTTCCCGAGGCCATTGATACGCTGGCCCGCGCGGTGCGTGCTGGTCACGCCTTCACCACAGCAATTGAGATGATCGCCAGCGAAGTGGCCGAACCGGTGTGCGGAGAATTCCGAAAACTCTACGAAGAACAAAAATTCGGCATGCCGGTGCGCGACGCCCTCATCAACCTGACCGAACGCGTGCCCCTGGTCGACGTCAAGTTTTTCGTCACTGCCGTAATGCTGCAGCGCGAAACCGGCGGCAACCTCGCCGAGATTCTCGACAACTTGTCCTATGTGATTCGCGAGCGCTTCAAGATTCAGCGCCAGGTGCGGGTCTATACCGCTCAGGGAAGGCTGACCATGGCCCTGCTGATGGGCATGCCGCCGGTCATCGTGACGGTAATGCTTTTGATTGAGCCCGCATTTATTCGCCCGCTGTTTTCTGATCCTATTGGGCACACCTTGCTGGTGGCGGGAATTACTTTGCAGACGATCGGCTATTTCGTGATCCGGAAGATCATCAAGATTCAGGTGTAGTTCGAGTTAGGGTTCAAGCTTGGGTTTCCAGAAAAAGAAATGCTGACTCTCATTCTCACCATCGTGGTTGCTATGACCGTCGTGCTGGTAGTGTTTTTCTTCGGCGCGGCGGTGGTGACTCCCACTTCGGTGCTGGGCGCTCGTCTGCGCGCCCTGGGGGCACGCCCGCAAGTTGAGCAAAGGGCTCCGATGCGCGAACGCATCGAGCAGGCTCTCGATCCTCTCAGCCGAGCGATTCCCCTTTCACCCGCGGATGTCTCCCGAACGCGAGCCTGGCTCATCCGCGCCGGATACCGCGAATCGCGACACGTGACTCTCTATTTCGGGTCGCGCGTCTTCCTCGCCGTGGTAGGCTTTGCGGCAGTGGCGCTGATTTCGGGATTCGATAATCTTTTCCTGATTGCCGGCATTCCCGGCCTCGGATTCTTCATTCCCCGCTTCGTATTGAAGCGCATGATCAAGAACCGCCAGCAAGGCATTCGCTTGGGACTGCCGGATGCTCTCGACCTCACCGTAATCTGCGTCGAGGCGGGGTTGGCTCTCGATCAGGCTCTGATGCGGGTGGGCCAGGACTTGCACCACGCCCATCCCGAGCTGAGCGATGAGTTTCACCTGGTTGACCTGGAGATGCGAGCCGGCAAGCCGCGCGCCGAAGCTCTCCGCAACCTGGTGGAGCGCACTGGCGTCGATGACATTCGTTCGCTGGTGGGCACGCTGATTCAAACCGACCGCTTCGGCACCAGCGTTGCGCAAGCTCTCCGCGTGCATTCCGATTCCCTCCGCACCGAACGCCGGCAACGGGCCGAAGAACAGGCCGCCAAGACCACGATTAAGATGGTTCCCCCCCTCGTGCTATTCGTTCTGCCCTCGATCATTTTCGTGACCATCGGACCAGCCGTCATCGACCTGATCCGGCAGCTTGGCCCGGTCTCGGGCGGGAAGTAGCAACGGCAGAAATAGAAACGGGAGCGTTCCGAACCATGGCAGTTCTTTCTCCGAAAACCCAGGCTTCGAAAGCCCAGCCCCCAAAAGCCCGGGCATTCAACCAGACCCGCCAGGTGTATCTGGCTCGGGATGTTGCCCTGGCCAACACGCACTGGACCCGGCTTCGCGGCCTGCTTGGAACCGCGCCGGATGACTTTCGTAACGGTCGCGGCATCTGGATTGTTCCCTGCCACGGCGTTCATACTCTGGCTATGCGCTTTCCCATCGATGTCGCCTACCTCGATCAGAACCGCGTCGTAATCCATATGGAACGCGGGCTGCGGCCATGGCGTTTCGCTCCCGTGCGCATGCAGGCGGCTTCGGTTCTGGAACTGCCGAGTCAGGTTCTTTCTGAAACAGGGACCGAAATGGGCGATAAAATTGAGATTAGGCTAGAGAAGGACGGTATCGTTCCGCTCCCGTGAGTGCCACGCTCCAACTCGAAGAAATGGTCCGGCATGCCGAAGCGCCGCGGCTGCTGGTGGAGTGGTCCTCGCCCTGGGACGAGTTCGTCACTTCGATCCGGCCGGCTCTATCCCGCTCCACGGCTCGTCTGGCCGGCGAAGCGCCATTCGGCCTTATTCCCTACCGCATCATGCTGGCTGCGTGCGCGCTCGAGCTGTTTCTGATTTTCTGCGCGGTCATTGTGCCGACCAAGCTGGCGCAACTTCATCCTTACATTGCTCCCCGGCTCGCGACCCACGACATCATTTACTATTCCGGCGACGAACTTCCCCGCACGGAGGATTTAGGGGGAACGCATGCCGGGTCCCAAGGACAAGCTGGCGGCACGGAAGCACATCACCGGACGCAAACCATCAAAGTAGCCCGCGGCGGTTCTATGGTGGAAAAAGTTCTCGACGCTCCCCGGCTTAAACTTGCGCCGTCGCCCAGCGCCGTCGCCAATCTGCTCGCGATTCGCCCGGACGCCGGTCCGCCTCCAACGGAGGGCATGCGTTCCTCGCGCGCCGTTCCCAATCTCCCGTCAAGCGTCGTTGCCCCCGTGCCCAGCCTGACCAGCGATTTTTCACGCGTCGCCGTGGCGCCTGGGTCGGTGATCCCTCCCGCTCCCAGCGTTTCCAGTGATCGAGTGCTGATCGCCCCAGCGTTGAACTCCACTGTGATTGCACCCGCGCCAAAAGTTTCGAGTGATCGAGCCCGTTCCACCCCTGCGCTCGCGACCAGCGTGATCCCTCCGGCGCCTGAAGCTTCGCGCGACCGCACACTGGTTGCGCCCAGGTTAGACACTCGCATCGTCGCCCCCGCACCGAGTCTTTCCCGTGACTCTTCTCGCGATCAGGCTCGTTCTGCTCCAGTTCTCAATTCCAGCATCGTCCCCCCCGCGCCGGCCGCAGTGAGCCGCGATGTTTCGCGCTCACCGGTCCAGATGGCGAATGCAGCGGTCGTGCCGCCGCCTGTGTCAGCCCCGGAGCGGCAGTCCGCGCGGAACCCGAAACTGGCTATGCCGGCGCCGTCGGTCATAGCGCCACCGCCCTCCACGGATATGTCGCAGGACTTGCACCGGCTGGCCAGTGGTAGCGCACCTGACCTTGCGAAGAGCGTGGTCCCTCCGCCACCTGCACCTGCGGCGAGCACCTCATACATGAGTTCCCTTCTGGCTCACGTCTTCGGAAGCACGCCGGTTGTGGCTCCGCCTCCGACAGTGACAGGAGGCGGTTCGTCCCGTACAGCGGGATCGCTTGCCAGCAACGTCGTCCCGCCACCTCCCGCAGTTTCCGGCAACTCCGACTCCTCCACCGGCGCAAGAACTGCAGCAGGCCCTGTTGCTTTGGCCAGAAGCGTGGTTCCTCCGCCGCCTTCGGTCGGCGCAGCGGGCACGCGTGCCCCGGTCACCGCAACGGCTGCGGCAGCCAGAGTCGTGCCACCCCCGCCTGCGGTTCCTGGCGCAGGCCCGACTCGCGAGAATCCGTTATCAGCTTCTGCCGGCCCTGCGCTCACGCCGAGTGTCGTCCCTCCGCCGCCGACTTTGGCTAACGGAAACGGAGGGCTTGGTTCCGGACGCGGAGCGAGCGGTGCCGGACTCGGTGCTCCTTTGGATGCAGGCACCGTGATTGCCCGGCCCGCCAGCGGCGGCAGCGGCGTGGATGCGTCGGTAGTGATCTCAAAAGATCCCGGCCCGAAAGTGGGATTACCAGCGAATGCCCGGGCTGGTTCGCTCGCCATGTCGCCCGCCGGTGGTGCCAAACCGGGAGTCGGCGGCACCGGCGGTGGATCCGGTCTGGTAGCCGGCGAGGGTCCCGGCAGTGCGATAACGGGAGCAGGCCTGGGCGGAGGCAAGACCGGAACCGGTCATGGTTCCGACCCCGCCGCCAAAGCCGGCATCTCGCCAACTCCCGGCCCGGGAGGAGCAGGCAGCGCTACCCGCGGAACTCCTGCGGTGCCCGGAGTTTCCGTGACCGGCGGCAGCAGCATCGTCACCGTCGACTTCGGCTCTGGCATTGGCAGCGGCGATCCGACCCTTCCCGGCCGTTCTTCGGTCAAAGACCAGCACAAACTGGGCGTCAGTGTTCAAAGCACCGCCAGTTCGGGCGGAGCATTTGATTTTTACCATCTGCTACCAGCGGCTACCAGCCACGACGTGTTTCTTGGGACGTCGCCACCAGCTGTCCTGCGGTATTTAGAACCTGCGCCAGCTCAAGGAGCTTCCGGCGCGCTCTCGGTTCCCGAGGAGATTCACACCGAGCTGCCCGCTGGACTAGCGCGCTCGCGCCTGGTGATCAGCTGCGTGCTCGACGCTTCCGGCAATCTTAAGAATCTTCATGTGCTCGAGGCTGGCCCCGCGGACATGACCGCGAAAGTGATGGCCGCCCTGCCTAGCTGGAAGTTCACCCCGGTCATGATCGGCAGCCAACCGGTTGAGGTCAATGCCATCCTCGGATTCAACATCGACACCAACGATCGTCGCTGAAACGATTGTCGTTACGATCTTCGTTAAATGAAAGTCGCTAGCTGCGCTTAACGATTCCTCTCAAAGATCTCACCGACGTCGTCCGCATAAACGCGCTTCCACGGTGGGCTCAGTTCCAGAATGTTGGCCAGTGCCGAACCCTTCGGGACCAGGACGCAACGGGCCTGATACCGTTGAAGAAGTCCATCCCAGCCCGGCTCCACGCGCACCATCTTCAAGTAAGACTTAACGAATTCTTCGCCGTACAAATCGTGGCGGTCATCGACTGCGACCAGCGTACGAGGGTAGAGCCGGTAAATCAAATATCCCCCCCAATAGTCAGGGACAGTCACCGGATCTCGTTCGCTCGCCGGCTTCTGGTCGAGGAAGTCGACGGCCGCCTCGGGAAAGCGCTTGGGGTCAAAATGCGCATCCATCAGCCGACTGGCGCCCAAGCTGCCGCCGCGAACTGCGATCACACCTAGAAAAACTGCAGCGGTGATCGCCCACAGATGTCCCTGCAGGCTCGATTGCAGGGCTCCCATCCTTTCCGTGAACGCACGCACGCGAGCGCCCAGCATCCGGTACGAAGTTCGGAAGGAAGTCAGCCGCGCCCCGAAATTCTGGACTGCGCTCGACAACATACTGGACAACAAAGGACCAACTATCAGCGCCAGCAGCAACGAAGAAACTGGAATATTTCTCGAAGCATACAGACCGGAGTACAGGGCGAAGAGAATCACCAGCACTTCACTCACTCGCAATGTGCGGGAGCGAGACGCGAGCGCAACTATCGCAGCCAGCATCAGCAGCGCGAAACATCGCTCGGCCACGCCGTGAAAGTTGGGTGACTGAAATTCGTCAATGTGCTCCATCAGAAAGCGGTTCGTGAGGTAGGCGTAGATGTGTGCGTGCAGGTTCCATCCGTAGGGATTTACCAGAGACGCCACGCCGGCCGCAAAGCCAACGCCAGCAAGCCTTCTGGCCTGCGTCCGCCACCGCAACTTGGCGAGAAACTCATCGAACTTGTCTTCTCTCAACGTGACCGCGTACCAGACCGCACTCAGCCAATAAATCGCCAGCAAGACAAAGCCGATCAGAAAACCACCATGCACGTTCACCCAAACCAGCGTCAGCAATGGCAGAAGCCAGAGGCATCGCCAGGTTCCGGCTGCGGAACCGGTTGCACAGGGTCCTGCAGAATCGGCCCGCAAGCAATCAGATTCTGACGAGTCCAGAATCGAGAACCACGCCAGAGTAAACAGCCAGCTCAATACATGCGGCCGCGCCAGGAAATGAATCATCGATGCCGAGGCCGACAGCAACAACAACACCAGAGCCACGAACACATTCGTCCTGCGGCGGAGCAGCAGCCTAAACGTCCCGGCAAACACGCCCGCGATTACGACCGCGGTAAACCAGACGACTCCATTCAGACCAGCCCAGCGCTCTAATGCACCGACGATCACGTCGTACATCCACTCCCAGGCAAACCAAGTTTTCCCGGCCATCGTCTTCCCGGCCATCGTGGAGGAGAATGAATCCACGCGCGGAACGGCATGAGAGGCGAGAATCTGCTGGCCGGTGCGAATGTGCCATCCGATTCCGGCATCTCCCAGCAGGCGCATGGAGAGCGACGTGCATGCGAGAACTGCCAGCAGGGCGATGAAGATGGTGTCGCCCAGGGACGGGATCAGCAGGCGCGTCCAAAACGGATGTGCATCTACCGAGGAAGCATCAGCGCGAGAACTTCTGGAACCGTCCAGCATCGCGGTGAATCTTATAGAGTGTGGAAGCGAACAGCAAGATCGACGACAAAACGATCGACGGCCGCAACTCGCCTCGCGTGGTAATCGTTGGAGCAGGCTTCGGCGGCCTCAATGCCGCCCAGGCGCTGGGCCGCGCGAACGCCAAGATCACCGTGATAGACCGCAAGAATTACCACACCTTCCAGCCGCTTCTCTACCAGGTGGCCACTGCCGGGCTTTCCCCCGCGGAAATCGCCGCGCCGATTCGCTCGATTCTCTCCTCCCACAAGAATGTTGAAGTTCTCATGACGGAGGTTACCGGATTCGATGTCGAGCGCCGAAAAGTCGAAACGCCGGACGGTGATGTTCCTTATGACTACCTGATCGTCGCCGCCGGAGCCAGTCACGCTTACTTCGGTCACGAGGACTGGGAACCGTTCGCTCCCGGCCTTAAGACAATTGAGGATGCCCTCGAAATCCGCCGCCGCGTGCTGCTGGCTTTTGAACTGGCCGAACGCCAGGTGGCCGCTGGTGCAGCCGCCGCGCCGCTTAATTTTGTAGTCGTCGGCGGGGGACCCACGGGAGTGGAACTGGCGGGAACGCTGGCTGAAATCAGCCGTCATGCCCTGGCGCACGAATACCACGCCATCGATCCGAAAATGTCGCACATTCTCTTGCTCGAGGGCGGTCCGCGGATTCTTCCCGCATACGCCGAGGACCTCTCGCGCAGCGCTCAGGAGCAGCTCCAGCATCTGGGTGTGGAGGTGCGCACTTCGAGCGTGGTAACCCAGATCGAGCCCGGCCGAATCCACGTGGGTGAAACCCGGCTCAGGGCAACTGTAATTCTGTGGGCCGCCGGTGTCGCGGCTTCGCCCCTCGGCAAGAAGCTGGGGGCGCCGGTCGATCGCGCCGGCCGCGTGCTGGTGCAAAAGGATTTGAGCCTTCCCGGCCATCCCGAAGTCTTCGTGATCGGAGACCTCGCCGCCCTTAAAGACGAAAACGGAAAGCTGCTGCCTGGGGTCGCGCCCGTCGCGTTACAACAGGGAACTTATGTCGCGAAGCTAATTCGCCGCGAAATCAAATCAGGCCAGGGTGCCCCTGTCGCGTCTTTTGCGAGAAGTGGGGATTTTGCCGGCACCCGCCCGCTCACCTTTAGAGAAGCTGGCGATGTGGAACCCCGTCCGCCGTTCCACTACTGGGACAAAGGCAGCCTAGCCACGATCGGCCGTGCAGCCGCAGTCGCCGAGTTCGGCAAGATTCATATTTCCGGTTTCATCGCCTGGCTGGCGTGGCTGTTCGTTCACATTCTGTTTCTGATCGGCTTCCGCAACCGCGTGCTGGTTTTCATTCAGTGGGCCTGGTCCTACGTCACGTACGAGCGCGGCGCACGGCTGATCACCGGCAGCACTTACTTGCCCGGTTGGAGCTCCGTTCGGCCGCATTCAGAACCCTCCACTCCGGAGCCGCCAGCCTCAGCCGTCGTTGGGAGTACAAGCTCGAAGAATAAAAGCTAGCAAATCGAAGTTCGTAAATAAGTTCGCAAATAAAAGTAGGAGTATTCTGTAGAGGGGGGAGCGACTGTTTCGCGATTCAGCTTCCCGGATCCCAGGCCATGAGGAAGATCTCGATTCTGCGGGTTTTGTCGTGCGTTGCGCTGGCCGCCTTGCTGTGCGCGCCGGCTTCCGCTGAAATTCTCAAAGTCGTCCTTAACGACACGATTCAGCCCATTACTGCGGAATACATCGCGCGTGCACTCGATGAAGCAAAGCTCCGAAATGATCAGGCGGTCCTGATCGAGATCAGTACTCCCGGAGGACTGCTCGACTCAACCCGCAAGATCATCGAAAAAATCTCGAACTCGCCCGTTCCCGTAATTCTCTATGTCGCGCCCACCGGCAGCCGCGCCGGTTCGGCGGGAATCTTTATTCTTGAATCCGCCGATGTGGCTGCCATGGCCCCGGGAACCAACGCCGGCGCGGCACATCCCGTGTTGCTATTCGGCCCGGTCACGGAGAAGACCGACGACGAAATGAAGCGGAAGATCGAGAACGATACCGCCGCTCTGATGCGCTCAATCGTTTCCCGCCGCGGACGCAACGTCGAAGTCGCCGAAAGTGCGGTGCTTGAATCCAAGTCATTCACCGATCAGGAAGCCCTCGCGCAACATCTCATCGACTATGTGGCATCGAGCGAGCGGGATCTCTTCCGCCAGATCGACGGCAAACCGATTAAGCGTTTCGACGGAAAAATCGTAACGCTCGCCCTCACCGGCCAGCCCATCGTGCCCTTCGAGATGACGCTTAAACAGCATATTCTCGACTATCTGATGGACCCGAACATTTCATTCCTGCTTCTCGCCATCGGCGCCCTCGCTCTCTACATCGAATTCAACCACCCCGGCGCGGTCGTGCCCGGCACCGTGGGCGTCGTATTCATTTTGCTGGCGGCGTTCGCGCTGAATCTGCTGCCCACGCGTTTCGCTGCGCTGGGGCTCATCCTGGGAGCCTTTGCTCTGTTCGCCGCCGAAGCCAAGTTCGCTACACACGGCGTTGCGACCATTGGTGGCATTGCGCTGCTCACCATGGGCGGGCTGCTGCTGGTGGATTCTCCTATCCCGGAAATGCGCGTGCATCTGGTCACAGCGCTGGCCGTCAGCATTCCTCTGGGATTGATCACCGCATTCCTGATGACGATCGCGCTGAGGGCCAGGCGCAACAAGGTTGTCACCGGCTCTCAGGGAATGATCGGCGAAACCGGCATTGCGCAAACTACGTTGTCACGGCAAGGCAAAGTTTTTGTCCACGGCGAACTCTGGGACGCGGTTTCGTCCTACGATATTCCAATCGGCCAACTCGTCGTCGTGCGCCAGGTCGACGGCCTGACACTCCATGTCGACCCAGTTCCAGTTGCGCAACCCTCCAAGTTGACCGTAGCCGCCCTCTAACAAGCAAGCGGGGACAGCAAGAAACATGGGGGGACCGCCGCCCTCGGCTGTCCGGCCGGGCGAAGCCCCGGCGGTTGCTGTGGAGCGGTTCAGGTCTAGAAGACCGCGCACCAAGCCAAGCAACTGCTATCTGTTGAAATGCCCTCCACCCGCACCCCACTGCTATACAATCCGCTTGAGGAGCCTTGGCTCCGCATCGTGGAGGCGTCCGTGGAACTTCCTTTTGGGATTGGCACCGTTGTCATCATCGTGATCATTGCCATCTATCTGCTGAACTCAGTCAAAATTCTCGCCGAGTATGAGCGTGGAGTCATCTTTCGCCTGGGCCGCCTGCTCGACACGGCCAAGGGACCAGGCATCATTCTGGTTTTTGCTCCGCTGGACCGGATCGTGCGTGTCTCCTTGCGTCAGGAAGCTTTCGAAGTTCCTCCGCAGGACATCATCACTCGCGATAACGTCACGCTGAAAGTGAACGCGGTAATTTTTCTGCGCGTCATCGAGCCGCGCAAAGCAGTGGTTGAAGTTTCCAACTACACCTACCAGACTTCTCAGTTTGCGCAGACCACGCTGCGCTCGGTGCTCGGCGAGCAGGAACTCGACGAACTCCTCTCGCACCGCGAAAAAATTAATCTTCGCCTGCAAAGCATCCTCGACCAGCACACTTCCCCCTGGGGCGTGAAAGTGACCAACGTCGAGGTGAAGCAAGTGGACATGCCGGAGTCCATGCTGCGCGCCATGGCCAAACAGGCCGAGGCCGAGCGCGAAAAACGGTCCAAGATTATTCACGCGGAAGGCGAATTCTCCGCTGCGCAGCGCCTGGTCGACGCCGCCCATTTGCTGGCGACCGAACCGGTCAGCGTCCAGCTCCGCTATTTGCAGACTTTAACCGAGATCGGCGTGGAGAAAAACACCACCGTAATTTTTCCCGTCCCCGTGGATTTTTTCTCGGGGCTGCAAAAAATCTTGGGTAAGGCCGACCCTGGCTTACCGCCGGGAAAAACAGCATAGTTACGGCTCGGTCTCGAGAAT
>Ga0181537_10000644_pt1 | contig 32371 bp, 33 predicted proteins | sample PEATcosm2014_Bin_39_FD_119765 | JGI IMG/M metagenome (GOLD analysis project Ga0181537, IMG submission 119765) | Peatland microbial communities from MTU Mesocosm Facility, Houghton, MI, USA - PEATcosm2014_Bin23_10_metaG | ecosystem: Environmental > Terrestrial > Soil > Wetlands > Peat | place... | reverse complement strand
CGAGGACATTTCGCCCGAGACGCTGCGTCAGCGCGACCCCAAAAAACTGATCCCGCCCCTGCATGGCGCGCTCCTCAAGAATGAGCAGGATGTGCATTTGTTCGAGCGCCTGGCGTTTCTGAACAGGCGGGAGCGCGGGTGATCGAGATGCCGGACGATATCAAGACGCAACAAACCGGCGCGACCGAGAGCGACGAACTGTTCGAGATGGCGAACCTGTACCCACGCACCACCGGGCTGCCGATGACGGTGTGGGTGGGTCCGCGTGGCAACGCGCGTCACGATGTTCGGGTCAAGGTCAACATGCCCCACGGTAATCAGATGAGCATCGACAATACCGCTGTCGTCGGCGTTCGACCTTCGCCACATCTCATCACCGGCCAACTCTTCGCGGATGATGAACGGGCGGTCGCCAACTGGATCAGACTGAATGCGGACGCCATCATCGCCTATTGGGATGGCGACATCGACACGCTCGAGCTTGTTCAGACGCTGAAGCCGCTGCCGACCGCTTAACGGCGATGTTCACCTCGTTCTTCCTCGAATTGCGCGCAGCGAAGGTGCCGGCGTCGCTGCGCGAATACCTGACCTTGATGGAGGCAATGAAGGAAGGCGTCGCGGCCTTCGACATCGACGATTTCTATTTCCTGTCGCGCGCGACCCTCGTCAAGGACGAGCGCTATCTCGATCGCTTCGACCGCGTGTTCGGGCAATGCTTCAAGGGGCTGGAAACCCCGACCGACCCGATCACCGAGTTGCCCGAGGAGTGGCTGCGCAAGCTCGCCGAGCGCTTTCTGACCGAAGAGGAAAAGCAGCAGATCGAGGCGATGGGCGGCTGGGAAAAGCTGATGGACACGCTGCGCCAGCGCCTCGCCGAGCAAAAGGGCCGGCATCAGGGCGGCAGCAAGTGGATCGGCACCGCCGGCACCTCGCCGTTTGGCGCGCACGGCTACAATCCTGAGGGTGTGCGCATCGGCCAGCACGAGGGCAAGAACCGCCGCGCGGTCAAGGTCTGGGACCGGCGCGAGTTTCGCAATCTCGACGATACGATCGAGCTCGGCACCCGCAACATCAAGATCGCGCTGCGCCGGCTGCGCCAGTTTGCCCGCGAGGGCGCCGAGCTGGAACTCGACATTCCCGACACGATCCGTTCGACCGCCAACAATGCCGGCTGGCTCGACCTGAAGCTCGTGCCGGAGCGGCATAACGCGGTAAAGCTGTTGCTGTTCCTCGATATCGGCGGGTCGATGGAAGACCATGTCCGGGTCTGCGAGGAGCTGTTCTCGGCCGCGCGCGGCGAGTTCAAGAACCTCGTGCATTTCTATTTCCACAACTGCCTTTACGACAGCGTGTGGAAGGATTCGCGCCGCCGCCATGTCGAGCAGATCCTGGTCATGGAGGTGCTGCGCACCTACGACCCAAACTACAAGGTTGTCATGGTCGGCGACGCCAGCATGAGCCCCTATGAGATCGACCGGCCCGGCGGCAGCGTCGAGCGCTGGAACGACGAGGCCGGCAGCGTGTGGATGCGCCGGCTGCTCGACCACTACCCGCAAGCGGTGTGGCTCAACCCGGTGCCGGAGAAATATTGGGGCGGCACGATGTCGATCGGTATGATCCGCCAACTGGTCGACGACCGCATGTTCCCGCTGACCCTCGAAGGCATCGACCAGGCTATGCGGAAGCTGACGCGGTAACCGCCTCACAGAAAGCTTTACGTCCGCTTCCCGGCTTTCGCCGGGAAGCGGATAAGAGGTTATACCCCGGCCTCACATTTGGCTGACTATCCATCTCCCGCATGCGGGAGATGGATAGTCAAACCCGCTCCGTCGGCGCGTCGTACTCTTCTGCGGGGAAGGTGCCGCCTTGGTATTTTTCGGCGATCGGGTTTTTCGGCTGGCCCTCCTCGGCTGAGAGCACTTGCGCGGCTTGCGGTTCGGAATCGTCCTCGGGCTTGTAGCCGAGCCGGTACGCGTTCGAGTTGTCGTACCACGAGCGCTGGTTGCCGGAGACGCCGTAGACGATCTCGTAACGCACATTCGGGTGCTCCAACCCGATGCGCACCAACTGCGTCAGGTCGCGCGGGCTGACCCAGATCGCCAGGCGCCGGCTGTCGATCGGGTGCGTGCCGTAATTGCCGATCCGCACGCAGAGAAAGCCGATGCCGTGCTTGTCGGAATAGAGGCTGGCGAGCGCCTCGCTAAAGGCTTTCGACACACCGTAGCGGCTGTCGGGACGCACCGTGACCTGATGATCGATGGTCTGCGAGCGCGGGTAGAAGCCGACCGCATGGTTCGAGGTCGCCATGACGATGCGCTTGACCCCGGCCTTTCGCGCGGCCTCGAAGGTATTGTAGAGGCCGACGATGTTGCCTTCGAGGATCTTCTCCCAGGTGCTCTCGCCCGAGATGCCGCCAAGATGGATGATGCCGTCGCACCCCGCAACCATGCGCTCGACGGCCGCCATGTCGGCAAGCTCGGTCTGGTCGACCTCCTCGCCGTCGCGCGCCGGGGCGATCGGCACCCGGTCGCTAAGGCGCAGCACCGGGTAGACGCCGCGCAAGGTCTCACGCAAGCCGCGGCCGATGCCGCCACCGGCGCCGGTGATCAGCACGCGGTGCATTTTCTCGCTCGGCATCATCGTCTCCCGGATCGTCCGGCGCGATCCTAGCCGTTGCCGGCGAGTGCGTCGCGCTGTTCCACAAACGCCCGCCGCACCCAGTCGATCACGGCGCGCACGCATACCGCGCGGCGAAGGTCGCGATGGACGATGACCGAATATTCGGCGGCGATCTCCGGTATCGGCGCGGTCAGCCGTTCGAGCAGCGTATCGCCGTCCGCGGCGTAGCATGGCAACACGCCCTTGCCGCTGCCGGCGCGGATCGCCGCCAGCTGCATCATCGTGTTCGAGGCGCGCAGAGCAACCGCGCCGCCGGTCTTCTCGATCTGCTGCTGGACCCAGCGCGCCGTCGCGTAATGCGCCTGTTCCTCGGTGTAGGTGACCCAGGCATCGCTGTTCGACCCGCGCCGCCGATAGACGGCGCCAGCAAAGGTGCCGACCTTGGCGACGTAAAGGTCGCCGCTTTCGGGCGGGTGGTGCCGCACCGCCAGATCGGCTTCGCGGCGCGCGAGATTTGCCGTTTGCCGCGATTCGACAAGCTCCAGAGTAATGCCTGCCGGTAGCGCAGTCGGCCCCGCATCCGAAAGGCAGCGCGCGAGAAACCCGGCGGCCCATTCGCCGACCGAGACCCGCACCGTCCCGTTCAGCGCGGGCGAAGCCGCGGCCCGCCGCCGCTCGAGCATCAACGCCGCGCGCTCGACGCTTTCCGCCGCGGGAACCAGCTGCTCGCCAGCCGCATTGAGCCGCAACCCTTCGGGCAGCCGGTCAAACAGCGTCGGCCCGCCAAACGTCGTCTCAAACGTCGCAAGCCGACGGCCGATCGTCGGCTGGCTCAGCCCGAGCGCGCGACCCGCGGCACGCAGCGACCCGTGCCGGGCGACGGCGAGAAAGACGCGGACATCGTCCCAATCCAGTGTCGCCGATGTTCCGCGGGGAACCGGCGTGGCGCTGTAACGATCCCGGGGAAGACGGAATTGCTCGCCGGGAACCGGCGCTTCATCAAGAGCCACCATGATACGATCCTGTATCGCCATATATCGGAATTGTCGACTTAAGACATCTATTCGTATCACCAAATTATTCGGCAATACGAGCGTCAATTTTTCAGGAGCAAGGTCTCATGCTTACCATCGTCGATCGTTTGCCGCGCTCCAGCGGCTTTACGCCAAGCCGAACGGAGCACCGCCTCCGGCATATTTTCGCGCTGATCGGCTACTGGCTGGAACGCGATCGCCAACGGCAAAGCCTTGCACAGATTGACAATCACCTCTTGGCCGATATCGGGCTGACCCGCGACCAGCAGTCTCGCGAATGCGTGAAGCCGTTCTGGCTGCCGTGACGATGGGTGCACTCAGCCGTACCATTCAACCGACACAAAAACGTATCGATGGTTCCCAAATTTGTCGATTACTGAAAATATGATGTAGCGGTATGATTTTCGGTGTTGGCACGGCTGAAGCAGCCGTTAGCGAAGGGGAAAACAGGTGATCACCCTGATCGATCTCAAAGGTGAACTGACAAAGCTGAAGATGCTGCAGGGCCGCACGCCGCAGATGACCAGCGCGGAGCGGGTCGGCACTTCGGCGCAATTGGCGCCCTATCGCGACGGCGCCCTGTTCACCAGCAAATTTTCCGGGCTGGGCGCATGGGAGCGCCACCCGAACGGCGACGAGCTCGTGCACATCATTGACGGGGCGGCGACCCTGGATATCGTCATCGACAACGGGCCGCCGCAATCCATTGCGGTCAGCGCCGGGATGATGGCCGTCGTTCCGCAAGGAGCATGGCATCGCTTTCACTCGCCCGATGGCGTGACGCTGATGACCGCGACGCCACGGCCGACCGATCATGTCAGAACCGACACCGACGATCCGCGGTCGGCAGAGCCACAGCTTGGATAGACAGCTTGGATAGGAGAATGACGATGGTCGCGATACTCGATCTCAAGGGCACGCTCGGGAAAATGCCGATGATGCAGGGACGCCGGCCGGAATCGACCGAGGCGGAGCGCCAGGCGTCCGGGTCTTTCAAGACATTGGTGCCGTATCGCGACGGCAATATCTACGGCGCGAAATTCGCCGGGAACGCCGCGTGGGAACGCCACCCGAACGGCGACGAGATCGTGCAGATTATCGACGGCGCCTGCACCGTGCATCTGATGACCGAGAACGGTCTTGAGTCGCACGAGGTGAGCGCCGGCACGACCATCGTCGTGCCGCAGAACACCTGGCACCGCTTTCAGGCGCCCGACGGGGTCAGTATCATCACTGCGACGCCGCGGCCGACCGAGCATCTGACGGTCGATGTCGAGGATCCGCGCACGCTCAGCGATGCGGAGCGGGCCGCCAATTCCGAAGAAAAGGTTCGCTGATGTATTTCGACCGGGCTTTATGGCGGCTGACGCGCGGTTTGCGCGGACGGATCGCGTTGGCGATCCTGATCGGGCTGTGCGCCGCGGCTTTTGGCATCGCCCGCTTCACACTGCTCGGCACGATGCTGGCGCGGGTCTTCGCCGGCTCGGGCTTTTTGTCGATCGCGACTGCCGCGGCCGGAGTGGCGACGGCGGTCGTGATGCGCGGCCTTCTCGACCATTGCCGCACCTTGATCGCGCACCGCACAGCCGCGCGGGTGCAAACCGATCTACGCGGCAAGCTCTATGACAAGATCGCAGAACTCGGCCCGGCCTGGTTTGCCGGCGAGCGCACCGGCGGCGTCATGCTGTCGGTCGTTGACGGCGTCGAGCAGCTGCAGACCTTTTTTGGCCAATACGTGCCGCAGGTTTGCGTCGCGGCGCTGACGCCGATCGCGATCTTCCTGTTTATCATGTGGTGGGATCTGCCGGTCGCGACGGTCATGCTGATCGCGGCGCTGGTGACGCTGATCGCACCGACCGCGTGGAACAAGATCGAGAGCAGCAAGAACCGGCTGCGCCAGGCCGCGATGAAAAGCTTTGGCTCGGAATTCCTCGACGCGGTGCAAGGGCTGCCGACGTTGAAGGCATTCGGCCAGAGCACGGCTTACGGCAACCGGCTCGCCGAAAAGGCGCGGCTGCTGTCCGACACGACGATGAGGGTGCTGTCGACCAGCGTGATGACGCGCGGTATCACCGATGCCGGCGTCGCGATCGGCGCCGCGGTGGCGCTGGGGCTCGGCGTTTGGCGCGTCTCGCAAGGCGAGATGAGCATTACCGCGCTGTTGATCGTGCTGATGGCCGGGACCGAGGTGTTCCGCCCGCTGCGCGACCTGCGTTCGGTATTGCACCAGGGCATGGTCGGGCAATCGGCCGCCGCGGGGATCAGCGCGCTGCTTGGCGCGGAGCCGCTGGTGCCGGCGGTCGCGGTCGGCACGTCGCGCGTGCAGACGCCGACCATCGAGTTCGACGCCGTGTCGTTCGCCTATCCGGGCGGGCGGCGGCCGGCGCACAACGCGCTGTCGTTCAAGGTCGCGGCGGGTGAGAAGATCGGCATCGTCGGGCCGAGCGGCTCGGGCAAATCCTCGGTCGCGCGGCTCTTGCTGCGCCTGTTCGATCCGCAAGCCGGCGCGGTGCGGATCGGCGGGGCCGATTTGCGCAGCCTCGACCCCGAGATATTGCGCGCGCAGATCGCCGTCGTGCACCAGGACACCTACTTGTTCCACGGCACGGTCGAGGACAATCTGCGGCTCGGCCGGCCCGACGCGAGCGAAGCCGAGCTGGTGGAAGCGGCGCGCGACGCCAATGCGCATGATTTCATCATGGCGCTGCCGCAAGGCTATCAGACGATGCTCGGCGAGCGCGGCGTCAACCTGTCCGGCGGCCAGCGCCAGCGCCTAGCGATCGCCCGCGCGCTCTTACGCGATTCGCCAATCCTGATCCTCGACGAGGCGCTTTCGTCGGTCGACGCCGAGAACGAGGCGGTGATCCAGGAGGCGATCGACCGCCTGGCGCAAGGCCGCACAACACTGATCCTCGCGCACCGCCTGTCGAGCGTGATCGGCGCCGACCGCATCCTCGTGCTCGACCACGGCCAGATCGCCGAGGAAGGCAGCCACGGCGAATTGATCCGCCGCGACGGACCGTATCGCCGCTTGATGGGTGCGCAGGCCGAGGAACGCGGCGGCGATTTCGATCTGATCGACGACCAGCCCGCAACAGGTGGCATCGCCGATGCGGAAACCACCGATTACGGCGAGGCGGTGACCACCGCGACCGCCGCCGCAGCGGCGCAAGTCGGCTGGCTCCGGACGCTGGCGACCTTGATGGAAATCATCAAGCCGTGGCGCCAGCGTTTCGCGATCGTCGTCGGGTCCGGGATCGGCCGGGTGGCGGCGTTTATCGGCGTCGGGATTGTCGGGGCGCTGGCGGTTGCCGCGGTCAAGACGGGCGCGCCATTTTTCTATCTGCTGGTCCTGCTTGGCCTGTTGGCGCCGCTCGCCGGTATCCTGCACTGGATCGAATCGTGGCTGGCGCACGACATCGCCTATCGCCTGCTGGCCGAGATGCGGATCGACCTCTTCCGCAAGCTCGACACGCTGGCGCCGGCCTATCTGGTGCGGCGCCGCTCGGGCGACCTGATCGCCCTTGCCGCCCAGGACATCGAGACGGTCGAATATTTCTTTGCCCATACGGTGGCGCCGGCGCTGGTCGCGATACTGGTCCCGACCACGGTGCTGCTGACCCTGTTCTTTGTCGCGTGGCCGGTCGCGCTGGCGATCCTGCCGTTCATCCTTTACGCGGCGCTGGCGCCGTGGGTGCTGCGCGCGAAGATCGACCGGCTCGGCGCCACGGCGCGCGACCGGCTCGGCCTGCTCGCCGGCTATGTCACCGAGACGATCCAGGGCCTCTCCGATCTCGTCGCGTTCCAGGCCGTCGGGCGGCGACGGGACGGTTTTATGGCCGCGGTCACCGATTACCAGACCGTCCGGCTGGAATTGCTCAGCGATTTGTCCGAGCAGACCGCGCAACTCGAAATCTGTACCGGGCTTGGCGGGCTGGCGGTCGCTGTGGTTGGCGCGTTTCTCGTCGCCGATGGCCAGCTCGCCGCGACCACCCTGCCCTTGCTGATCCTGCTATCGCTGTCGTCGTTCCTGCCGATCTCGGAGATCGCCCAGGTCAGCCGACAACTCGCCGACACGATCGCCTCGACGCGCCGGCTGTTCGCGGTGCATCACGAAAAGCCGGCGGTCGTCGACGGCGTCGAGCGCCCGCCAGCGCCAGTCGGCGGCTCGGCGATCCGGTTCGACGGGGTCGATTTCTCCTACCCCGGCGCCCGGCGCCCGGCCCTGCAGGATGTGGCGCTGAACATCCCGGCCGGCGCGACGGTCGCGATCGTCGGGCCGTCGGGCGCCGGCAAGTCGACGCTCGCCAACCTGCTGCTGCGGTTTTGGGACCCGAGCGCCGGCCATATCCTGATCGACGGCGTCGATCTCAGGAATTTCGAGCTCGACCATCTGCGCGGCCGCGTCTCGTTGGTCTCACAGGATACGTATCTCTTCAACGACACGCTGCGCGCCAATGTCGCCCTCGCCCGCCCGGACGCGGACGAGAAGGCGATCTACCGCGCGCTCGACCAGGCGGCCTTGTCGGAGTTCATCATGTCGCTGCCCGAGGGCCTCGACACCCCGGTTGGCGAACGGGGCGTGCAGTTATCAGGCGGGCAGCGCCAGCGCATCGCGATCGCCCGGGCTTTTCTCAAGAACGCGCCAACCCTGGTGCTCGACGAAGCGACCTCGCATCTCGACGCGGTCAGCGAGGCGCAGGTGCGCAATGCGCTCGATGTGCTGATGCGCGATCGCACCACGATCGTCATCGCCCACCGGCTCTCGACGGTGCGCAACGCGGATTTGCTGGTCGTGCTCGACCGCGGCCATGTCGTCGAGACCGGCAGCCATGTCGAGCTCGTCATGCGCAATGGGCTTTATGCGCGGCTGATCCGCCGCCAGCTCGGCGGTATGCGCGAGGTTGTCGCGGCGGATGGTGAATGAGCGGCCGGTCTTAACAAGCCGCTAACCACTCGGCCCTAGGCTCGGCCCCGCCATGGCCGAGCCCGAGCCCTTCTTTCCGCCGTTCACGCCCGAGCAGAGCGAGCGGCTGACCGTCATTTGGGACCGGCTCTATCAGCTCTATCTGGAAAAGGCGAATGGCGACCGCCCCATCACCGAGATCGACGCCGACATCGCCGACATGGTCAAGGAGCGCGACGCGATCCGCTCCTGGGGCTGGGATACTGGACGAAATTGGCGCGCCGACTTGCCGCCCGAAATGAAAAAGGCCCGGTCGAGCTAATCAGCCGGATAGATCGAGGATCAGCGGCGAGTGGTCGGAGAGGCCGCTCAACCGCTCGTCATGCGAATAGCGCACCGGGCCCGCCCGCCGCGCCAAAGCGGGCGACAGGAACGCGTGGTCGATGCGAAACCCATTGCCGCGATGGCTGTACCACGAGAATTCACGGCCCTCGGGGTAGCGGTGACGCCACAAATCGCAGAAGCCGATCTCGGCGACCCGATCCATAAAATGGGCGCAGCGGTCGATCGCACCCGGCTCGTCGACATAGGCGCGGCAGGTATTGAAATCGCCGATCGCCAGCGCGTACCCATCGGCCCTGACCGCGAGGCTCGCGACCACCGCCTCCCAATAGGGCACCTTGGCCAGCAGGTTCGGCATATAAACGCCGCACAGCGACAGCTTGCCGATTTCGACATGGACGAGCCGGTAGGGTTCGGGGAGCGCGCTATCGAGCGCGGCGTGAGTGCGAAATCGGCGGCGCGCGGCGATCAGCACGCCGCTCCTGCCCGGCGGCGGGCGCAGGGCGGTGATATGCGGATAGCCCAGGCGCTCGAGCGTTTCGCACAGGCGCAGCGCCGAGTCGCCGCCGCGATACTCCGATAGCACGAGGATATCGGCGTCATGGCGCGCCAGCGCTTGCGCGATCGCCGGCAGCCGCGTGCCGCCGCCCTGCCGGATATTCCAGGCGACCAGCCGCATTACGATCGCGCGAGTTTTCCGGGGTCGCGGCCGCTGACCTCAGCCCCGGCATCGGGGGACATCTTGAGGAAAAACGGCACCGACATCATGCCGACGCAACCGACCGCGGCAAAGGCGAGCGAGAAATCGAGCGGCGTCGGGTGCGCCTCGCCGCGCAGTGCGATAAAGAGGTAAAGCAGCAGCGCGCCGGTGCCGACACCCACCGCCTGCGACAATTGCTGGCCCATGCTGCTGAGGCTGGTGGCGCGGCTCAGCATCGCCGGTGGCACGTCGACATACGATAGCGAGTTGATGCTGGTCATCTGCAACGAGCGGAAAAACCCGCCGGCGAGCAATGACAAGAAGATCACCAGATGCGGTGTCGCTGGCTTGAAGAACGCATAGCCGAACAGGAACCCGGCGCTGATCACCGCGTTGCCGCACATCACCGCGCGAAACCCGAAGGCGCGGATGATCGAGTTGACGCCGAGCTTCATCGTCATCGCGCCGGCCGCGCTGGCGAAAGTCAACAAGCCGGATGACAGCGCGCTGAGGCCAAAACCGATCTGCAGCATCAGCGGCAGCAGAAACGGCAAGGCGCCCATCCCCATGCGGAACAGGAACCCGCCAATCGTCGCCGCCGCATAAGTCGGGATGCGCATCAGCGTAAGGTCGATGACCGGAAACTCGGCGCGTTTCGCATGGCGCACGTAAAAAATCATCAGCACGGTGCCGGCCATCAGCAGCGCTACCGTTACCGCAGCCGGCACCGCGCCCCGGCCGATCGTCTCAAAGCCGAAGGCCAAGCTCGCTAGCCCAACGCCGGTCAGCACAAAACCGCGGAAATCGAACGGCCGGATACCCTTCTCGCGGAAATCCTCGATAAAGAGATTGATCAGGATGAGGCCGATAATCCCGATCGGGATGTTGAGAAAGAAAATCCACCGCCACGAACCGTAAGTGGCGATAAACCCGCCGAGCGGCGGCCCGGTCACCGGCCCGAGCATCGCCGGCAGGCTGACATAGGACATCGCCCGCACGATCTCGGAGCGCGGCACCGTCTTCAGCAGGATCAGTCGTCCGACCGGCACCATCATCGCGCCGCCCATGCCCTGGAAAATGCGCGAAAGAACAAGCATCGCCAGCGAGTTCGACAGCCCGCAGCCGATCGAGCCCAGCGTGAAGACGACGATCGCCGCGCTAAACACGCGGCGCGCGCCAAGCCGGTCGGCGGTCCAACCGCTGATCGGCACGAAGACAGCGAGGCTCAGCAGATAACAGGTGATCGCGACGTTGAGGCGCAGCGGGTTTTCGTTCAGCGAACGGGCGATCACCGGCAAGGCGGTGGCGATCACCGTCGAGTCCATGTTCTGCATGAACAGGGCGCAGGCGACGATCAGACAGATCAGGAGTTGGCGGGCTTCGGAGCGCATTATCGCGGCAAGGATATCCCGCCTGGTCGGCACGAGAAAGGACATCGGCCGGAGCACGATTGGCCCGAGCACGGTATAGTGTCCGCCGATGGCCGAACCGATCGACAACCGCGTCTTTGTGCTTGTCCTGCAACATCCGCAGGAACGACGCGAGGCGCTGTCGACCGCGCCGCTGCTCTGCGAGACCTTGCGTCACACGAAGCTGGCGATCGGGCTGTCATGGCCAGGACTGGCGCGCGCCGCGGGCGGGCCGGCCGAGCCGAGGCGCTGGGCGGTGCTGCATCTCGGCGCAGCGCGGCCCACTCAACAAAATGACCAGCCGCGCGCGGAGCGGCGCGAGTTCACCATTCTCGACCGCGACGGCGAGCCGATCGCTGACCCACGCGCGATCAGCGCGGGCTTGCGCGGCATCGTGCTGCTCGACGGCACCTGGAGCCAGGCGAAGACGCTGTGGTGGCGCAATCCGTGGCTCTTGAAGCTGCACCGCGTCGTACTCGATCCGCCACGCCCGGCGCTGCTCGGCCGCTTGCGGCGCGAGCCGCGGCGCGACGCGCTGTCGACGATCGAAGCGGCCGCGCTGGCCTTGCGCCATCTCGAAGCCGGACCGCAGGCAAGCGACGCGCTAATCGCCGCGCTCGACCAGATGATCGCGGCGGTCCGCCACCTGCCGCAGGTAAAGGTCGCGTCTCCGGACCAATAGGACAGTCGTTACCCCCGCTTTCGCGGGAATGACGATGTACTCTCAGGGCGACTTGGCGTCGGCGGCGAACAGCGCGGCGGCATCGGCGGCGAGCGCTTCGCGCGATTGCGGGCGCAGGTACATCATGTGCCCGCCGTCATAGACTTTGATGCGGATCGCATCGCGCACCGCGGCCGGAATCGCGAGCTGATCGACCAGCCAGCGCGAGGCCAAATAGGGGGTGACCAGATCCCAGCGGCCATTCGCGATCAGCACCTTGGTCGCCGGATGGTCGAGCAGCGCCGTTTGCAGCCCGGAAAGCGCGAGCCCGAGACCGTCCTGACCCTCGCGCGCGCCGTCAAAATTCCATTGCCGATTGATGCCGAGCGGCAGCACCCGGTATGCCAGTTCGGTGTGGTAGCCGAGCCCGTCGGGTGCATAAATGTTAAAAGCGGCGGTAAACGCCGCGATCGCGTTGTCGAGCACCGGGTCGCCGGCGGTCTGGTCCCACGGGTTGGCCGGCGACGCCCGGGTGATCGTCGCGTCGTAGAGGCTCAGCACCTCGTTCTGGTTGCGGCGCAATTCGTGGGCAAAGACTTCTTTCCCGACCCAGCCGCGCTCGCGCCGCACGATGTCTTCGGGCAGGCCGATCATCGCCGCGACCTTGGCGATAAACGGGTCGCCGGGCGGCGGCACGCCCTTCATCGCTGCAAGACCCGTCAGGTAATCTGTCAGGGCGAACTGCTCGGCGGGCGACGCGTCGAACTTGGTGTCGCCAGCGAGTGCCGCGACCGATGCCGCATAAGTCGGCACCTCGGTCGCCGCCGCGATCAGATTGCCAGAATCCGGGTTCAGCAGCGCTGTGTCGAGCGCCGGCGACACCATCACGATACCGCTCGGGGTGACGCCCTCGTCGCGCTCGAGGCTTTTCGCCATCGCCGCGACGCGGAACCCGCCATAGCTCTCGCCGACCAGGTAGACCGGGCTGGCCCAGCGCTGATGCCGGGTCAGCCACAGCCGAACGACGGCGTTGAGCGAGTCGATGTCGCCGCGGACATTCCAGAAACCCTTGCCGGGGTTCTCCTCCTTGCCTTCGCCCCGGCTGAACCCGGTGCCGACCGGGTCGACAAAGACGAGGTCGGTGAAAGCCAGCCAGGTGGAGGGGTTGTCGACGATCTGTATCGGCGGATTTGGCACCGCGCCGGTCGGCACCGGCGCCATGATGCGCGGCCCCACCGCGCCCAGATGCAGGAATACCGAGGCGGCGCCGGGCCCGCCGTTGAAGAAGAACGCAATCGGACGGGTCTGCCCCGGTTGCGAGTCGGCAAGATAGGAGATGGTAAAGATCGAGGCGGTCTTTTCTCCCTTGGCATCGGTCAACGCGATCGTTTCGCTGATCGCGTGGTAATCGAGGCTGCGCTGGCCGAACTGGATGGTGTGCCGCGTCTCGACATGTGCCGGCAGTTCGAGGGAAGGGTTGGGCGGCGCCGGCGCGTGCGCGGGTCGCGGTTCGTCTTGCGCCATCGCCGTGGTCGCGGCGAGCGACAGAATCACGGCGCAAAGGCCGATAAGGCGGCGTCGAAACTGTGTTGCCGTCATGCGATCACTCGGGCCAGCGGTATGCGCGCGGCCTTATAACGCCGGAACATCGCAGAGCGCCATTGCCGCCGCTTGCCCTGCGGCGCGGAATCGGGGATTAGATGACCGTCCGAATGTGGAGACCCGGCCCGATGCGCGCGCTTCTGCTTCTTTGTCTCGTCCCGCTGGCCGGCTGCGTCGGCAGCGACCGTCACGAAGGTTTTACCGCGACCGGTCCCGCCTCATTCCTCTACAGCGCGCAGACCAGCACGGTCATGACCGAAAACGACGACGGCGCGGCCGAGCGCATCCGCCAGGGCTGGCTGGCGGCGGCGCTCAAGGCGCATGCGATGTGTGGGGATGGCTTTGTCGTCGATACCCGCCGTTTCGTCCCCGGCCCGCCAACCGCCTCCGGCCCGCAATTCAGCAATGGCGGCGACATCCTCTATTCGGGCCGATGCCTCATCGCCGGCGCGCCCGCGGTCCCCATTGCGCCTCCTCCGGCCTCGGTTCCTCCGGTAAGGGGATAACGCGCAACATCTGCGCGGTCGTCAGGCCTTTTTCTCCCAGCCCTTTTCGGTTTGCTGCCAATAGGTGAGCGTATGCCCGGCGGCGCTGGCTGTCCGCCAGCGGCCTCGCGCCGCGACAACCGCGTCGGGATTGTTGCCGTCGAACAGGTCGAGGCAGCGCGCGAACCCGCTCAGATCGTCCGCGGCAACGCCATCGACAAGGAACAGTATCGAGGCGCCGTTAGGGTTTTCCGCCTGGTGGGTCAGCCAGATCGGCTGTGCCGGCGGGTTGCCGTCGCGCGCCGAGCCGTGCGGCAGAAAACCCGTCTCGTCATAGGTCCACAACAGCGCGTTCAAATGCTCGACCCGTTCGGGCGAGCCGGCTTGCACGACCACGCGATGTCCCTGGCCCACCGCGCGCTCCAATAATCGCGGCAAGGCGCGTTCGAGCGGCGTCGACAGCAGGTGGTAGAAACCGACCTCGGCCACGCAGCGCTCAGCCCTTCTCGTAATACTCGGCGACAAATCGGTCGAGCAGCCGCACGCCAAAGGCGGTCGCGCCTTTTGGCACGGTTGGCGCGTCCTTTTTTGACCAGGCGACCCCGGCGATGTCGAGATGCGCCCACGGCACCTTGTTGACAAAACGCTGGACGAACTCCGCCCCGATAATGCTGCCGGCGGCGCGGTCGCCGGCGATGTTCTTGACGTCGGCGGCCTCGCTGTCGATCGCCTTGTTGTAAGCATCGTCGAGCGGCAGGCGCCATAATTTCTCGCCGACCGCCTTGCCGGCGGCGACGAGGCGCTCGGCGAGCGTATCGTCATTGGCGAAAAGCCCGGCATGGTCATGACCGAGCGCGACAATGATCGCGCCGGTCAGGGTCGCGAGGTCGACCATCAGCGCGGGCTTGAAGCGGTCCTGGCAATACCAGAGGGCATCGGCGAGGACGAGGCGGCCCTCGGCGTCGGTGTTCAGCACCTCGATCGTCTGGCCCGACATCGATGTGACGATGTCGCCGGGACGCATCGCCGAGCCCGACGGCATGTTCTCGACCAGCCCCACCACGCCGACGGCGTTGATCTTGGCCGAGCGCGTCGCGAGCAGGCGCATCAAGCCAATGACCACACCGGCGCCCGCCATGTCCCATTTCATCTCGCCCATGCCGGCGGCGGGCTTGATCGAGATGCCGCCGGTGTCGAAGGTCACCCCCTTGCCGATAAAGGCGAGGGGCGCGGCATCCGCGTCGCCACCATTCCAGCGCATCACGACCAGCCGCGGCGGCCGCACGCTGCCCTGCGCGACACCGAGGATCGCATTCATGCCGAGCGCGCGTATCCCCTCCTCGTCGATGACCTCGACGAGGAGGCCGAGGCTCGAAAGCCCCGCGGCCGCATCGGCCAAGGTCTCGGGATACAGCGTGTTGGCCGGTTCGGAGACGAGGTCGCGGGTAAACGCCACCGCTTCGGCGGCCGCCGCAAAATCCTTGTAGGCGTGTTCGGCGGCATCGGCGCCCGGGCCGGCCAGGGTCAGCGCGGCGAGAGTCGGCTTGCGCTCGGGCTTTTCGGTTGTGCGGTATTTGTCAAAACGGTAAGCGCGCAACGCCGCGCCAAAGGCCAGATGCGCCGCCGCCGCGCCGGCGGCGAGACCGCCCGCGTCGCCGATATCGAGCGCCACCGTCGCTTCGGTCTCCCCGGCCCCATTTAGATGGGCGACCAGCGTGCCGCCGAGATTTTCGAGGTGGCGCCCATCGATCTCATCCGGTTTGCCAAGCCCGGCGAGCACGATACGGCTCGCCGCCAGATTCGCCGGGCCGGGAATCGGGATCAGTTCGTTGCGCTTGCCGCGAAAGCGCGGCGAGGCGGCGAGCGCCCGGCCGACCGCGCCGCCGCTGGCTTCGTCGACCAGGCGAGCCGGAGCGGTAAGCACCCCCTCCTCCCACACGCCGACGACAACGGCTCCGGCGCGCGGCAGCTCGAATTCGGCAAAATTGACCTTCATCACGCGCCTCTACAGCTCTCACACCCGATACCGCGCGATAGACGCAGCGCCGCCGCGAGTCAACGCCGCTGAATCACTGTCGCCGTCGCCTGCGGCGCAAAGTGATTGGTCCCGCCGGTGAGCCGCCCGTATGATCCGCGCGCATGCTCGGCAGGAACCAGTATACGAGCGGGCTGGACCGCTATCTTAGCGGGCTGGACCGTTACATTTTGCGGCAATGCGTCAGCGTGATGGTGTTTGTGACCGGCGCGCTGACCGCGGCGGTCTGGCTTGCCCAGTCGTTGCGGCTTGTCGATCTGATCGTCAATCGCGGCCTGTCGGCCGAGGTGTTTCTTTATCTGGCGATGCTGATCGTCCCTAAATTTCTCGATATCGTGCTGCCAATCGGCGCGTTCATTGCCGTACTGTTCGTCTTCAACCGCCTGATTACCGAAAGCGAGCTGGTCGTCATGCGCGCGGCCGGGATGAGCCCGTTCAGCCTGGCAAAACCGGTGCTGGAGCTCGGCGCGATCGCCTGGGTCTTCCTGATGGCGCTCTCGCTCTATTTTCTGCCGGCCTCCAACCGCGAGTTCAAGGACCTGCAGTTCGAGATCCGAAACCGGTTTGTCTCGAGCCTGCTGCAGGAGGGCGCGTTCACGACGATCTCGGACAAGCTGACGATCTATATCGGTGCCCGCAACGAACGTGGCGAGGTGATCGGCTTGATGATCAATGATGAACGCGATCCCAAGCATCCGGTGACGCTGCTGGCGCAGCGCGGTGCGTTCGCCGATAGCGGCGGCGCGTCGCGGATCATCATGGTCAACGGCGACCGCCAGCAATACGACCGCGATACCGGCAAGCTGTCGGTGCTGACCTTCGACCGCTACGTCCTCGATCTCGACATGATGCGCGACGCACCGGAAGCGCGTTCGCGAGAAGCGCAGGAGCGTTTCCTGGGCGAGTTGTTCTTTCCGCCGGAAGATCTCGATCAGGGTACGCGCGATGCCTATTTTGTCGAAGCCAATGAGCGTCTGACGGTGCCGCTGACCGCCTTCAGCTTTGCGATCATCCCGCTTGCCTGCCTGCTGCCGGGCGAGTTCAACCGGCGCGGACAGCTAAAACGGGTTCTGATCGCGATTGGCTGCGCCCTGACATTTCAGGCGCTCGATCTTGCCATCAAGAACTTGGAGGGGCGTTTCCTCGCCGCGGTGCCGATCAGTTATGTCATCGATCTGCTGCCGCTGACGGTCGGGCTTGGCATCCTGCTGCACCGCGGAATAAGGTTCAATTTCCGGCGGTTGCCGTTCGCCGCCGCCACGGCGCGCTAAGCCGGCGCGGGAGAGGAGACGACAGTCGGTGCTGCTCGCCAAGACCCTCTCGGCCTATATCGCGCGCCAATTCTTCACCTGGTTTTGCAGCGTCTACGGGGCGATGCTCAGCATCAGCTTCCTGATCGACTACATCGAGCTGCTGCGGCGCGGCGCGACCAAGAGCGGCGTTACGCTTGGGGTCTTGCTCGAGATGGCGGCGCTAAAGCTGCCGCACACCGCCCAGGAGGTGATGCCGTTCGCCGTTCTGTTCGGCACGATGCTCGCCTTCTGGCGCCTGACCCGCAACAACGAACTCGTGATCGCCCGCGCCGCCGGCGTATCGGTCTGGCAGTTTCTGACCCCGGCGGTCCTCGTCGCGCTGCTCACCGGAATTATCGCGGTAACGGTGTTCAACCCCGCCGCATCGCAAATGGAAGCGACCTATGAGCAGCTCGACGCGCGCTACCTGAAGCAGAGCTCCGAGGACCTCACTTTGTCGAATTCCGGATTGTGGCTGCGGCAGAGCGAACCGAGCGGCGGCCAGGTCGTGATCCACGGCGACAAGGCGGCCGCGCCCGAATTGCTGCTTCGCCAGGTGACCTTGTTCTTTTTCAACGCCGACCACCAATACCGTTCGCGCATCGAGGCACAGAATGCCCAGCTCGACGACGGCTATTGGATCATCGAGAACGGCAGACGCTGGCAAAGCACCGATCAGTTCGAGCCGGTTCCGGAGCTGCGGCTGCCGACCAAGTTCACGACGCATCGGATCGAGGAAAGCCTCGCGTCGCCGGACACCATGTCGTTCTGGTCGCTGCCCGGGTTTATCGGGCTGCTGGAGCAATCGGGTTTTTCCGCGCAGCGCCATCGCCTGCAATTCAACATCTTGCTGGCGCGCCCGTTTTTGTTTTGCGCGATGGTTCTCGTCGCGGCGACTTTCAGCCTGCGGATGCAGCGGCGCGGCGGCGCCACCTTGATGATCGTCGGCGGTGTCGGGGCCGGCTTCATGCTCTATTTCATCTCCAACATCGTCTTTGCGTTGGGGCTCTCAGCCAAATTGCCGGTGTTGCTCGCGGCGTGGACACCGACGGGAATCAGCTTGATTTTCGGGGTCTCGATGCTGCTGCATCTCGAAGACGGGTGACGTGGAGCCAGACAGGCGATATTGCTGCTCGGAAATCGCCGATTACGACGGCTCGACGACGGATTGCAGGAACCGGTAAACCCTCCCCCCGATGAACCGCCTCCCCCCAACCGGACGCCAAAAGGCCAGGCATGCTATCAGCCTTGCGGCTCTCCTATTCGGTCTGTTGGCCGGCGGTGCGGGCGCGGAGAATTTTGGCGTCGGCGATAGTACCGCCAAAAACGCGCCGATTTCCTTTCAGGCGGACGAGGTCGAGTACGACGACAAACTGGCGCTGACCGTCGCGAAGGGCCATGTCGAAATCGCCCAGGGCACGCAGATCCTGTTGGCCGATGTCGTGACCTATAACCAGCATGCCGACACGGTGACGGCATCGGGCCATGTCAGCCTGATGACGCCCGACGGCACGGTGGTGTTTTCCGACTACATGGAATTGCGCAACGGCATGAACGATTTGTTCGCCGACAATGTGCGCATGTTGATGTCCGACCGTTCCCGTCTTGTCGCCAACGCCGCACGGCGCACCAACGCCAACCGCCTCGATCTGCGCCGCGCGGTCTATTCGCCGTGCGATCTGTGCAAGGACGACCCGAGCGCGCCACCCGCCTGGCAGTTGAAGGCGCGCGAGATGACCGACGACAAGGAATTGAAGCGGCTCGAATTTCGCGACGCGACGATGGAGGTCGACGGCTGGCCGGTCTTCTACACGCCGTATATGTCCGCGCCCGACCCGTCGGTAAAGCGCCAGAGCGGGTTCATGATGCCGACTTTTGGCGGGTCGAGCACGCTCGGCTTTCATGTGACCACGCCCTATTACCAGACACTTGGAGACAGCGCGGACGTGACGCTGATCCCGCGCTTTACGACGGAAGCCGGGACGGTATTGGCAGCGGACTACCGCCAGCGCTTTTCGAACGGCTACCTCGAGGATCTGTCGAGCATCAACTACAGCAATGTGGGCTCGGCCGACGACGCAAACCAAAAACCGAATACGTTTCGCTGGCATGTCAACGCGTTTGGCGATTTTGATCTCGACGATACTTACCGCACCGGGTTTTCGCTGCAGCGCGTGTCGGATCAGACCTACCTGCAACGCTTCAGCTTTACGCAGCCGCTCCTCTCCACCGAGATTACCCGGGGCTATTTCGAAGGCTTTCCGTCCGACGGTTCGCTCGACGTCAATACCTATATCTTTGAGCCGCTGACCCCCGGTCTCAGCGACTCGACGCAGCCGATCGTCCTGCCGGTCATCAACCGCAACTGGCTGTTCCAACCCGATTCGATTGGCGGCACGCTCAAGGTCAATACTAACCTGCTCGACATCGTTCGCGAAACCGGAACGAACACGCGACGCCTGTCTCTCGGGACCGAATGGGACCGGTCGTTCTATGACGGGATCGGCGGCGAATATAAGTTTCAGGCGAGCGTGCGCGGTGACGGCTACTCGGTCAACGGGCTCGACAATCAGTCCAACCCCGACCTGCCAAGCGTCTATTTCTCGCAAAACGGCCAACCGCCATTGGTGCGTGTTCCCTACAATTTCGTGACAGGACGCGCCTTCCCGCAGATCGGGCTGACCTGGGATTATCCGATTGTCCACCGCGGCAGCGATTTCACCTTTCTCGTGCAACCGACAGCCGCACTCTTTGCCGGGCCGAACGGGGGCAATCGCTTTATCATCCCGAACGAAGACAGCCTCGGATACGAATATCGCGACTCCGATCTGTTCCGCGCCGACCGGCTTCAGGGCTACGACATCCTCGATACCGGTCAGCGGGTCGATTACGGCCTTAACCTCGGCGCATACGCCGCCAATGGCGGCAGCTATCGCATGCTGATCGGCCAAAGCTATCGCGCCGAAACGAACCCGTTCCTGCCGCCGGGTAGCGGCGCCGATGGGCGCCTCTCCGACGTCGTCGGTCGTGTCACCCTGGCGCCGAGCAGCTACCTCGATCTGATCTACCGCTTCCGCCTCGACAAGGACACGCTGAGCAATCGCCTGCAGGAAGTCCAAATGTATGGCGGAACCGGAATAGCCCGCCTCGGCGTCACCTACCTGCTGATCCCCGCGGAATTGCCCAGCGATATCATCACGATACCCGGAAGCGGCCAGACCATCCTTTACGGCAAGCGCGAGCAATTGACCTTGAACGCGACCATCAAATTGACGCGCTACTGGTCCATCGTCGGCGCGGAGACGCTGAACCTCACCAATTCCGCCAATATCGTCAACGGCGTCACCACGCCGCAATCGAGCAGCGACAGCCTGCAAGCCAGCCTGTCGGCGCTCTATCAGGACGAATGCATGGGATTCATCACCACGCTTACCCAATCGGGGATCCGTAATGGCGACGTGACGCCGGGCTACAGCATCTTGTTCAGCGTCGTCTTCAAGAATATTGGTGAGATTGGCGGTAACGTGTTCAATGCTTCAGGCAGCAGCTGAACCTGAAACCACCGATCGATCGGGCGAGCAAAACGACGCGGCGACAGGAAAACCCGCCGCGTGTAAACTACGACGCTTTCCCGGCGGAATGGGTTTGGGAGGATGCCTACACTGCGTTATTCAGGAGTGCTGCTCCTGGCGCTCGCCGCGATTTGCGCGTCGGTTCCGATCGCCCGCTCCGCGAGTCGCGCGCCTCTCGAACGCGCACCAGCTTCGAGCAAGCCGCCACCGGGTGGCGTTCCCGAGATGCGTATCGCCGCTGTCGTCAACGACGAAGTAATCTCGGTTTACGACCTCGTCTCGCGTTTGCGCATGGTGCTGCTCTCGTCAAACATTCCCGATTCGCCGGAAGCCCGCAAGAAGGTCGAGGCCCAGGTCTTGCGCGGGCTGGTCGACGAAAAGCTGCAATTGCAGGAGGCCAAGAAACAGAACGTCGTCGCCACCGACGATGAGACCAACAACGCGCTGAGCCAGATCGAGAAACAGAACAATATGCAGGCTGGTCAACTCAACGGGTTTCTCAAGTCCCATGGGGTAGACCGCTCGTCCCTGATCAACCAGGTCACGGCCTCGATCGTCTGGGCAAAGCTGGTGCGCCGCAAGGCCGCCGAGACTGTCGAAATATCCGATGATGAGGTCGATGACGCGATAAGACGCCTCAAGGAGCATTCGAACGAACCGCAGACCCGCGTCGCCGAGATTTTCCTAGCCGTCGATAATCCATCGCAAGATGCAGAGGTGCGCGCCCTTGCCCAGAAACTAACCGACCAGATGAAGCAAGGCGCGCGGTTCTCCGCGATCGCGCAGCAATTCTCGCAATCGGCAACCGCCGCGGTCGGTGGCGACATGGGCTGGCTGCGGCCCGATCAACTCCCCCCTGATATCGCCGCGGCGGTCACGCCGATGAAGGCGGGCGAGCTGTCGGCGCCGATCCGCAGCGGCGGCGGCTACTACTTGTTGCTTGTGCTCGATCGGCGCACCGGTACGACCGGCAGCAGTCAATCCGACACGGTTTACGATATCGTGCAGGTGGTTTTTCCGCTGCCGCCGAATGCCAACGATGCGATGAAGCGCAGCGCCGCGGCCGAGGCGATGGCGATCCGCGGCGGCGCCAAGACCTGCCCGGACATGTTGCGGATCGGCAAGGAAAAGGCTCCGCAACTGACGAATGAGGGCCAGGTCAACGCCAACAATGTCACACCGCAGATGAAGGACCTGTTGAACAAGCTGTCGCCGGGCGAAGTGTCTCAGCCGATCCTCCAACGCAACGGGATCGGCATCATCATGCTGTGCTCGAAGCAAGTCCAGGCGGCGGCCAAGAGCACCGACCCGAACCGCGAAGAGGTGTTCGACTCGCTGCTGCGGCAAAAGCTCGACACCGTTTCGCGCCGCTACATGCGCGACCTGCGCCGCGTCGCTTATGTCGATATCAGGGTATAGCGGATGGTACGCCCGCTCGCCCTGACGATGGGCGAGCCTGCCGGGATTGGTGGCGAAATCACCCTCAAGGCGTGGCTGCGGCGTGGCGAGGGTATCCCGCCCTTTTATGTGCTCGATGATCCCGATCGCCTGACACGGCTGGCCCAAGCGCTCGGCTGGGATATTCCGGTGCGGCCGATCGAGACATGCGAGCAAGCCGGCGCCATTTTTCCAGATGCGCTGCCCGTGGCGCCCATTGGCGGCGCACCGGCGGCGAAGCCGGGTCATCCCAACCCGGCGGACCAGGCGTTGGTGCTGCGCGCGATCGAGATCGCCGTCGCCGATGTGCGCGCGGGTCGCGCCGCCGCGCTCGTCACCAACCCGATCAACAAGGACGCCCTTTATCGGGCCGGCTTCCACCATCCCGGCCATACCGAATACCTCGCCGAGCTGGCTGGCTCGGCCGAGCCAGCCATCATGATGCTCGCCAGCCGCGATCTGCGCGTTGTGCCGGTGACAATTCACCTCGCGTTGCGTGCGGCGATCGAGACGCTGTCGAGCGCGGCGATCGTCCATGCCGGGCGCGTCGTCGACGCCGCGTTGCGCCGTGATTTCGCGATTCCCGCGCCGGTCCTCGCCGTGGCCGGGCTCAACCCGCATGCCGGTGAGGCGGGCGGTCTCGGTCATGAGGATATCGACATCGTCGCGCCGGCTATCGCCGAGTTGCGCGACGCCGGCATCGATGCGCGGGGACCGCTGGCGGCCGACACGATGTTCCACGCCGCGGCGCGCCGCCAATACGACGCGGCGCTGTGCATGTATCACGACCAGGCGTTGATCCCGATCAAGACGCTCGACTTCGACGGCGCCGTCAATGTGACGCTCGGCCTGCCATTCATCCGCACCTCGCCCGATCACGGCACCGCGTTCGATATCGCCGGGCAAGGCATCGCCCGCCCCGACAGCCTGATCGCGGCGCTGCGCCTCGCCGCCGAGATGGCGGGCCGGCGGAACGACGCATGAGCGGCAAACGCTGAGCGACGAGACGCTGCCGCCGCTGCGCGAAACCATCGCCCGCCACGGCATCGCCGCGCGCAAGAGCCTCGGCCAGAACTTTATCCTCGACCTCAACCTGACGCGACGCATCGCGCGGGCCGCCGGCGTTGATGCTACCAGCACAACGATCGAGATCGGCCCGGGCCCCGGCGGACTGACCCGGGCATTGCTCGCCGAAGGGGCGAGCCGCGTCGTGGCGATCGAGCGCGACCCGCGCTGCCTTGCCGCGCTCGCGGAACTGGCGGCCCGCTATCCGGAACGGCTTGAACTGATCGGAGGTGACGCGCTGGCCCTCGACCCGGTCGAATTGACCAAGGCGCCCCGCCGTATCGTCGCCAACCTGCCCTACAACATCGCCACGGCGCTGTTGCTCAAATGGCTCGACCGGATCGCCGACTATGAGAGCCTGACCCTGATGTTTCAGCGCGAGGTGGCCGAACGTCTCATCGCGACGCCGCGCAGCCCCGCCTACGGCAGGCTGTCCGTGCTGGTACAATGGCTGTGCGAGGCCAAGATCCTGTTCGACATCCCGGCCCGCGCCTTCACCCCGCCGCCCAAAATCACCTCGAGCGTCGTCCGCCTCGTCCCACGCGCTGCGCCGTTGGCGCCAGCCGAAAAACCCGTGCTCGAACGCGTGACCGCCGCCGCCTTTGGCCAGCGCCGCAAAATGCTGCGGTCGAGCCTCAAATCGCTGGGCGTGCCGGTCGAGCCTTTGCTCGCCGCAGCCAATATTGCCCCAACCGCCCGTGCCGAGGAGCTTTCCGTCGCAGATTTCTGCGCGCTGGCTCACGCACTTGGACTGGAAATCCCGTGAATAACAGCATTGACTTAGCGGTAGGGCGATCACAAATACTGCGTATCCTTTTAAAAAGCGCGAGAACAGGACGATGGCGCTTATGCTGCTTAACCTCGATGGCGATACTCGCCAGCGGATGGTCACCGAGATCGATAAAGATATTTCAGCTGGCGTACTTTATATGGGTCGTTACCTGAGTACGCGTGGACAACAGGATTGGCCAGAACTGCTTAAAAACGCAGTGCAGGGGCACGATGATCCGTGGTTGGCCGATGAACTGCGGCAGTTCAATCGATTGAACCTCACAGCCGAACGGCACAATCGCTCGGGGGGTGTCTCAACCGTCCGAGTCCCGGTTACAGCGGCGGAAATGCTGGCAGAGGGAGAATTCAATCGCTTTTATCTTCGGGCACTTTGCCTGAAGGCTATTGCACAGGGTATCCCGCACCTTGTCATTTACCGCGCAAAAGCGGTTGTCAGTCCGCGGCCCGAATCCGAAGCTAAGATCGGCAGCACCGTCGATGCCGCCGCGTTGCTCGCGGACCTCCGGGCCAACATCGAAATTGACACGTTCCTTGGCTTACCGCCGGGGCCCAATTCGGGCTTGAGCGCCCGGCTGCCCTAAGCAGCCGCCCTAACTATATGAATTCGAACCGCCCGTAATCTTCGCGATAGACACGCTCGAAGTCGTCGTCTTCCATCGTGAAGATGTCGAACGGCCCCACGATGGCCATTCGATGCTTGATCGAGAGTTCGGTCAACTCACGCAGGAACTCTTCAGTCTTGCTGCGCTCCATACTATCCATTTCTTCCCTCCTTAAATTTGGTTTGCATGTGAACCGCTAGGGGTCGGCTTATGGTTCCCGCCTCGCAGGGGCGCTAGCGTTCAGTCCAACAGCTTTTCGTACCTCCGCCGCACTACTGATAAATCCGCACGAGGCGCTGGTATTTCTGTCCGTCGAGCTCTACCGAAACAGCGTAATTGCCGGAACGGGTCACCGGTATTTGGCTGACCGGCATCATCATCGCATGGCCGAAACCCGCAATCTTATTGATCTCGGGGAGCTCAAAGCGGAGAAGCTCGTTACCGAGCGGATCGGCAAGCCGTAAAATCCCGCGAAACCGCCCCTCACCGTCTTTTAGGACAAAGACAAACGTGAGGTTCAAGGTCGCCGGGATCGGGGTCGCCGGATCGAGCTTGATCTCGCCGGTCGGGTAGTAACCGGCAATGTCGAGCTTGCCGTCGGGGCCTTGCCGCACGGCATCGCAAATCATGAAATCGATTTTTTCATCGGTCGGTAGGGCCATCGCGCCTGCTTTCGTATTGGAGAATCACCCGCGCAAGCGCGTGACAAAATCCGAGAGGCCGCGCTGGCGTGTGCGCCTCAGGCGTTCGGCGGTGACGATGGCTTGCGCCTCGTCCACGCTTTTTTCCAGGTCGTCATTGATGATCACATAGTCGTATTCCGACCAATGGCTCATCTCCTCCGACGATTTCGCCATGCGCTGGCCGACGACGGCGTCGCTGTCCTGGGCGCGGGTCCGCAAGCGCGCTTCGAGCGCCTGCGCTGTCGGCGGCAAGACAAAGATCGTCACCAAGTCCGCGGACAGGCTGGCACTGACCTGCTGCGTCCCCTGCCAGTCGATATCGGTGACGATATCGCGTCCGTCGGCAATCGCCGCCTCGATCGGCTGACGCGGCGTGCCATAGCAATGGCCGAAGACCGTCGCGTGTTCGAGCAGCTCGCCTTCGGCGACCATCCGGTCGAAGGCCGCCTGGTCGATAAAATGATAATCGCGGCCATCGACCTCGTTCTGCCGAGGCGGCCGCGTCGTCACCGAGACCGATAGCGACAGTGTTGCGTCGCGTTCGAGCAGACGCCGCGTGATCGTCGTCTTGCCGGCGCCGGAGGGTGAGGACAGCACCAGGAGAAACCCGCGCCGGCGGATCGCGGTCGCGGGTTTAGCCGCCGGGCTCATTCGAGGTTCTGCACCTGCTCGCGGAACTGCTCGACCGCGACCTTGAGCGACAGGCCGATGCGCGTCAGCGCGATATCGGCCGATTTCGAGCACAGCGTGTTGGCTTCGCGATTGAGCTCCTGGCACAGAAAGTCGAGCTGGCGCCCGACCGCCTCGCCTTTTCCAAGGAGATCGCCGGCCTGGGCGATATGGGCGCGCAGGCGATCCAGCTCCTCGCGGATGTCGCCGCGCGAAACCAGCAGCGCCAATTCTTGCGCCACCCGCTCTTGCGGCATCCCCGGCGCGAGATCGCCGAGCGCGGTCAAGGATTGCTCCAGCCGCGCACGTAGCGCCGCCGGTTGCGCGGCGGCCGAGGCGGACGCCGCGGCGACCAATTCCGCCAGCTCCGCCAATTGCGCCGACAACACCGCGTCGAGCCGCGCGCCTTCCTCGCTCCGCGCCGTCACCAACCGATCGAGCGCGACACCCCAAGCCTCGACCAACATGGCACGTCGGGCCTCGACGATTTCCTCCGGGTCGTCCTCGCCGGTCTCGATGATTCCGCGCAAGCCGAGAAGCCCATCGAGCCGCGGCGGCGCTGCCTCGACCTCCGCGGTCAGTTCGCCGATCAAGGCAATCACCTGGCCGAGCATCTCGCGATTGATCCGGATGGTCGGCGGCGCAACGCGGCTGATCGTCAGGCTGGCCGAGATCGAACCGCGCCGCAGCCGGCCACCCAGCGCCGCGCGCAACGATGCTTCGAGCCCGTCGTAACCGGGCGGCAGGCGCAGCCGCAGGTCGAGCGAGCGGCCGTTGACGCTTTTCAGTTCCCAGGCCCAGGAGATACCGGCCGCCTCGCCCTCGACCCGGGCGAAACCCGTCATGCTGGAAACGCCCATCGACCTCCGCCTCAGCGCAGGACGCAGGGATGGCCAGGACTCGCCCGGCAATGCTGCTGCGGCGCGCGTGAGGCTTGCCGCGTTGGCGCGGCCGGAACCGGCGGAGGTGGCGGATTGGCCGGCACCGGCTCGGCCTCGACGGAAGCGGTCCCGTGCAAATAGGTCGCGACATTGCGGTTCTGCTCGGCCAGCGTCTTGGCGAAGACATGGCCGCCCGAACCATCGGCGACAAAATAAAGATCGTCGCTATGCTCCGGCCGCACCGCATCCTGCAGCGCCGCCTTGCCGGGATTGCAGATCGCACCCGGCGGCAATCCCTTGGCGACATAGGTGTTGTAGGGCGATTCGATCGCCAGGTCAGCGTGCGTCAGGGGCCGGTCGATCTTGGTCGCACCATTGCCGCCCAGGGCGAACAGCACGGTCGGGTCGGATTGCAGCCGCATGCCGAGCCGCAGCCGGTTGAGAAACACGGCGGCGACATGCGCGCGCTCTTCGTCGCGGCTTGCTTCCTTCTCGATCATCGAGGCGAGCGTCAGCGCCTCCTCGGGGCTGGCGAGCGGCAGATCGGCACGGCGCTCCGCCCAGGTCGCGGCGAGCGCCTCCTGCATCGCCTGCTCCATCCGCTCGATGAGGCTCGCGCGGGTGTCGCCGCGGCTATAGACATAGGTCTCGGGCAGCAGGGCCCCCTCCGCCGGCGCCGCGCCGATATCGCCGGTCAGGAGCGGCGCGTCGCGCACCAGCGCGACGATCTCGGCGCTGGTCAGCCCTTCGCGGACCGTCAGGCGATGCTTGACGGTCTTGCCGGTGGCGATGATGTCCATTACCGCGGTCGCGCTGGCCGCAGGCGGAAATTCGTACTCCCCGGCCTTGAGCGTGCCGCCGCGGCCGGTCAGTTCGGCGGCGATCTTAAAGGTCAGCGGGTTGCGAATGACGCCGTCATGGGCGAGCAGGTCGGAGATCCCGGAAATGCCGGTATGCGGAGGGATGACGACGGTCTGCGCCGCCTGCAGCGGGCCCGGATCGTTGATGTCGCGGTAGCCCCAATAGCCGACCCCGGCCAGGATCGCGACGATCGCCAGCGCGGTGACAAAGCACCCGATCAGCATGCGGATAAACGCCAGCATGTTCTCGGCGTCCGCCGGTCTCGCCGCGCCTACCCGGCGCGGTCGGGATGGCTGAAGATCAGCGAGGCGTTGGTGCCGCCAAAGCCAAACGAGTTCGACAGCACGTAGTCGACCTTGCGCTCCTTGGCGGTCTTCGCGACGAGATCGATGTCGCAAGCTGGCGACGGATTATCGAGATTGAGGGTCGGCGGCACCACGCGATCGCGCATCGCCAGGATCGCGAAGATCGCCTCCACCGTCCCGGCCGCGCCGAGAAGATGGCCGATCGCCGATTTGGTCGACGACATCGACAATTTATAGGCGTGGTCGCCAAACAGCCGCTTTACCGCGCCCAGCTCGATCTCGTCGCCCAACGGCGTCGAGGTGCCGTGCGCGTTGATGTAATCGATCTGGTCGGGCGTGATCTCAGCCCGGCGCAGCGCGTTGCGCATCGAACGGAAGGCGCCATTGCCGTCCTCGGAAGGCGCGGTCAGGTGATAGGCGTCGCCCGACATGCCGTAGCCGATGATTTCGGCGTAGATCTTGGCGCCGCGCTTTTTCGCGTGCTCGTATTCCTCGAGCACCATGATGCCGGCGCCCTCGCCCATCACAAAGCCGTCGCGGTCCTGGTCCCATGGGCGCGAGGCGCGCGGCGGGTCGTCGTTGAACGCGGTCGAGAGGGCACGCGCCGCGGCGAACCCGGCCAGTCCCAACCGGCAGACCGCCGCTTCGGCGCCGCCGCAGATCATGACGTCGGCATCGTCGAGCATGATCAGCCGCGAGGCGTCGCCGATCGCATGCGCGCCGGTCGAGCAGGCCGTCACCACCGCATGGTTTGGCCCTTTGAAACCGTACTTGATCGAGACGTTGCCCGAGGCGAGGTTGATCAGGTTCGCCGGGATGAAGAATGGGGTCAGCCGCCGCGGCCCACGGTCCTGCAGGGTGATCGCGCCTTCGGTGATGCCCGGCAGCCCACCGATCCCGGAGCCGATCATGCAACCGGTGCGTTCCAGCTCCTCTTCGTCGTCGGGAGCCCAGCCGGCATCCTCGACTGCCATCGCCGCCGCCGCCATGGCGAAGACGATGAACTGGTCCATTCTCCGCTGGTCCTTGGGCGCGACCCAGTCATCGGCGTTGAAGAGACCCGATTCGCGGTCGCCCCGTGGCACTTGCGCGGCGACCCGCGCCGGCAGGTCGGAGACGTCGAAGGATTGGATCGCGCCAATTCCCGACTCACCGTTGATCAGCTTTTTCCAGACGCGCTCGACGCCAAGGCCGAGCGGCGTCACGAGCCCCATTCCGGTGACGACGACCCGCCGCATCCCTACTCACCCAATGACCACGAAACCCTCGGCACGCTCAGCCATGGGTTTCGATGAAGCTCACCGCGTCCTTGACGGTTACGATCTTTTCCGCGGCGTCGTCGGGGATTTCGCAGCCGAACTCCTCTTCGAACGCCATCACCAGCTCGACCGTATCGAGACTGTCGGCCCCCAGATCGTCGATAAAGCTGGCGTTTTCGGTCACCTTGGATTCCTCGACGCCGAGATGCTCGACGACGATCTTCTTCACTCGTTCGGAGACGTCACTCATCCGTATTGTCCCTCAATGGCTGATTGGCAGGTGCTTTTTTCGACTCAGCGCGGTGCGGTATCGATAGGGGATCAGCCGTTATCTGTCGCGCCATCGCGGTCGCGTTAGAGGTGATCCGTCACATAACACGAATACCGCGGGCGTGCCAATCCGGCGAACCGCGCTACTAATACTCATTATACCATCACCATGCCGCCGTTGACATGGAGCGTCTGGCCGGTCACGTAGGCCGCCTCGGCGCTGGCGAGATAGACCGCCGCGGCCGCGACTTCCTCGGGCAGGCCGAAGCGCTCCAACGGAATCGCGGCCGTGCCGCGTGCGCGCTGCTCATCGGTCAGCTTGTCGGTCATCGCAGTCGTGATAAAGCCCGGCGCGATGCAATTGACGGTGATGCCGCGCGACGCGACCTCGGCCGCGATCGATTTCGACATCGCGACCACCGCCGCCTTCGAGGCCGCATAATTCGCCTGACCGGGATTGCCGACGGTGCCGACCAGCGAGGTGATCGAGATGACCCGCCCATGACGGCGGCGCAGCAGCCCGCGCAGCGCGGCGCGGATCAGACGAAACCCGGCGGTGAGGTTGATATCGAGAACCGCCTGCCAATCCTCGTCGCGCATGCGCATCGCCAGACCGTCACGGGTGACGCCGGCATTGTTGACGAGGATGTCGAGGCCGCCGAGCGCCGCCTCGGTCTCGCGGACGAGACGCTCGGGTTCTTCGGGCCGCGAGAGATCGGCGGCGAGAATATGGCTGCGCTCGCCAAGCTCGGTGGAAAGCGCGGCGAGCGCCGCCTCGCGCGTGCCGGTGAGCGCGACACTCGCTCCCTGCGCGTGGAGCGCGCGGGCGATGGCGCCGCCAATTCCGCCCGAGGCGCCGGTGATCAGCGCTTTTTGACCGCTGAGATCGAACATCTAGAGGCGCTTCATCAGCGCTTCGGTCTCGGCCGCGGTCCCGACCGATGATGCCGGCAATTCGCGGTCGATGCGCTTGACCAGCCCGGCGAGCACCCGGCCGGCGCCGATTTCGACGATCTCCTCGACCTCCTGCTCCTTGAACAGCAACACGGTCTCACGCCAGCGCACCATGCGGATCACCTGCTCGACGAGCAGTTCGCGGATTTCGTCGGGGTCGTTCACCGGCGCCGCGGTGACATTGGCGACGACCGGGACAAGCGGCACATTCAGCGCCACCTCGCCAAGCGCCGCTTCCATGGCCTCGGCCGCCGGCGCCATCAACGGGCAATGGAAAGGCGCGCTGACCGGCAGCATGATCGACCGCCGGGCGCCCCGCTCGGCGGCAAGTGCGACCGCCCGCTCGACCGCCGCGCGGTGGCCGCTGACGACGATCTGCCCTGGAGAATTGTCATTGGCGACAGCACAGACGCCAAAGCCGGCCGTACCGCCGGCGATATCGCGCGCCGCCTCGATATCGAGGCCAAGCAGCGCCGCCATCGCCCCTTCGCCGACCGGCACCGCCTTCTGCATCGCTTGGCCGCGCCGCTTGACCAGACGCACCGCGTCGCCGACGGAGAATGTGCCGACCGCCGCATGCGCGGAATATTCGCCGAGCGAGTGTCCGGCGACATAGGCAAGGCTGGAAACATCAAACCCGGCTTCGGCTTCGAGCACGCGGATCACCGCGAGACTCGCCGCGAGCAGCGCGGGCTGGGCGTTTTCGGTGAGGGTCAGGTCGCTCTCCGGCCCCTCAAACATTAGCCGCGACAAATGCTGCGACAGCGAGTCGTCGACTTCCTGGAACAGGAGACGCGCCGGCGCGAAAGCTTCGGCCAAGTCGCGACCCATGCCGGGCTGCTGCGACCCCTGGCCGGGAAAAACAAACACACGTCTCATGCGAGGCGCATTCCCCCTTGCGACCATCGCTTGGTCATAAACGCGTGTCATAAACTCGTCACCGGCGCTGTCAAGCCAGTGTGCCCAACAACACGACGGTCAGCGCTACTGGCACATCCGCAGGTTGTCGCGCTCGGTCTCGTAATCCGACATGGCCTTTTTCAGCACGCTGTCCTTCGGAAGCGCGTCGAGGGCCTCCTGGATCTTGTGCGAGGTCGCGTCGTCATAGCTGACCGGAACCGGGCAGCGCGCGACGAGGCTCGGGCCGATCGGCTTGGAGATTTCGTCCGGCACATCCGATGCCGCGCTGTTCGGCTTCTTCCCACCAAACCAGCCGCCGCCCCCACAGCCGGCGACCAGCGCCGCGATGGCGAGCGCCATTGCCCCCTGTAACCGCATCCGTTTCCCGCTTCTCCCCTTTCGTGCACGATGCCGAGCGCGGCACCGTCGATCAAGCAAGAACGGCGCGGGTGCGGCCACGCGGCGCAAGGCCCGTCATCCGGGCAAAAAAAAGGCCGGCCCCGGGATCATCCCGAAGCCGGCCTACTCCAGCGCGATAACGACCCATCGGCAGTGCGCCGAGATATTACCTCAATGCACCGTCCATGATCCGGCGTTGCCGGCGGCGCGCGTCACCCATTGCGTCGTGCTGATCGCGACAAGGGTGATGCTGGTATAGACCGCGCTCGCGGTGATGTTGCCGCCCGATGCCGAGTTCGACGTGTCGATCGCGATGTTCGTGCCGCTCGGCGTGATCACCTTCAGGGTCTGCGCCGCCGCGACGACAAACGTATAGGAGAACCCGGCGACCGGGGTCGGCAGGGTGAAATCGACCTCGCCCGTCGCCGCGGCGTTGCTAAACACATTGCCGCTGTCATTCGGCGTCACCGTGTAATTCGCGGTCTTTGCCACGACGACCGATTGCTGGCCCTTGACCTGGACCGTGCCGCTCGTGCCGCCGCACGTCCCCGTGCCGCCACCATTGTCGGCGTTGAGCGTGACGACCGTGCCGCCGCCGCCCGACAGCACCGGGTCGCAGGTCGTCGCGCCGCTGTCG
>Ga0181537_10000643_pt1 | contig 32379 bp, 21 predicted proteins | sample PEATcosm2014_Bin_39_FD_119765 | JGI IMG/M metagenome (GOLD analysis project Ga0181537, IMG submission 119765) | Peatland microbial communities from MTU Mesocosm Facility, Houghton, MI, USA - PEATcosm2014_Bin23_10_metaG | ecosystem: Environmental > Terrestrial > Soil > Wetlands > Peat | place... | reverse complement strand
TTCATAAATCCTCGAGCTGTGCAAATATTTAACTAGCCTTGTTTTGCCAATGAACCGCGGCACCCCTGGCGACCTCACGAGTGTCTTTTACAACGTAGACGAACAAGGGTTTACATGGTATGGCGTCGTTGTACTCGCATCGATCTGGATCACTTGCATGGCCGTACCCGTTGTGATCATTGTCCTGCTGATTCTGAGACACTACCGCAAGTGTGTCTGGTGCTTTCGCTGGTATCCCTCCTCGGATGAGGAAGATTCAATCTCTGCGGGGGGACACCACCTCAGTCCCAGATTTGTGATCGAGGACGAAGAAGACAGAAGGAAGCGCGAAGAGGAGGAGGCGAGGGACGCGGCAACGGCAGCGGCACTGGCGGCATCAGAAGAATACCGAGACTTGTAACAGAAACCAAAAATAGAAACATCACTTTTTGCCACGTGGCAGAACAACTAAAATTAGCTAGAGTAGAGGGCCCATAAAAATAGTAGGGGTGTCGCACGTTACCGCAGCAACAACAACAACAAAAATGTTTGCACTCGGGTTCGCCTTTGTTCTGGGCTTCACCATGGTGGCTTTCGCCGCTGGGATTCTACTACTATGTTTCGCAAGCTCCTCGCTTCATCACAAATGGGGCTATGGGCGGGTGTGTATTGTATGCATGATCTGCGCCACGGCCAGTTCGACGTATGCTCTGGACCAGGGATTATTCTTTCGGGTTGATGGTGCGGTGGTCGAGTGGGCGTCGTTTTCTGCAGTTGCCATGTCCAACATGGTGCTCATGGCCAGTCCTGGAACTCTTACGCTGCTGCTTGCCCCAGCCGGATACGTCTATCTCGTGTTCCATCTGATGTACATGGGAAACTGGCCGCTGTATATTTGGAACCTCTTTTGCGATGCGACTCACCCGATAGATTCCTTTGGTAATTACCTCCTTGAGATCAAGATCTACGTCTATGGGCATTTGTGGAGTCCAGTCGCATGGTTGATTACAGTCGTACTCGTGATTGCTCAACCCTTCATTGATTTCGGGATCATGTTCTTTAGAATCGTGCTCATCGCTGTGTTTGCGTTCATCGTCTACTCGTACCTGGTGCCGCGGTTCCCTTTTGCACCCAGAAAGAGCGTTGGAATGGCAATCGCACTCTCGTACGACATGCTATCCTGGTTCTGGTTCCTCAACTCTCGTTACATGGGAAAGTCAATCTACCGAGAAGGAATGTTTTTCGCCAATATGGCAGTCAACATGACCTGTGTCAGTCTATTGATGCGCGGTCTGATCCGCGAACGCGTCAAGGAACGACAACTCGGTGACAAGAAGAGCGAGTAAAAAAGACTTATATTTCTTGTGATCATCAACGACGCGTTCAACCGCGCCATTGTGTAAATTGCAATGTACACGTCTTGCCCGAAAACACGTTCCCTCCCGAGCTCAGGTACAGGACCATGTGCTGGTCCCCCGTTTCTGCGTCGCGCTTCAGGTGAGCAGACAGCGAAGGAGAGCTTCTGTTGACATCGAGACCGCGTGCACAGAGGTATGTGCCACCATCGAGTCGGCAGCAGACATCGTAGCTGACCAGGCGGTTGATGTTGAGGCTGTCGATCGATCCCGAGTCGGGTATCCGTGTGGCGTCCAGGGGCTTGTAACTTTGTGGGATGGTAAAGGGATAGACCGAAACCACCAGTGGAGAGGTGCTACCCGTGGCATTTGCGCCGCTGCCGCCGCCACCACCAGCAGCAGCATTATCAGGCTTCTTCCTCCGGAGCAGCAGGTCCACATCGTCTGGGTCTTCTCTTGGGACGGATCGTTTGTTGCCGCTACCCAGTGACGGCGCGGTCGGAGCATCCGCAGCACCGTTAAACAGATCCAGAGCAGCACCGCCAGCGGGATGATCTGTTCCACCGGTGCTGAGCACAGCCGTGCGCAGGATGCGCTCGTGTCGATCGAGCCGGGCGTTGACCGAGTTGTACGACGTTCGCATGTCGACCCACATAAAGATCGCCAAGAGAAACAACAGTGCGATGGCCCAGGTCTGCCAGTTCTTTGATGCCTGTTGGATCCGAATCCACAGCGCCTTCTGGTGATGATTCTGCTGGAGCGTGCTCTGAAATCGAGTGACCTCTTCTGACACGAGCTTCTGGGCTTGGGCAGTTTCGATAACAAGGGGAGGCGCCTCGGGATCTGGTTGATGGTGATAGACGACCGGGAGCTGCTGCTGCTGTTGCTGATGGTGGTGCTGTTGATGTTGAGCATAGAAGGAGGGCTGAGGGAGAGGAGCGGGGTGTGGAGGAGGAGGAGCGTGAGAGGAGTTGGCGAGGGCGAGCTTGAGCAGGGCAGAGGTGTCAACAACGGGGCTGGTGGAGGGAGAGGCGGTGGTGGCGGCAGCAGCAGGAGGACGTTGCTGCTGAAAGGTCTGCCATAGTTGCTGGCCACGTTCCGCTTGCACACCAAAGTCTCCCCAGCCGTTGTTGCCGCTGCCTGCTGCTGCTGCAATGCCTGGAGGACTATATTGCGAGCCTCCGTAGTTCATTCATCCACCACACGGGCGAAAATGGGGGAGGGGGAAAAAGAATCAAGGAGAAAAAGCTTCTCTCTGAAACGTAGGACAGTTGTCTTTTGAGAGTTGATGATTTTCTAGTAGATGATGCAACGAAGAAATGTGCAAGGGATAAAATTTTACTTCTAGAGAGAAGAAGACTCAGTTGGGAGTCTGAACATTGGCGGGGATGCTGGGTGCAGCAGAAGGCGTCGTATCATCCATCTTCACATCGGCGACGGCGGCCGGAGTAGCAGCAGCAGCAGCGGCGACCGGAATAGCAACAGCTACAACCTGCGGCAAGCGGACGCCGATGGGGGCCCAGTTCTTGATAAACTGGGAGGTATCCCGAGAGACCAAGGGCATATCGGCCGGGGCATGACCTTTCTTGTTGAGCAGGTCACGAGACGCACCCATCTCGAGCAGGAGGTGAATGTTCCCCGTACTCCCGGTCTTTGCTGCGATATGAAGGGCCGTATTCCCGTCATTGTCCTTGACATTGAGCAGATGAGCAGGGATGGTTCCAGGAACCCATCTGTTGCGAAGGGCCAGGACAGCAGTTGGGAAGGCCCAGTGGAAGACGGTTCGACCACGAAAGTCCTGGATGTACGGGCTGGCGCCGAGCTTGAGGAGAGCCTCGAATTCTCCGATAGCGCCGTAATCCATGGCAGCGAGCATGAGAGCAGTGACACCGTCGTAGGAGCGCTTCCAGTTGATGTGCTCGACCAGACCAGGTCTCGCCTGGATGTTCTCGACGAGCACCCTGAAACAGCAGTATTCACACTTCCTGAGAGCGCTCATGAGCAGCGTCTCTCCGTCCGCGGCGGCCTCGAGTGGGTTGAGACCACGGTCGAGGAGGACCTTGAGGAGATCTGAGCGACCACTCTTGATGGCAGCATAGCCAGCGCTGCGCAAAAACTTGCCCTTCTTCCTGGTGAGCTGGTCGGGGTACTTGTCGATCAGGTACTCGACGTAGGGCAGAGGAGAGTTGGGGGCATGGCACGCATTGTAGAGGTCGGTCGCGGGAGCCTTCTCCTTGGAGACAAAGCTCTTCCTAGAGAGGAGACCCGGGCTATTGGTGGGACACTTGCCACAGGAGCAAGTTCCCTCGGTGATGTCATGGGCGCTGGCAGCCGCCGCTACTGAGATGATCGAAGCCAATATACTAGCGGTGGTGGTCATGAGGAGGAAGGGTAACAGGAACGAGGGTGCTGCTGCTGTTGATCTTTCACGGACAAGAGTGAGCCTCGAACCCCACCTTTATATCTGTGGTGATCTATTTTTGGCATCAGCGGAACTCGGCTAAAATTAGTTGCCTGTAGCTATTTTTGGAACCACGTTTGAAAAAAGAAATTGTATTCTTGGACGACACAGCAGTAGAAAATCATCACAGACGAATGACATTGTTGATGGTAGTGGCGGTGGTGGCGGCGGCGGAGACGGTGAGAGAGGAGAACGAAGACACCAGAGGAGCGTCGATTTCGCGCGCCTGCTTGACCAGCTGCGAGACCCCAGAGAGCTTCTCGCGCACGTGGCGGGTGTGGTGCCACTTGGAGGCGTTGCGGGCAAAGTTGGCCATGCGCTCGACGTGGGTGTTCTTGGAGCGCAGACCGGCCTTCTCGGCGGCGGCCATGCTCGAGTAGTGGTGCGAGTGCATCCAACGGGTGAACTCGCCCTGGTGCTTGGGGTTGAGGGGTTGGATCGGCTTGCCCACGTGGCGCAGATGAGGGCCGGTGGTGTGCAGCACCGAGCGAGCCTCGCTGCGGACGCGACTGTTCTTGGTCAGCAGTGCCGCGTGCTCGGCCAGGCTCAGGCGACGCAGGTGGTGCTTGCGACCCCACTTGGCCAGATCACGGACCGCGGCTGTGCGCTTCTGACCAATGAGAGCCAGTGGTTCTCCGATGGGCGCTCCGATGAGCGACAGCGGTGCTCCGATGAGAGAGGCCCGTCCGACGTGGTGCCACTGGGCAGCGTTGCGGGCAAAGTTGGCCTCACGGCGGATGCGGGGGTTCTTGGAGTGCAGGCCAGCAGACTCGGCAGACGCTGCTGAAGAGAACCCGTGGCGATGGGCCCAGGCAGTGAAGCGCCCCTCGTGACTCGGCTTGATGTGCGGGGGAGTGTAGCGCTTGCCAGAGGGCCTCGTGGTTGGCACAGCAGAGTTGTCGAGCAGCTCGTCTCCGTTCAGGAGGATCAGTTCGTTGACCAGAGTGTGAGAGGTCTTGAGGGCCGTGGAGAATGCGGCCGCTCCCAGGTCGTACTTGCGCGCCTGGAACAGCTCAAAGGCGTTCAGGATGGCCCCTCGGTACTGGAACATGTAGGCCACCGCGCTGTCGGCATATCTCTTGCCGCCGGTCGAGGACAAGAGCTGCGACTTGTAGTATCCCTCTTCGTTTGCGTTGTTCTTCTTGATCGTCTGCTGCTGTACGAGCGCGCCGCGGATGCCCCCAGTGAGGAGCTTCACCATCTCGGCGATGTTTGGGTTGGACATGGCATGGAGATGGTAGTGGCTGACCAGTGCATTTCGTCGGCGATCAAAGTCCCCCAAGAGAGAGGCGACCTTGCCTTCGCTGCGGTTGCGGAAGATCCAGCACCCGAGGGCCGCCACCGACATCTGATCCCATACGTCCGCAGCGTCCGTGTGCTCCATGTAGAGCTCCGTGCAGCTGAGCTTCTTTTCGACGCTTCGCATGGCCTGGAGCTCCTCTCCGACCGGCCCGGCATATGGCACCTTGCTCGCGCAGTTCTTGCTCGCGCAGTTCTTGCTGCAGATAAACATCGTGACGCCACTCTCGGTGGGAACTGCATAGGCCGAGCCAATGTTGCGGATCTCGCTCTTGCACTCCCAGCACTGAGGCACTTTTGCGCTATTGATAGCCGCCGAGACCATCCGTTGCACAGGGGTGCCGCTCGAGGAAAAAGCCGCCGTCTCGCGCTCCTGAATGCGCGCCTCGATGTTGCTGATGCAGCTGACGACGCCGTTGATGTGATTGATGGCCAAGAGGCTGTCGTGCACCAGGGTGGTGTCAGTGTGCCCCAGAGTGAGCGGCAGAGGGAGGGCCACGGAGCTGTAGGAGGTCTCGTTGGGGTTGAGTGGGGATGCCAGCGGCGAACTGGGACGCTGGTAGTGCACGCGCAGCTCCTGGGTCATGGTGCCGTTGATGTCCTTGAGCACGAGGTTCATAAACAGCGCCAGGTCGCTCTCGCTGGGAGGCCGGCGCACGAGCGTCTGAGCATCGTGGTAAGTGATCGAGGGTGCCCAGAAGAGCTTGTTGACGCGGTCGTAGCACTCGAGATGCACCACAATCATGGTGCGCTGCGGATCCCCAACCTCAGACAACACCCGAGCCATGGGCTGCTGGAAGGCCTCGCGCGAATACTCAGAGTCCTTCTGCACCACGACGATGTTCTCCAGACGAGGCAGAGGGGCGGGGGTGTTGGGGATGGTGCCCTTCTCTGCCACCGCACGCTCCAGAGCACCCTGGGCGTTGAGGTGCACGGTGAATGCAGCTCCCGCGGTGCGGTCGATACGGGCGTTCTGGGCAGCGTTGTCGGTGCTGTAGGGGAAGTAGATCTCGCGAGTCTCGTTCCCAAAATCGCCGTTGGCCCGCAGCACAGAGTCGCTGGTCGTGCAGCGGAACACTTGCATCACGTCAAACTCGGGGCGCTGGACGCTCGGCTGCACCACCGAGGGGCGGCTGTCGGCGTACAGCACTCCAGTCAGGTTGAGCGGGGCGGGGAGCTCGACGTTGCGCACGCCCACGGCCGAGACCTGGAACCGACAGTGATCCGCATCGCGACCGAGCACAAAGTCGATCCGCACGCTGGGCTTGGCGCGGCTGATGGCTGGGTTCTGGTGGGCAGGGGTGATGTAGGGGACCGAGGCCACGTAGTCGTGCGAGTTGCCGTCGTAGTTGAACAGCGAGGACACCGTCTCGTTGTCGCGCATCACCGTCACCTGCACCGTGGTGCGACGCCCAAAGCTTTCGAGGAAGCTCTTCTCTGGGATGTGGCACATGAACGCCAGCGATGGCTTTCCACTGGCCGGGTCGTGGTAGTTGCACACCGCAGCGGTCACCAGGTTCACCGTCCCAAAGGGCAGCGAGCAGCTGCTGTCCACCAGCTTGAGGCCCTTGGTTCCAAACAGCGCGTGAGAGACCAGCTGGTGGTAGTAGACCTTGAACTGTTGCTCCCAAGAGCCCAGCAACAGCGTCTGTGCTGCGTAGAAGCCCGCGGGCATGTTGCGATCCTCGCCGCGCGAGCCGTAGAACGTCTTGGCATAGTAGTAGCGCCAAGAGAGCGGCGAGCGCAGCACCGCCAGGACCTGTTGTGCAGACTTGGCGGTGCGCAGCAGCAGCGGAACGTAGGCGGCCAGGCCAGTGTGAGGACTCTCCTCGAGCTCCTCGCGCTCGTAGATGACGTAGAGGTTCTGAGGGTCGTCGGCCGCCAGCACAAAGTCGGCCACACAGATGATCGAGAGCACCTGAGAGAGTGGCACGTTGTCGAGACCCTGTCTGTTGATGGCATTCAGCACTGCGTTGCGATGCGAGAGCCAGTCGCTGCGGCTGCCCTGCTGAGGAACGACGGCGGGCTGAATCTCCTCCAGAGAGAGTGTGTCGAGCGAAGCAACAGCGGGGTTGGAGAGCGAGGCCGCAGGGGGCAGCTTCTGCTCCTCGATCGCACCGGCGTCGGCAGCAGCCAGGACCTGGGGAACGTCCCAGTCGTCGGGGATGCTCTGCCAGGCGTGGACCTCTGGGACTGGAGACAGCTGAGGGGCAGGTGCGTCGGCGCTGGGGATGTCCACGTCGAGAGGGACGATCGCAGCCGGGGGTGGAAGCGCTCGCTCGGGCTCCGGCACCTTGCTCTGCACCACGCGGTCCTTGTCGAGCTTCTCCTCCTCGCTCGACTCGAGTATGATCACCACGGCGGCGGGTTTGGTGGAGGCGCGGGCGGCCAGCTTCTTCTCAAACACCAACTTGAACGCGGGGAACAGCTCGGCACCAAAGGTCTTGTTCCAGTCGTCGACCACCTGCTTGACCTCGGGCACCGCCTGCACGCGCTCGCCATACAGTCCGTACTGGCCGCTGTCGAGTCGAATCACGGGGGCAAAGAGCAGACGCGCGTATTCGCCCACCACTCCCTGCCAGAACTGCATCTCTGGGCCGCGCGACTTTTCCTTGAACCAGTAGGGTCCAATCAGGTCCTCGACTTGCGCCACGTAACGCACCTCCACCGCCTCGCACACACGGTCCAGCTTGCGCTGCCCCTCGCGATCCTGCAGCTGTGGATCGTTGAGCAGGTCGAGTGCCAGGCGATTCTGATCGTAGGCGAGCTTCATGGGCACAGCCACGGCGGCGCGGACCATGGCCGAGTAGAACGGATTCTGCCGCTTGCCCCGCTTGTCGTACACCTCGATGGCAGTGTCGACGAGCTCGCGCAGCTGACGGGCGGTGGTGATCTTGGCCAGTGCACCAGCCCGGCTCAGCACGCTGGCCATAAAGAGGTCGGCTTGGACCATCTGGTCCGTGAGGGGATCCCACTCGAGCAGCAGCTTGAGATTGCCGGGGAGCAGGGCGTACTCTGACGATCCGCGTTCCTCCTCAAACTGCTGATCGTTCATCTGGGCGGCCTGCTTGTCTCGGATGAGACTCTCGACGTGGCGCTCCAGCTCCTTGCGGTTGGCGCGGATCCACTTTTCCACCAGCTCATTGCGGATCGAGTCATCTTGGGCGCCGATGCCAATGGTGCTGAGCACGTGACCCAGGTAGACGTCGTTGAGCTTGGCCTCTGGCAGCGCGCGAACCAGCGCAGCGCGGTCGGTCAGATCCTTGGGCACCAGGTCGGTGAACTCTTGGCGCTTCTTCTCGAGCTGCTCGGTGCTGGTCGCGGGTGCCCGCAGCAGGTTGCGGCGCTTCTTCTCGTCCTTGCTGAGCTCCTTGACTTGAGTCTTTTCCTCTGGCGCGGGAGCCTTGCCCAGCATGTTCTCGTCGTAGATCAGCTGCTTCCAACCGCCCTGGAACGGACGAGCCTCCTTGCCAGCGTCGGCGGCAGCGGGCACGACCTTCTTCTTGCGCTCGAGCTTGGCCTCGACCTTCTCGGCCTCGACTCGTTGCTCCTCGAGCTGGCGCTTCTTGGAAGGTTGTTCGGGAGCGGCGGGGGCGGCAGGAACAAGTGCCTGTGAGACGGTAGGTCCAGAAACCAGGGTTGGTGCGATGCGTTTCTTGGGTGCAGGGACGGGAGCGGGCGCTGGTGTCACCGCCATTGGAGCAGGGGTGGGAACGGGCGGCTCGTCTTCATCTTCAATGATCACACGGCCGCGCTTGCCCGGTGGAGCTCCTCCAGCCTTGGTCTCCTTCTCCTCGTCGGCAATGATTGCTGCCAGCCTCTTCTCGTCCTCTTCGTCCTCTTTCTGACGTCTCTCCTTGCGGCGCTTGGCCTCGGCAGCGGCACGATCTCGCTCCTCTTGCTCCTTGGCGTTGAGCTTGGCCTTCTCTGTCTTGTCGTCCTCGACAAAGCCGCGAGCCAGTGTGTACTGGGCCATGCTGTAGGGGCTCTTGTTGCGCTTGAGGAACCGCTCGATCGCTTCCATCACGTAGCGCTCCTGCAGGTCCTTCTCGATCGGCACCTTGTCCTCGAGCTGGTAGGGCGGCGGCTTGGCCACGACATTTGCGGTGCCGAGTCTGGCGAGGAACTCGAGTTCGCGCTGCACGTCCTGGTCGCTCATCTGGGCCACCTCTGAGCGCGCTCGCAGCAGTGCATCGTTGCGCATCGTGCTCAGTTCCTGGTCAGAGGGTCCGGCAGCCAGCACCTCGCGGTACTTGTCGAGCTGACTCGAGTGCTCCACCAGGCGCTGGAACATGCGCTCCTCTGGTGGTGCCTCCTGTTCCTCGACGTCGCTGCTGCCCTCCTCGCCCTCCTCGCGCACTCCACCCAGCAGAATGTCCTCGACCTCTGGGTCCTCGACAACCGCGATAAAGTTGTCCTTGAGTTTGCGCACGGCCGATGCGAGGCTGCGCTGGTAGTTGCGAAAGTCCTTCTTGGCCTCCTGGCGGCTCTCCTTGCTCGCTGCGCGCCAGCCGTCCTCAGAGCTAAAGTCTGGCTCCACGACGAGCTCGTTGTAGAAGATCTCAATGTTGCGCTCGCTGAGGTCGCCCGTGGGGAAGAACTGGAGGCACTTTTGAGCGCGGCGCATCACGTTCATGGCCAGGTTGGAAAAGTAGGTCTCCACGTCAGAGTCCTTGAAGGCAGCCCAGATCTTGCTCGAGGCCGGGTCAGCGTTGGAAAAGTACGCATCGTCCGGCTGTGGCGCAGGAGCGTCTTCGGCGTTCTTGGGATCGAGGGCTGCCTCCCACATGCCGATGAGTGACTCGACAAAATCGTCGATGAACGAGCCGGTGAAGCAGGCGATCAGCGCGGGATACTCTTGCTCGGTGAAGCCCGAGTCTTGCTCGGTGAAGCCCGAATCTGCCGTGCTGCTGAGATCCTCGGCGAGGTCGAGCTCTGCCTCTCCGACCTCGGACTTGAGCTTGATCTCCACAGCGCGACGGAACAGGCGCCGAACGACCAACCAGACGTGGTAGGCAATGTCCTTGGAGATCTTGACCATCTTGACCTTGGGCTTCTCGTCCTCGTAGCGCTTCTTGTCGGCCTCGGGCGCATCGCTAGCGGGAGCGGGATGCTCGCGCAGCCACTTGTCCAGCACGATGGCCTGCTTGGTAAAGTCGAGCAGCATCTCGATGATGTGCACCACCCGTTGCTCTGGGGTGAGCTCCAGCATCTCTCGGCGCTTCTTGGCCTCCTCTTGCTCGCGCTCGACCTTGCGCTTCTCACGAGAGGCCTTCTTGGCGGCAGCAGCGGCAGCGGCTTTTTCCACTAGGGTCTTCTTGGGTGGCGGCGGCGGAAGAGAGGGGGATGCGGCGGCAGCCGGAGCAGGAGGGGGTTGGATGACATCCATGGAGACGGGAACCGGTGCGGGAGGAACGAGGGGAGGAGGTGCAGCGGCGGGAGCGGGAGGTGCCTTGGCTGCGGCCATTGCGGCTGCCACCTCGGGCGGAGTCCGTTCAATGTACAGCGAAGCCCAGCTGGCAGGCTTCTGTGGGTAGGCAAAGCTCGGCTGGCGACCCGAGAGGAATGCCTGGTACAGGATGCGGAAGATGTTGATGAGCAGCGGGTACACTGCGGTGCGGACCAGCTGCTTGGAGCGCTCAAAGTCCTCGTTGGATCCGTCCCAGTAGTCGGGACGCTTCACGCCCAGGTTGATGGCCATCGCATAGATCACAGGCACGTCGACCAGGATGCTGGTGCCAGACATCCACGCCAGCACGCGGTTGGCCGCTGCCACTGGGGTGGCGTACTTGGTCATCGGAGCGCCCTCGGTGAGCACCGTAGGAGTGGTGCCGAGCTTGCCCGCCAGTGCCCACACAAAGCGCACCAGGAACGTGCTGAGCGGGACGCCAGGGGTCAGCAGGGCTTGCTCGAGGCGATCGTTCTCGGTCTTGAGTGCGTTCACCAGCCGCTGGATGTAGGCGCCGCAGGTCTCGTACACTCGATCGCTGCTGGGGTCGGCGTCGTGCTCGGCCCGCGTCTGCATGCGCAGAAAGAACCGACGGGCTCCCTTGGCCTTGGGGTTCTCGCCGCGGATGCGGATGCCGTATCGCACCAACGGCAGCACCTGCATCTCCTTGAGCTCAATGTCCTTGTCTGCACTCAGGGGACGATCGAGTGGGGTGGACTCGAAGCGACCGGGTGCCAGCAGCTCGTCAATGTTGGGGATGCCCTTGAGCAGGTCATCGTCGGCCTTCTTGGCTTCGCTGACAGTGCCAGCCACCTCGCGCTTGGCCTCCTCTTGCAGCGACAGGCGCTGATCAAAGCCTGGCGCTACCACAGATCGGCCCGTCTGTAGCACCACCTGGGGTGCGTCCTTGACTTTGCCATCGTCAATCGGGCCGTCGAGGATGTACCGGAGATCGTCGGCCGAGATGGTTCCTTCGGCGACGGCCTGCCGGAACATGGCATACATGGGATTGACAATGTTGATGCTTGGCGCCGGTGGTGGTGGTGGTCCGGCGGGAGTCTCCACGGCGGGTCGCTTTTTCGGTGCGCCCTCCATGTTGTTGTTGTCGTTGAGGGCTGCTACTACTACTTGTCTACAGACAGAAATTTACTTTTAATAGAGGATGATACACAGCAGGTTGAGGAGCGAAAAAGGAAAACACTTCTCTGTGCGTTATTCCCTCGTCAATAGTTTATTTAAGCACTCGGCACGTTCTTCTAGTCAGTCCACATCCGCCGTTTTGCGATGGAGTTGTTCACTTCTCCGTCTGCTACGAGCTCACCGGTGCCGTGGTCTCCATTCCAGGATCAACAACCACCACCTCCTTCGCCTCTTCCCATCCCTGCTGCCACTGCCACCGGTGCCTCTAGCAGCACGACATCTGCCGCTGGGAGTTCCGACAGGCCGATCGAAGTTCCTGACAGTCCCGCGGCGGTGGCACTCCTTCCCCTCGATTCCGATCTCGAGGCGCTGTTTGGCGAACAGGGACTCAAGGAACTCGGTGTGTTGCCACCCATCGGTCCAGAGGAGCGTCGCCAAGTCCGCGCCCCAGATGTCCCACCCGCTCCAGGCGAGGCCCCCCGATTCCCCGTCTCGGAGCACCCTTCGCCCAGCGCTGCGCAACGCTCTGGGCACGTATTTGACGAGGTCGAGCTGATCCACGTCATGAAGCAACCCGACGGCATGCTGGGGCGCGCCAGCATGAAGCTACAGCAGAGCAAACTGACGCTGGCGGCTCAAGCCGGCGTCGAGTGGAGCGCTGCTCTGCAGCAGAAGCTCGAGAACCCCAACATTGGCGCGACGGTGGTGCCCACGGTGTCTCGCGGCTACGAGCGACTCCTCGAGTCGATCATCGGGACCGAGATCGATCGCGGCTTTGGCATGACCAAGATCTCACTGCAGGAGGCCGTCGCGCTGGTGGAGGGCACGCGACAGGGCCTGTACGAGTTTAACGGCTGGACGCAACGGCAGCAGCTGCGCACCGAACAGCTCGTCCAGGTGATACCGTGGCTGCTCACCAGCAAACTACTCTATGCGCGCAGCTACGACGAGTGGGGGCTGCTGGCACCCCCACTGCCGCTGCGCCACGCCTGGGACGACTCTGTCATCAACGAGAACTCGCCGTTGTGGCAGATCGCCTACGCGTACTTTGCCATGTACATCATCCGGCCTTCGCAGAGCTGCGCGGTGCACAAGTTTTGCGCCACCTGGAAGCAGCAGCTCAAGCTCTACCACGACTCTGTCACGCACGTCCAGGTCCTCCACAACCACTCGATCATCAACCCACAGCAGCACACCACCGCCTCTGGCGTGGCGCGCACCTACCTGCTGCGCGGAGCCACCCTCGACGGGGGCTTTGAGGACGCGCTGCAGCTGGTGATCACCATCGACAAGCCCCAGTCTCCCTACGTCACCTTTGAGCCGCTGATGACCAACCTGGAGGACTGGTTCCAGCGCGCCCAGCGGTTCAACCCGCGGCTGGTGGAGTACATGACGCGTCTGGACCGCTATCCACAGGGACTGTTTGTATTCGTCGGTCTGCCAGACTTTGACGTGCCCCTGGAGAGCCGCGCCAACTACATCCCCGTGGCAGCGTTCAGCGTTCGCCGCCGGCTGCTGAGCCTCGCCGGCCAGGAGGCATTTGATGTGCAACACTACACCCCGGATCAGCTCGAGCAGCAACTGGGTGTGCTGGCCAAGATCGATGTGCTCAATCTGCCACCCAACGTCCTGATGGTGTCGTGGAACCTGCCAGAGAACGTCTACCGCGAGTCGGTCAATCTGGGCATCGCCAGCAACCAGATCCAGTCCAACGAGCAGCCGCAAAAGATCATAGAGATCATGACACGGCTCTCTGCACTGGCAAGCTCTCCTCCTGCCGACGTGCGCGTCTTCCAGTCGTACGACATGTACGTGACTGGCACGTTCCCCAAGGTCGTGGTGCACACCAACCTGGTGCCGGTGATCCCTTCGATGCCCGCTGGGCTGATTGGGCCTCAAGACAGCTGGAAGACGCAGTACAACGCGCTGGCCCAGACGTTGATCCGGCGCCGCCTGTTCCGCACCGTGGTCTCTACCCGTCGCCACAACGAACGCCCCGAGGAGAACTCGGTCGTGTACAGCACCGAGGAGCTGATCACCAACAATCGTCTGCCCTACCTGCCCTACGCCAAGAAGTACCTCTGCGTGCGGCTGGTCTTTGACGTGGAGGCCAACGGCGCCATCATGGGTCTGAACACACAGTTCAGGAACGCCGAGACGCTGCGCGACACCTCCATCTCGGACGGAGGAGCCGGACTAATCGCGCGCTGCCAGCAGCGCAAGTGCATGTTTGAGGTGCACCTCTCGCTGTCCCAGGTCAACCGAGTCTTTATCCTCAAGGCGGACGGCTCGGGCGAAACGGCCGTGCACACGGACCCGAACCGCCCCACGAGCACCATATACGATAACAGCCACCGGCTGTTCCTCGCTGCGGCGCCCAGCCAGCGCAGCTTCACCGAGGCCGGACCTGCCGCAGTTCGGGACGCCCAGGCAGAGGAGGATCGCAGCCGCGGCAAGCGCACCCGCACCGAGGCACCGCCAGATAGCGCCAGCAGCAGCAGCGCCAACGACCAACCCAGCGGAGCGACACTGAACGGCGAGGACTTTGCGTCGGTGCTCGACATCTTTGGCATCAGCTGCGGTCTGCTCGGCTTCCAGGTCAACGACGTGAGCAGCCTGCTGATGGGCATCTGGAATCCACGCAAAAACACCGCGGTGCTGCTCGACCCAGACAACATACTGCACGGCCTTGGCTACGAGAACGTCATGCTCATGGTCTACGCCAAGCAGCCCGGCCGGGAGCCAGAGATCCGCACCCGCCAGCGCTTCCACCTGGTTCGCATCAACGACGATGAACTTCGCTACCGCTTCGAGCTGATGCCGCTGCCGTTTGACGAGCCCCTCAACCCGCTCTCCTCGGTGCACGTGGCCAGCCACCTGGCCGTGGTGCCCAATGCCAACGGCGCCATGCTGGAGCTTCCTGTACTGCCCAACATTGCCGCCAAGGCCAATGGTGGCGCGGTTCATCGGCACAACAGCACAACCCACAGCAAGTGGGTGCCCGTGCACCAGAGTCACCGGTACCTGCACCCCTACTATGCATCGTCCAGCTCGGATCCGGTCACGAGCGGCACCCACGTTCTTGGCGGAACGGCTTGACCATTTTTTCGGTGCATTAAAGTCTTGTTTGCTATCATACAAATTAAATCCCTCTATGGGTCTGTTTGCAAATGTCCTCTCCACATGCGCAAGATGGGGGCAATTCGGGGCCTTTATGGATACCTTTGCGCGCATCTGGCCCTTCTACCTGTGGATGATGCCCTTTGGGCGCATCTTTGACCCCGAGACGTCAATGTACTTTGCCGTGTTTGCCAACTACTCGATCTGGACCTGGCTCGTGGCCTGGGCGCTGCGGGACTTTGTCATCCAGCAACCACCACCACACACGTGGTGCGAGAACGCCCTCTTTGCCAACCCTCCCATCGACATCTTTTTGTTGTTTCAGTACGATGCCATGAGGGTACTGCACCACCTCGCCTTTGGCATCCGCGCCAGCTTCAAGTCGATCTTCTTTATGGTGCTGACCGAGGTCTGGATCGTGGCCACCGTGCTCATCATGGAGAACTACACCTGGTTGCAAGTGCTGATAGGCGCCCTGATGGGCGTAGGCTTTGCGTTGTTTTGCTTCCATCAGATCTACTTTTTCTGGCGACCGAGGTTCGCCTACCTGGCCGAGACCTACAGCATGGCCTGGGCCAGGGCCTACGACGGGGTGTTCCACACACCCGAAAACTCTCGCAATGTACCACTACACCACGGAATAGAGAAATGGAAGATGATTTAGAAAGTGAATAAACTACTGCTGCTGCTCGTCGTCCTCGTCTTCTTCTTCTTGCTCAGAGGAATCCGAGTTTGTCTCCTTGAGACCGGCATCCCTCAGCTTCTTGTTGTACTCTTCACGGAGCTCGTTCCGGAGCTTCCGCTTCTTGCTCTGGGCCTCGCGCTTCTTGAACAATTCGTCTCGGAAGCGTTCGTACTGTCCAGAAGAGATGACGTCCGTCGTGACGCGCTTGGCAAACGATTCTATGCTGTCTCTGAATTTGTCAAGCGCCGTGGCAATCTCGTTAAAGCTCCACTTGTCGGTGTTGAGGTTCTTGGTCTCGAGCATAAAGTCGTCAAACTCGCAGTCGAGGGCCAGAACTTCTCCCTTTTGTTCAGAGTGCTCTTGGAGTTTGTCGACGACATACGATGCGATCATCTCCAGCGGATCATCGTCGGGATAGATGTCCTGGTCGTCTTTCGGTTGATTTTTCACCGCTGCCGTCAGGATATCTATCAGTTGCATCTTGGGCTTGAGACGAAGAGACAGCTTCTGTTGTCCATCAGAGACTGTGGTGGTGGTGGGAGAAGCCATCGAGGGGACGGACGGGGACAACCTTACTTTTTTTCAAGCAGACTTAAGGAATCAATCTGCTGCTATTTTTGGTTTTACTAGTTTGCTGATGCTGCTGCTATTTCTAGACTCTCATAGATTCTGGTGCGAGGTAGCGGAGCGGCTGCGCGGATCCTCTTGCTGATGCCGTACTGCTTGGTCTTGCGTATGTTCATGTATTGCTTGCGACGCGTGTTGATGATGCCAATCACGAGGTCGATCCTATCGGGGTCCTTTGCGGCTCCTATGCGCTGGAGAAAGGTCACGACCTGGCCGACGGTGAAGCGAGACCAGTTCCAGAACCACATGGCACACTCGTCACAAACTCGATGCTTTCGAAAGAGCATCGGACCGCGCGTTGGGGCCGCTCGGCAGACCGAGCACGTATCGAGAGGGTCCAGAACAACAACAACAGGGGCAGGCACAGGGGTAGCAGAGGAGGAGGAGTAGTTGCCCATGTGTCTTGGCAAAAAAAGTGTTTTTGGTGGTAAAACCGACCTCCCTTATATTTATTGATAATGTGACGGAAGCTATTTTTAGCTCCCTCTCTATTCGACGTAGCCTACCAGACGGCGCCCCAGAGGAGTGAGCTCAGGGTCCGGAGGGTTGACACGCGGGTTGCGCTGGTCAAACGCAGTGATGGCCTCCTTGGACCACAGGCGCGGGCGCTTGGGGAACGTGTGGAAGCCGCGGATTGGCCAGTGCGAGGTGGTGCGCCGCTCCTCAAAGGCAGCGATGCGCTTCTCCAGCTCCTTGGAGGTGGCGTACTTGCGCGGCGCCATGCTGACAAAGATGCAGGCGGCGTCGTGGGTAGAGTCCACCGTCGGTGCATCAGACTGGTGAGGAGTGGTGCTGTACCAGAGCACCATGTCGCCGGGGTTGCGGCGGATGCGGGTGCGAGGCATGGGCAGCGGCTCTTCCTTGCCATAGTGAGGGTCGCTCTTCTGGAGGTACTCGGAGCCGTCCCGCTGGATCTCCAGGAGAAACTCCTCCGGGTACTTGTACCAGTTCTCGCGACCCTTGACAGCCTCGGGGTGCTGGTCAAAGTAACCCTTGTGAGCGCGATGGCCGTGCTTCCAAAAGACAAAGTCCCCGTCCGCGTCGTCCGCACTCGAGGTGACCGCGACGCTGGCCTGTACGCAGACGTAGGGATCATCGTAGAGGTGCGCGCCCTGGTCGGTGTGACCCCAAGTGCCGCGACCATACTTGCGGTGCGCCTTGAGGAAGCGGAAGCCGTCCATACTGGTGAGCAGGTTGCGCGGCTGAACTCCGTAGAGCTCTGAGAAGACCTGGACGACTCGTGGATGCTGTCGGACGTCCCAGCAGAACTGCTGCTGACCGCTGAATTGGTTCAGCCCGTGCACGCCGGGAGGACGACGCTCCGAGGTCCAGGTGACAGGGCTGTTGGGGTCGATGGCGGGTTCCCAGCGGTGATGAAAGTCGAGCATGTCCTGGTGCAGACGCTCGCACTCGTCCGGGGGCACCACCCCAGGGATCACCACCGCGCCATCCATCTTGAGCCGTTGGAGCAGAGCAGGCGTCAGCAGACGGGGAAGCGCCAGAAGAGGAGGAGGAGCGTCAGCGGACGGAGCAGGAGCTTCCTCAGACTTGCGCTTCATGGGTGAGTAGATTGTGTATAGTGGGGGCACCCCGGTCCGCTTATAAGGCCCTCGTGTTGCTAAAAATAGCACACTCTCTAAAAATAGACTCGATACCAAAAATAGCAACAGTAACTTTACTACTGCGATTGGTGCACCGGGCTAAAGCTCATGGCACGCCCCGAATCGTCATAGTTGACCTTTAGATAGCCGGAACCCGAAGGTGCGGCCGCGCCCGCCAGGGGTGTCATCTCGCTGTCTCCCGTCCCGCCAGATTGTGCCGATGCTTGGTTCTGGCGCTTGCGTGCCTGTTTGAAGCGGTCGTACAGAGCCGATGTGAGGACAGAGATGAACAGCACCAGGTAATAGTGGTGGTAGAGGGAGATGAGCTGAGTGAGGGTGAGGGCCAGGACGTGCACCGCCTTGAACAGACCGGGGCTGACGGCTGCCATGGGGTCGATGACCACGATGAGGAACTGATAGGCGACGATCCAGTTGTTGGAGCTGTCAATCACCCCGGTCCAATACTTGTCGTGGGTTGCGGTGGTGTCGGCGACCCAGAGTGCCATCTCTGCCACACCCCAGCCCGTCGCCAGTCCCAGGAAGCAGTCTATCGCGGGCCATATGCCCTGGATGGAGAACAGGTCCTCTTGTCCGCGCTGGACCTTTCCCGTGAGGTTCCACGTGACGTAACCAATGTAGATGGTGAACGCCATCTGGATCAGCATCGAAAGTACGGCAATGACGCCAAACACAATGCGCTGCGCCAGACCCATGCCAGACTCGAGGATCGCCACATTGATGACAAAAACCACAAGGCCAAACAGAAACGCCGGTGCCCGAACCGTGTAGATTGTGTGAAGAAAGGCCATACGAGTGGGGCAGCACTACTGTTGCTATTTTTGATTGCTGCTCTTAAAAATAGCGGCAACCCTAAAAACTCTTATAATGGTCGTTTCATTGTAGGGGAAAACCCTTCCCCGTTTTCTCTATGACTGCACTCGACCCATTCTCCATCCTCTCGGATGAGGTGTTCCTCCTGATCGTGCGGTTCATGGACGGTGTGGAGCTATCGATGTGCAACCGTGTGTCGAGGCACTGGCGCAACGTGTGCAGCGACTGTCGGCACTGGCGCACCATCTTTCTGCGAGACTTTGTCATTGTGGCGGGCAGTCCGCTGGTGCAAGCGTCGATCGAGGAGCAGATGAAGACATTCACGAGTTTCCACGGACAGTATGCACTCTACTCTTGGAACTGGATCCAGTTTCTGCGCGCTGATCGGCACCTCAACACACAGGCCAAGCTTCGAGTGGTGGATAGCATGTCCAAGACGGCCGTGCTGCACCGTCAGAGGGCCTATCGCGAAAGTGTGGCGCGGGATATCATGGTTCGATTGGCACAAAAGGTGCATCAAGAAATGTCTCCCTGGCAAATGGCGGGAGGAATCCAGGTATTTCTGCCGCACCTGCAACAACAACAGCAGCAACAACAACAACCAGTGCCCCATGACAAGTGCACCGCACTCTACGTCCTGCTCAACTACTGGAAACTCCCGTTTGCGCCCAAATACGCTGTAGATCTGCTCTCTCAAGAGTTCAAGAGGCTACACCCAGAGAGAAAGTAAAAACAACAATCCTTTACTGCTGAGTCGAGGAACCGCTCGCGCCCGCCTCGTCTGCCACAAGGCCGACCCCAGAGGTATCAGTCGCCTGTTGTTGAGACGGCTTGTTGTCATAGTCGGGGCGCAGGTCGAACCACTTGTCGTGGATGCCGACGTCGTTGTACCGCACGATGAAAAAGTTGAGCGCCAGGGCAAACAGCAGCCAGGCGACGTAGGGCAGGTAGAGGAACAGGGTCCAGGGATAGACGATGGCCGAGAGGATGGTGGCAGTGATCGAGGACACAAGAGTGAGGACCAGCATGACAAAGGCCAGCTGGATGCGACGGCCAAAGAAGAACACTGGCGTCCAGAGCCCGTTGAAGATGATCTGTGCAAAGTGGAACGCCAGGGCAACGTGCATGACCGGATCGCCTGGATCGCCCTCGACGTACACCAGCACACCGACGACGGCCATCGCGCAGTACAGGATTGGCCAGACCAGGTTGAAGACCCAGCTGGCAGGCGACCACGGTGCCCGTCGTAGCGAGCAGTACCACTGCCTCCAGTCGGCGTAGAGCATGCAGATGCCCGCGATGGTGCCGATCAGGAGCGGGTAGCTGATCCACAGCACCACACCCCATGCTTCCCGAGGATTCAGACTGACTGTCATGACCTGTGGCGGTGGTATCGAGTCCTCTTTTCTTTGACAAAGGCGAGAATTTTTAATTAGACGAAATCAGTAGGGCACGAAACGCTTCGGGAGCTTGCGCTTGCGCTCGCTCCGGCGCGGGGGAGGCAGCGGAGTGACCACAGACGCAGGGACCTGCATAATGGCAGGGTGGCCGTCCGCAAACTGGCCCGTGACTATGACGGTTGCAGTGGCAGCAGGGCTGCATTCGGTGACGACGGGGTCAGTAACATCAGTCTCAATGGTGAGCTCATACGGATTAAAGTTGCTGTGTGTGAAATCCGCCAGATTCATCCACTTGGGGCCGTTGCAACTGCAGTTGGTGTTTGGGTGGGGCCAGTACCAGTTGTTGCGCTTCTCTGGGTGCCGCGGGCAGAGGTGCCAGCTCGCACCGCACTTGCCGCATTGACAGTCCGCCCGGAAGCACTTGCATCGGCGGGTCTCTGTGTTGCTGTGGCACTTCCAGCACACGTCGATGTTTTCGCGCGTCGGCTCCTGCGGCTTGGGCACAGTGGAGATGGGCACGATGTTCTTGGGCCCGTTGCAGCTGCAGATGGTGTTCCCGTGCCGTGGCCAGTACCAATTGTTGCGCTTGTCGGGGTGCACCGGGCAGAGATGCCAGTGTGCATCGCACTTGCCGCAGTAGCTGTCCTGCCGCGGAGTCTGGGCATGGAGCACGCTCTCGGATCCGCACTTCCAGCACACGCTCATGTTTTCGCGAGTGGGCTGCTTCCGCTGATAGGACACCGCCTGACTCGTCAGGGGATGCATCTGACGGTCACGGTCCTGGTGCTGATGAGAACCAGGGAAGAGAGCTGCATCCGTTGCTGCTGTTGCGGTTGCCGTCGCCGCCATGGAAAGAGGTAAACACAATTGGATGTATCGATAAGGGAGAAAGCACAGCCTTTTATGTTTCCTACAGATTCTATTTTTGATAGCACGGCTATTTTTAGTCGTAACGCCCCCGGACCATTTTCTTTTGCAGTTCGTCGAGTCCCAGTTCTCTCAGGAGCTGACCGAGCTTCATCTTGGGTGCCACGAGCACCCCACCTTTCTCTTCGTTGCTGTCGTCGTCGGGGGAGCGAAAGTCGTCAAACTCGAAAATGAGCGCCCGTTGGATCAGGCCCTCGATGGCGGCAGTGCGCTCGGGTTTCTCCTTGCACTTTTCCTGCTCCTTCCTCAGATCCGCGACCAGCAGCGTAGAGGTGCCGTCCATCTCATCTTCAGCGAGCTGCTTGACAAAGTCGATGATAGCAGCATCGAGCATCTCGGCGTTGGCGGCCGCAGCGGGATGAGGAGAGGGAGGAGCCTGGATGGTGGCGGCGTTGTTGTTGCTGCTCATGGAGTGGACGCGGTCGTGAAGGTGACAGCCGGGTGGGCACGACAGAGTATAAAAGGTTCGAGTCGGGTGCCAAAAATAGAACGACGCATCCAAAAATAGCAGCACGGTGGACTTAAGTTTCTCGACTGGTAGTAATTCTTTTTTTAATCATCATCACTCGGTTACAGGACCACGATTTGATGGGCATCGAGGGCTTCTTCCGCAAGGTGTGCGAGGAGCTGGTACCCGATGCATTCTATCCACGCGACAAGGCCGGGTGGCCCGACATGTCGGACGTGACTGTCATGATCGATGACGTGAACAGTCGTGTCCGAGCGTACCCGATATGCGTCTCTGCCACCGACGAGCTGCTCTCCTATGGTCTCAAGACCTGGGGTGACCTCGTGGGCCGCCTCGAGGCAGAGTACCTCAAGTTCTTCTCCCAGGGCATCAAGACCATCGTCGTCACGTTTGATGGTCGATGCCCGCTGGCCAAGGAGGTTGAGCAGACCGAGCGCAAGGAGAACTGGTACAAGACGCTCGAGAAGGAGCACCGCAAGCCGTACGAATGGCCGCCGGTCTCCGACGTGCAGAGCGAGGAGTTTCGCTCACAGCGATGGTTCCGCGATACGGACCGCATTGCCATGGGATTTAACGACATGTATGAGCAGTCCACGTGTTCGTTTCTCTTTCGAACGAATCACGCGTGACCTCTCTTCCTCCTCCCCTCACACGACCGCTCAATTCTCCTACAGATACTACCACCTGCCCAGCAAGATCCAGTTCCTCAACTACCTCACCGAGTTTCTCGCGCACCACATGGCGCTGCCCACCGACTGCAAGATCATCGTCGACTCGGGCGTCTTCAAGAACATTGTCATGACGCACCCCATCCAGATCAGCATCGAGTGGGCTGGTCAGCCAGTGCCCGTCACCAAGGACAGCAAGGGGAAGGAGGTGTTTGACATTGATCAGCTGGCGGATTACGGGCCCACCCCAGAGACGCAGTACAACCCCGACTGCTGGGAGCGGCGCATCGAAGACGTCGAGGGCGAGCCCCCGTACTGGACCTACTGCGAGGCCGACGACCGTCTGATCTTCTGGATCCACCGTCACGCCCACTCGGGCATCATCGTGTGCTCAGAGGACGGCGACACGATGCTCTCGCTCATGGCCACGCACCGGTCGCGAGCCGAGGCCGGCCATCTGCGGCGGCTGTACCTGCGCCGCATGGATCGCGTGGGCACGCTCGCCGACCGCACCCCAGTCAAGCAGTCTCAGATCATCGACATCAACCGCCTCGCCGATGCCATGCACACCCTGTTTGGTGGGCTCATGATCAAGGGCGCCGAGCGCATCCTGCACCAGCTGTCGGACAACCACGAGCTCGACGGCGTGCTCCTGTTCTGCCTGCTCGTGTTGATGCGGCCCAACGACTACTCGAACGGCTTCACGGGCGCAGGACCGCTGAACCTGTTCCGTGCCGCCGTCGCTCGCCCGGACCTGTGTGCCAAGATGCTGGTGGTTCAGACGCACGACCACGAGGCCGACGGGCTGGACAAGTTCAAGATCCCCGTCACCGTCCTGATCCAGCTCGAGCCCTTCCGCGCCTTTGTCGACACAGTGTACCGGCAGGGCTACATGCTCCGCGAGCGCGCCGACGGCTACATGCGTCCGGACATCTACGAGAGTCGCTACCCACGCCCAGACGACGACATGGTGCGCGCCACCGCTGCTCGCATCTCCTGGACCCTCAACAAGCTCTGCAACGGCGGTCGTCCACTGTACAAGATCCCGCTAGAGTTGCGCATGGAGCGCGGCACCGACCTGCCCGTGTTTGGCTACCACCAGGCCGAAGAGTTGGTGCACGATCCGGTGACGAGCCAGGTGGTCAAGAAGCGCGTCATCAAGCACAGCGAGCGCGTGGCCAAGCGTGTCTACTATGGCGAGCGTCATCAGGGCCTCACGACCATCCCCGAGACTGGCATTGGGCTGGACGACCGCGACGGAGACCGTGAGGCAGAGCGCAGGGAGCGTGAGCAGAGGGAGAAGGAGGAGCGCTACAAGAAGGAGCGGGAGCAGGCCGCCAAGGACAAGCGCCGCGATCAGTACCAGGCCAAGAAGCAGGCCAAGCAGTCCATGTCTGTGGATCAAGACCAACCTCGAGGAAGCCCCAGCAGCAGCAGCAACGGCCGCGGGCGTGGAGGTGGACGCGGCGGCGGCGGATATCAGAGCGCCAGCCGAGACGTCTACTTTGGCGCGGGAGCTGCACCGGCGGCTTCGTCATCGTCATCATCATCTCTGCCCTCAAAGTATCGTCCTTCGTCATCTTCTTATTCTCGTCCTGGTTCTCGTTCTCCTCCTAATCATCACTCGTCCTCTTCTTCTTCTTCTTCTCATCTCCACTATGATAAGCGACCGTAACAATGGCACATGAAAATGCGACGATGGTGGGGAAACAAGTCTTTTTTACGATTTGCACAAATGAAGAAGAGGGGGAAAGAACATCAAAAGTTGCCACTTGGCTTGCCGCCCTTGGATGCCACGCGGCGGACTACTGCGCCACCGACAGGGGCGACAGATATGCCGCTAGGGGCGGGAAAGACGCCGATAGGGGCGGGAGAGACATCGACGGAAGCGGCCGCGGGCTTGACGGCAGGAGTACCGAGGGGTGGATACGAGCCAGTGGGCAGCGGCGGTGCAACAACGGATTTCGCCGGTTCTTCGGGAGGGGGTCCGTCGTCATTCCAATCGATTCTAACATGAATAAAATCATCCACCGGGAGATGCCGGATGGGAACAGAAGACTTGGTGGTGGTGGTCGCGGCGCCGGCTTCGGCATTGATCTGTCTCTGCACTATCGCAACAGTCCCCGCGCCTTCCATTGGCACTGGGGGTTCGGCGATCGCCTGCCGAGCAGCAACCGGATTCGGAAACACAACTGTTCCGGTGCTAAACTTGTGCTTGATGTTGGCGATGAAGTTGATCGCCACTCGACGGTCTGCCACGGCTTGTGCAAGTTCGACAGGATTTTGAAGCTCTCGCAGCGGGCGCGCACAGATCCTCAGATAATCGAGGAGAGTGTTGAGACGTTGCTCTGGATCGGTGAACGATCCAAAGTAATCCTTGCTTTCTGCGAGGGTCATGAGAATCCGCCGCGTGGCAGGGTTGGCGGGGTCCAGGGCGCTGAGGAGAATCCGAGTTGGCACCTCGAGCGAGGCGGCGCGCGCCAGTACGTGACGATCGGCCACGATCTGTGCCAGGCGCTCGACCAGCCCTTCATACTGATGCAGGCCGACGCGGACCGAGAAGCAGAATGTGATCCACCACAGCATCTGGGCTTGAGCCAGCAGACGGCGATAGTTGGCCTCGAACGCGTCGTAGAGCTCGCGCAACCGCTCGGAGAGGAGTTTGATGCGCCGCACTTCGGGTAGGACATAGTCGCGCAGCACGGCGATCTCTGGTTGGGTGAGGGGTTCCGTGGGTGAGACGTGGTTCTCTTGTGCCGTCAGGTCGTCGAGCGCCTTGCGCAACAGAACCAGAAAGAAAATTCCCGTGTCCATGATGTAGACGGTGACGTCGCGAGGCATGTTGGACCATTGCTCTCGCGTCCACGCGTTCCAACCAAAGCGCTTTTCTGCGGCTTCCCATCTGGCCCGCACCTCTGGGGTGCCCAGTGTGTTGATAAAGTCGGTGAGTTGGGCACCCAGAAAATTGGTCATCATGTCGCCCAGGTGTTGGTTGAACACCTGCGTGCCCACCCGGTGTAGCGCATCGGCCAGCCCCTCTGCGAGGTCAGGCAGAAGGTTGGGTCGGTCGATCGCTGCTCGACTGATTTGTCCGACGATGTTGCTGATACTGGCATCGAGAGCGTCTTGCTGATCCCAGATTGCGCTCTTGGGCTTGGGTTCGAGGGCGGCCACGGCAGCGAATTGCCAATCAGAGGACGTGACGGCGTGATCAAAGAAACTGTCATCGGGAGTGACTTGTTTCAGGGGTTCAGAGTGAACTCCAGGGGCGCCCATGGCAAGCGAACCGCCTGTCACCGGACGACCATCACCGCTGGTCACCACAACCTCGGCTCCCTTTCGCTTCTTCTGTCCCCCTGCCGGAACCAACGCCCGGTTAGGGTCATCAACGTTGCCCTGTTGCTGTTGCATAATGACAGCAACAGGTGGGGGTTACTCTTAACAATGAACAAGCTCTTTTTATAGTGTCATGCTATTTGCGCGCTCTTGTACATCGGCCATCTTCTCGTACTCGCGGAGCGTAGCCCGCAGATACATGGCAACGGTGGTGTCAACAGATACCACGGGCTCGTGAGCGGGCACATTGTCCTGACCGATGAGTCCAAGGAGTCCGGCGACGTTCCTCGCTATCTCGGGTCGGAGGACAGGCGGCGCTCCCGGCAGCGGTGTGAATGAGGCGGGCGGCACGCGTCGCTTAGCCAACTTCTCGAGCTGTTCTTTGCGGGCATACAGATCGTCGAATGTCGCAGCCTCGCGATTGATCTTGCGCAGGTACATGGCGGTAGTGCTGTCGATCGTAACCATGGGCTCCTTCATGGGCGTTCCGAGCTCGGATAACAGACCGAGCTTGGTCGCGATGCGGAGGTGAGCTGGGTTGCGTTCGAGCCCAAACGGAATCGTGGGCACGGGGACCGGGGGAACAGGAGGTCCCGCTATCTGCTTCTTGAGCGTCTCCAGTTGACGCTGACATTCTTCGCGCGCCGCCTGGCATTCGGCCAGATCCCGAGTGAGTTTCTGTACAGATTCCTGGAGAGCAGGGATTTGCGCCACTTGCTGTTGCAGACCGCCGATCTGTTGTTGCAGACCCACAATCTGCTGGTTCAGTGTCGCGATCTGAGCCTCTTGGTCGGCGATCCGTTGCCGCAGCGCTTCCAATGTGCCAGGAGCGGGGACGGTGCTCTGGCACTCTTCCAGCGCCCGTTCACACGTCGCGAGCTCTAGAGTGAGCCTCTTGATTTGTTCCTGAGCCTCCTTGAGGGCGCCTGGTTGAACAGGAGGAGAGGGTCCAGGTCCAGGTTCTGGTCCAGGCTCGGGTACCTCCTTGCGCTTTTTCTTCTTCTCTGCCTCAAGCTCCGCCTTGGTGCGGTCAAGTTCCGCCTTGGTGCGGTCGAATTCCGCCTTGGTGCGCTGGAGCTCCGCCTGGCTCGCTGCGAGATCTTCGGCGAGCTTTTTGCGGGCTGCCTTGTTCTCTTCGACGCGCTTCACCAGGGCATCGCCAACGTCCTGCTCCTCCTTCAGCTGGACCTCGAGCGCCTTGACGAGTTCGTCCCTGTTGTCGCGGAGGTTGTGATCGTCAACCTCGATGCGCGCGTCCTCGATGATGGCATCACGCTCGGGGGACGGTGGATGAGGAGGAGCCGCCATCGGAATGTCGGCACCAGCAACGGGAGCATCAACTGGAGGAGCAGCTGGAACTCCTCGACGCATATCCGGAGGCACTCCAGCAGCCTCGAGCATAAAGTCTCGAGTGTCTTCGTAGAGCTCCTGAGCCTCCTCATCTGGGCGACCGGCCAGGATCCCTCCGGGTTGGTGTGCCTGGGCAATGTGTCCCCTGGCGAGTTCGTTGGCCGCACCCACCGCAGCGTTCACGTCTCCGCCTCGAACCGCCTGGCGAAGTGGATTGAACCATCCGGCCCAGTTGCCGCGACGCAGTTGCTCGGCCATCCTGCGCAGGCGTTCGCGGCGCCGCTCAAACTGTTGGGTTTCGCGGTTGCGCCGTTCGCGATCGTTGTTGACCCGTTGCTCCTCCATGCGACGCTCAAATTCTTGCTGCTTCTGAGCTGCCCTCTGCTCGCGCTCGTTCTTCTTCAGGTCGTACTCTTGCTGTTTGGCCCGAAGCTCGGCGTTGAGTGTCGCCTCAGAGATGCGATTGTCCTGAGCGGCCTTTGCTCGGATGTTCTCGAGCTCGGCCTCGTGCTCTGCCTGATCCGCGGCGAGCTGAGCATCGTGCACCTCCTTGGCGCGCTCCTTGTCGGTGCGCTGCTTCTCTCGGATAGCGAGGAGCTCTTTCAGGTGGTTGGCGCGTTCGCGCGCGTCCTTGGCCTGCTGCTCGGCAGCCTTGGCGTCGTCTCGCAGCTTCAAGAGCGCCTGCCTCTGCTTTTGCTTTGAGTTGAGGGCGTCGCTGAGCTCTTGCTTCTTCTGTTGGAACAGCTCTTCCTTGGCCTTTCCTTCGGCCTTGGCCTCTTCTTCCATGCGCGCGAGCTCCTCGTGGGTGTCGTAATCGAGGATGATCTGATCGAGCCGGGAGATGTCTGCAGCACGCTCGTTCTTCTTCAGGCTTTCTTCGAGAAGTTGCTGGTACCTCTTGGCGTGATCCACTCTGTCTCGAATGTGCTTCTCCTCCATCTCGCGGTCTTTGGCGTCTCGGCGGGTCTGCAGCAGGTCGCTGCGTTGCCTGGCCTTGTCTCGGAGTGACTTTTCCAGATCGGTCTTGCGCGCGTTGAACCGCTCCGTGGCCGCCTCTCCGCGCGCCTCAGAGTCCTTCTGCATGCGCTGGAGTTCCTCTTGCACGTCGTCCTCGTCGAGAATACGCTGCAGCGCCGCCAAATCGTTGGCATACTGTTGGTCCCGAGCGTGGTCCTGCATCAGCTGGAGGTACTGCTTGTCAAAGTCAATCTTGCGCTGAAAGTTGTCCTCCTCTGTGGTCCGGGACTTGGCCTCTCGGCGGACCTGCATCAGCTGGCTCTTTTGCTGGGACCGGGTACGAAGTGCCGTCTCCAGTTCAGCCTTGCGCTGTTCAAACTTGTCGCTTTCGGCTTTGCTGCGTGTCTCGACGTCCTTCCGCATGCGGGCCAGGGCATCCTGGGTGTCCTCCTCGTCGAGGGTTCGCTGGAGCTCGGCGAGATCCTCTTTCTTGTCCTTATCGAGGGCTTGCTGTCGCATCAGGCGCAGTCGTTCGGCTTCGTGGTTCAGATCCTCCTGGTAGCGCTTCTGGGCCAGAGCCTCGTCGCGTTGCTTGCGCTGTTCCATCATCCGTTTGACGGTCTGCTCGCGATTGGTCTTGGCCTTGTCGTTTGCTTCCTGCAGCTTCTGCTCAAAGAGGGCCTTATCGGTGGATTCGCGGGTCTCGGCGGCGGCTCTCAGGCGAGCAATCTCGTCGTCCTTCTCGGCCTCTAGCGTCGTCAGCTCGAGTTCGTGGATCTCGTCGTCGCGCTTCTTCTCGTCCAGATAGTCCTTCAACAACTTCCGTTTGGCCTCGTCGTGCTTGGTGTCGGCCTCCCGCTCCTTGAATCGTTCGAGTTCTTGCTTGGCCGTGCGCTCCTGATGCTTCGTCGCAAGGAACTGAGTCGCCTTTCGATCCAGGTCATCCTTCTTTGTCTTTAGCCGCTGCTGGAAGGTGGCGTCCTTGAGGTTGGCATCGAGCTTGGACTCGTCGACCATCTGCTGCAGTTCCTGGAGACCTCTCTGATACTCGTCCCACATCGAGAGGGCGTGGTACTCGGCGTCGCGTGCCCTCTCGGCCAACGAACGCTGCAGTTCCAGCATTTGCTTCTGAGTCTGGTGGTAGAACGTCTCCTCGGCCTTGAATCGATCGAATGTTTCGGCCCAGCGGTCGAGGGTTTGCAGCTGTTCGGCCTTTCGCTGGTAGCCTGCCCATCTGGCATCTCTGGTGATGGCCTGGCGCTGTAGGTCGGCAGCGGCCTTGATTTGCTCGCGAGTGAGCGCACTCCAGTTCTTGAGGTTCGAGTCTGCAAAACTCTCTTCGAGCTTCTGCGTCGCAATCTCCACGTCGAGTTGTCGTTGACGAGCATCGGATTCTCGTCGAATCTTCTCCATCTCTGTATTGTGTGTCGCGGTCAGCGCTGCCTTCTCTCTGGCCAGCTGCTCGTCGAATGCCTCCCTGGCTGCCTTGTCGTCCATCTTGTTGCGGGCGAGCTTCTGACGAAACTCCTCGGCCCGCTTGCGGATGGCCTCGGCCTGCTTCTTGACCTCCTCTGCAGTAGTAGCCTTGATGTTGGCCTTGAGGTTGCGTAGGCTGGCTCGCTCGCGACCCTCGAGCATCATCCAGTCTTCGGGGTTCTCGGGAACGACGGGGAGTGGCGGCAACGGATCGCCCGTCCGAGAGAAGAACTGCACAGAGGGAAGCGCCGCGAGGGTCTCGGCTGGCAGGGCGGTGCTCTGCGCTCGCAACATCAGGAGCATCCGGATAAGTCCGTCGACGTTGTTCGAGAACACCGCTGCATGGAGCTGCTGCATGAGGCTCTCCACCACCAGATCGTTGCGTGCGCGCACCCGCTGATCGTATGCCAGTGCAATCTTTCGCACGGCATCGAGCAAACTGGTGCGCTCTGCGGGTGTCAGTTCGATCCTGGTAGTTGTTGCTGCTGCCGACGCTCCAGACAGCTTGGAGAAGAACGGGTTCAGGGTGCCAACAAAGCCCAGGTCGATGCACTTGGACATGTCCCGAACCCAGCGCATGATGGCCGACAGCTCAAAGCTGGCAGAGTCTGCGCTCCCTGCAGCCCGCGCCGTGGCCGCCAGCTTGTCCCAAAACTCGGGCGAGAAGAACAGCAGCACCGGACCAACATTGCTGATGAGAGCGGGCCGGGTCTTCCAGTCTTCGTCCTTGACGGGCTCAGAAGAAGTGGCAACAACGGTTCCCGCTGCTGCTGGTGCCGCTGCCATGAGACGATGTCTAGACTAATGGGACAATAGAGAGTTTATATTCTCACAAATTTTATCGCATGCGGGCAACACAGGAGTCAGGGAGGGAGGAAATGGGGGAAGAACGACGGTGATGGATGGACGCTTAATGGTACTCGTCCATCCATTCTCCCGGCCGAGCGTTGGAGAGGGCGATGCAGCAGACCTTGGACTCGACACGCGCAATCGCCAAGCCGAATGCGTTGAACGTTTGCTTGCAGGTGCTGTCTTGTACGTAGCGGAACGAGCCGACGGGTGTGTCGAGCCGGTAGGTGCGCGAGAGGTCGACGCGGGGGTTGGGGACGCTGGTGCTGTCCTCGCGCATCTTCTTGGGGAAGAAGCGCTGGATGTCAAAGGCCTTGTGCAGATCGGGATCCATCAACAGGCCCTTGAGAGCGACACCACAGATGGCATTGATGATGTTGTACGAGGGGGTGATGGCCTGGTTCACCAGTGGGCACTGTCCGAGCTTGGCACCCACAAAGATCAGGTCGTTGGCCTCATCGATCTGATCCTGGGCGCTGAGACGACCCTGGGACTTGATCGAACCACTCGCCTCCATGCGGTAGTTCATGGGCAGCACGTCCTTGAGCGGCATAGTCTCGATGTGCTGGTTGCTGTTGTAGACCTGAGCGTCCAGTGGGCTTCTCCCTTCCCCGGCGGCACGCAGCGGGGTGTGCAGCGAGACGTAGCCATAGCGGCGCAGCACGGCGAGACCCGCAAACACAGAGAACAAGACGATGTTGCGCAGGTGAATGGCGACCTGGTGGCGCGCGCTGAGGCTGGTGTTGCTCTGGGGCAGCGTGAGATTCCACTGGTACATCCGGCCGAGCTTGTCCGTGAACGACTGGGTGAGCTCGCGCTGGACAAACAGGTGCGCATCCTCGTACGAGAGCCGGTTGATGATGGCGGCATCGCGCATCTTGGGGTGCTCCTCATTCGCGGGCAGGATGGCGCGCTGCTCCTCGCGCAGCCTGGGGTCGATGGAGGGCAGGGACCATGCAGCCTTGTCACCGGGCCAGAACTCGGTCCAGCCGCGGTTCCAGACGCCCTTGGAGCCGGCAACATAGCCAGCCACACCCATCTCGGGCTGCCAGCTCTTGCCAAAGAAGAAGGGCTTGGCCGAGAAGCCGCGGAACCCAAACAGGTCCTCGTACTCCTCCTGGGTGTAACCCTCGGGGACTCGAGCGCCGTTCCACACCGAGAACACCTTGGTCTTGCTCTCGCGCAGCACGTCGAGCTGCTTGCACTTGCCCTGGTCGTTGAACGAGAACAGCAGGTCGAGGTCCATGATGTGCAGCAGTGCAAACTGATCGCCGCGCCCATTGCCCAGCGTGGTGGTGAACAGCTGCTCGCGGGGGATGTCCTGATTCTCGACATTCTCCAGACGCCAGATGCCGTGGCTGGGGTGCACCTGGTAGTTGGCGATGATGGCCTGCTGGAGCTGCAGGCGACCATTGGTCGGGTCGCCCTTGCTCAGGCGAGCCATGGGGATGTCACCACGGCTGGGAGCTCCCGAGGAGCGGAACGTGGTGAGACTTGCGGTACCGGCGGCCATGATGAGAGAGGAAAGGTTACACAACACCCTGGTCACGGAGCGAAATGCAACGGTGAGGTGAGGCTTGACTTACTCTGCCACGTCACTCGTTTAAATAAACTCAAAACCCTGTTGGAGAGCCCGCTGCTGGGTCATCACAAAGAGGAGGGGGAATGTTTACTGCTACTTTGGACACACAACAAAAGGGGGAGGAGACGACAGAGAGACGAGATGTCGCCTCGAGCTCAAACGCGCGCAATGTACTTGCAGGCGACGCGTGGATGGATCATCAGCCAGGTGTAGTTGATCTTCCGCGTGACCTCAAACTCGGCCGAGGGGGTGGTCTTGGGGTCGAGGCCCTGTGCGATGACGAGCTCGTTGGACGGTGGTGCCGGACCCAGCGAGTCGAGGAACACGCCCTGGGTGATCTGGTAGCCGCTCGCCGCGGCACCGCTGGTGTCGAGGTACGCCAGCTTGTTGTCGTCGAGGTACTGGTCGATGGTGGAAACGGGATGGAAGGCAAAGGCCCCGTAGCGTCCAGTGTCCTTGTTGAACTTGCGCTTCAGCACCAGGTACGCAGTGGACGATGCGGCAGCGTCCTCGCCGTAGACGTTCTGCACCATCAGGGGGCCCTTGAAGATGACGTCCATGGGCATGTAGGCGGTGATGCCCATGGCACGGGTGCCCGGCGCCGAGCTCTTGCGGGAGAAGCCCAGGTAGTTCCAGCGCTCCAGGATGCCCCGCTTGCTCAGAAAGTAGAAATACTTGAACACGGGGTCGTCGCGGATCAGCTCGCCGTCCTTCTCAAACAGCACCGAGTGCGCCTCCTCGGGCAGGTACAGGAAGCGGAACAGAGTGTCCTCGAGTCCGGGCAGCCCCTGGTTCCTGTCGTACCACTCGCTCAGCAG